>Ga0304729_1000832_pt1 | contig 21424 bp, 20 predicted proteins | sample C_131016_MF_Meta_FD_190475 | JGI IMG/M metagenome (GOLD analysis project Ga0304729, IMG submission 190475) | Freshwater microbial communities from Lake Croche, Canada to study carbon cycling - C_131016_MF_MetaG (v2) (version 2) | ecosystem: Environmental > Aquatic > Freshwater > Lake | place... | reverse complement strand
TATCTGCACTTGCAACAACTTTGTTCTTGGGTGGCTACCACGCCCTTCCTGGCCTTGGCTTTACTGAATCGTGGCTGGGTGGCTGGTTTACGGCGCTTTGGTTCTTCTCAAAGGTTTTAGTTTTCTTTTTCGTATTCGTTTGGTTACGTGGAACTTTGCCAAGACTTCGCTATGACCAGTTCATGCAGTTTGGTTGGAAGATTTTGATTCCAGTTTCAATTCTCTGGATTTTGGTCGTTGCAACCCTGCGCGCACTTTCACTTCATGGCGCACCTCGAGTAATGGTGGTCGGCTTTGCTAGCGCCATAGTTTTGCTAGTTATGGTTGTAAATCTTGGTTTCGATAATGCCAAGAAGAAGAAATTAGAAGTTCTGGAGGAAGAAGTAGTAAGTTCACCAACTTTTGCAGTTCCGACAATCCCAATGCATGTTTCATCAATTAATGTTTCAAACTCTGGCAAGGGAGGCGATCATGTCTGAGCAACTCGAACCGCTTAAGAAAAATGAGATCTCAGTTAATGATGTCCCGTATGTTCAAATGGAGTCAGGTGAATCGGTTGGATTCCTAGGACACCTCAAAGGTTTCTGGGTTCCATTTTCAAAGATTTTCAAGAAGACACTTACCGTTGAATACCCTGAAGTTAAAGCGCCCACCGAAGAACGTTTCCATGGTCGCCACCAACTTAATCGTCACCCTGATGGTCTGGAAAAATGTATTGGTTGCGAACTTTGTGCGTGGGCTTGTCCAGCCGATGCGATTTATGTAGAAGGCGCTAATAACACTGCCGAGAATCAAATGTCACCAGGTGAGCGTTACGGCAAGGTCTATCAAATTAACTACTTACGCTGCGTTTTCTGTGGTTTGTGTATCGAAGCATGTCCAACTCGTGCGCTAACAATGACAAATGAATACGAGTTAGCTGATGACACTCGTGCAAAGTTAATTTTTGAAAAGGAAGATTTACTGGCGCCACTTCGTCAGGGAATGTTGATGCCTCCACATCCTATGTATCCAGATATGAACGATACGAATTATTACAACGGTGATGTCAAAGGATCTCATCCGTCTCAGGATGTGAAGTAATGATTAATTTAGCTATTGCGGTCGGTCAGACTCAAGCACCCGAAGCGGTACTTTTTTGGGTTCTAGCGCCACTTACTGTTGCTGCAGCCCTTGGGATGTTGCTCGTTAAAAAAGCTGTGCACTCAGCGATTTTGATGGCTTCAGTAATGATCAATTTAGCTATTTTTTACATTGCTCAAGATGCACTCTTTCTAGGAATTGTTCAGGTAGTTGTTTATACCGGTGCAGTTATGATGCTCTTCCTATTTATTCTTATGTTGGTCGGTGTGGATTCATCTGATTCACTCACTGAAACAATTACAGGTCTGCGCCCAATGGCAATTACTGCAGCAATCGGTTTCGGCGGATTAATGGTTTCACTCATTGGCCGTGCAACTATTGGTCGCGAAGCAGTTGGTTTACAAGATGCAAATGCCAACGGAAACGTAAAAGGTCTAGCTCAACTACTCTTTTCAACGTATGTCTGGCCATTTGAAGTGGTCTCTGCGCTTTTAATTACTGCTGCACTTGGTGCAATGGTTCTGGCGCACCATCAACGAATTCAACTTCGTCCAACGCAACGTCAACTCTCAATTCAACGTTTTCGTGGTGCATCGTTGGCAAATGCCGCGGGCCTTCCTGGTCCTGGAGTATTTGCTCGTCATAACGCAGTAGATGTACCTGCTTTATTACCTGATGGAACACCAGCAGCCAATTCGATCAACGCAACTTTAGAAGCGCGTGGAGACATGCTTTCATCCGGAAACTTCGAACTTGGCAAAGTTGATACCAGCGCAGGGGAGGAGAAGTAAATGGATGCAGCTAATTACCTCTATCTGTCGGCACTTCTTTTCACTATCGGTGCAGTTGGCGTAGTAGTTCGCCGTAATGCAATTGTGGTCTTTATGTGCGTGGAACTTATGCTCAATGCAGCGAATCTAGCTTTTGTAACATTTTCTAGAATCAATGGCAATCTCAATGGTCAAGTAGTTGCCTTCTTTACGATGGTTGTTGCGGCCTGCGAAGTTGTAGTTGGTCTAGCAATTATCGTGACGATTTATCGTTCGCGCCGATCAGCATCTGTCGATGATGCCAGTTTGTTGAAGCGATAAAGATGGCGACTTCAAATAGCCTGGTCTACTTAATTGCCCTGCCATTACTTGGCGCGACAATTCTTCTTTTAGCGGGTCGTCGTGCCGATAAATGGGGTCACATCCTTGGAACAGTAATGTCCGCTTCGGCATTTGGTGTTGGTCTCTACCAACTCTCACAGATGTTAAGCCGCACAAATGAAGCTCGCCCAGTGACTCAAAAGCTTTTTGATTGGATTTCAGTCGGCAGTTTTAAAGTAGACGCTGGCTTGATGTTGGATCAACTTTCAATCTGCTTTGTTCTACTTATTACTGGAGTTGGAACACTGATTCATATCTATTCAATCTCTTATATGTCACATGATCATGATCGCCGCCGCTTCTTCGCTTACTTAAATCTTTTCATTGCGGCGATGTTGTTATTAGTTCTAGGTAACAGCTATCTCAATCTCTATGTGGGTTGGGAAGGCGTGGGTCTGGCTTCTTACTTATTAATTGGTTTCTGGAATCAAAAGCCTGCATATGCCACGGCATCTAAGAAAGCTTTTGTCATGAACCGCATTGGCGATATGGGCCTCTCTTTTGCCATCATGATTGCTTTTGCAACCATGGGCACAGTTTCATTTGATGGCATCAAATCGGCCGTAGGTCACACTTCTACTGCTGGATTAACTGCAATGGGAATCATGTTGCTAGTAGCGGCTACCGGAAAATCTGCCCAATTTCCTTTACAGGCATGGCTAGGCGATGCGATGGCTGGACCAACCCCAGTTTCAGCGCTTATTCACGCGGCGACCATGGTTACGGCCGGAGTTTATTTAATTACTCGTTCTAACTTTATTTTTGATGCAGCCCCAACTGCTCAATTACTTGTTGTAATTGTCGGCGCCATTACGTTGTTGTTTGGTGCACTCATTGGTACAGCGAAAGACGACATCAAGAAAGCGCTTGCAGCTTCAACAATGTCGCAAATTGGTTACATGATTTTAGGTGCAGGTCTTGGTCCAGTGGGTTATGCCTTCGCAATCATGCACTTACTTACTCACGGTTTCTTTAAAGCTGGCATGTTCCTGGGTGCTGGATCAGTAATGCATGGAATGAATGATGAAGTAAATATGCGAAAGTACGGCGCACTCCGTAAATTTATGCCAATCACTTTTGCCACATTTGGTCTGGGTTACTTAGCAATTTTGGGAGTTCCACCTTTTGCTGGCTTCTATTCAAAAGACAAGATTATTGAGGTTGCCTTTAATTCCGCTGGTAACAAGGGAATTATTTTGGGAGCAGTAACACTGCTTGGTGCAGGTATCACTGCGTTTTATATGACTCGCGTAATGATTCTGACTTTTACTGGAAAATCACGGTGGGATGATGAAGCGCATCCACATGAATCTCCATTATTAATGTGGTTACCAATGGCAGTTTTAGCAATTGGTTCGGTTTCATCAGGCTTCTTACTCAGTCGCGGTAACGCCCTTGTTAACTGGCTAGCTCCTTTATTTGTACAACACGGAGAACCTACTGAGCGCTTAAAGCCTGCCGTTGTTTCTGCACTTGCATTAATCATGGTTGTAATTGGTGTAGCAATTGCCTTTATTAAGTATTCACGCCAAGAGGTTGCTGCGGTTGCGCCAGAAGATGTTTCAGTCTTTACAAAAATTGCCCGCCAAGATTTGATGCAAGATAAGTTCAATGAAGCCGTGTTTATGCGCCCTGGACAAGCCCTCACTGCAACTTTAGTTAAAACCGATGAAGCAGTTATCGATGGCGCAGTCCGAGGTGTTGGTCGTATGGCTCTTGGATCTGGTTCACTTCTTCGAGGCCTACAAAATGGCTTCGTACGCAGTTATGCCGCACTCATTCTTATTGGTGCAGCTTTATTGATTGCCGCGATTTGGATGGTGGTCCAATAATGAACTCATTAACTCTCTTAATGCTTTTGCCGATTGTTGGCACAGTGGTCATTGCCGCTCTTCCAAAAGCTAATGAAACTTTGACTAAGCAAGTAGCGCTTGCAACTACGTTGGTTGTAGCGGCGGCAACCATTTGGTTGGCCGTTGGTTTCCAGCGCGACAATGTAGATCTGCAATTTGTCCAGAAATATTCATGGATCCCAAGCTTTGGAATTAACTTCGCACTTGGTATTGATGGCTTAGCATTAGTTTTGATTTTAATGTCAACTGTATTGGCACCAATCGTAGTTTTGGCCGGTTGGAATGAGTCACTAGGTGGGCGTTGGTCAGTTAAGACGTTCTACATACTTATTTTGGTTCTTGAAACAATGATGATAGGTGTCTTTGCTGCCACTGATGTTTTCTTGTTCTACGTAATCTTTGAAGCAATGCTTATTCCGGTCTACTTCCTTATTGGTGGATATGGCAGTGGCGAACGCTCAGCCGCGGCCGTTAAGTTCCTCATTTATTCACTCTTTGGTGGATTACTGATGTTGGCTTCAATCATTGCCCTTTACGTAATGTCAGGTGATCAAGGTGGCCACACATTCGACCTTACGGCACTTTCACACTTGCAGATGAGTTCAACTACGCAAAACTTCCTCTTCCTTGGATTCTTTATTGCTTTCGCAATTAAAGCTCCACTGTGGCCTTTGCACACATGGTTACCGGATGCTGCACAGTCTGCGACTCCAGGAACTTCAGTTCTATTATTGGGTGTACTCGATAAAGTCGGAACTTTCGGAATGATTCGTTATTGCTTAACGCTATTTCCAGATGCCAGCAAAACTTTCACACCTTTAATTTTGATTTTGTCAGTAATTTCAATTGTGTATGGGGCATTCCTTGCTATCGGCCAACGCGACTTGAAACGTTTAATTGCCTTTACTTCAATCTCTCACTTTGGATTTATCACCATGGGAATCTTTGCAATGACCTCACAAGGTCAAAGCGGGGCAACGTTATATATGTTTAATCATGGCTTCTCAACGGCAGCGTTGTTCTTGGTGGGCGGCTGGATGATTTCGCGCCGCGGATCCTCAACTATTGCTGATTTTGGTGGTTTGCAACGAGTTACACCTGTGATGGCTTGGACATTCTTCCTTGCCGGAATGTCATCCCTTGCTTTGCCAGGTATGTCTAGCTTTGTGAGTGAGTTCTTAGTTCTAGTTGGAACTTTCACGCGCTATCCCGTGCATGCAGTAATCGCCACATTTGGAATTGTCTTAGCCGCACTTTATATATTGATTCCAGTACAAAAGGCTTTGCATGGTCCTACGAGCCTAGGTAATGAGAATTTAAGCGACTTAAATTTTCGCGAAAAGATTGCCATCGCTCCAGTAATAGCAATCATTATTGCTCTTGGTTTTTATCCTTCACCACTTCTTAAAGTTATTAATCCAGCTTCGGCACATGTGATCGCTCAAATGGGCTTTACTGATCCGGCTCCAACGAATGGTGATAAATAATGGAATTCGTCGCACCAGTTCTCAACTACTCACTTTTATCGCCAATCTTAATTTTGCTGGGCGGTGCGCTTATTGGCGTACTCGTAGAAGCTTTTGTATCTAAAGCACTTCGCCCGATTACACAGCTCAGCGTGACATTGGGTTCACTTGTGCTATCACTTGTTCAAGTCTGGCGAATTCGGCATGAGTCTTCAATGTCTGCAGCAATGGGGTCGGTTGTTATAGACGGTCCAGCAGTTCTGTTACAAGCATCGATTCTTATAATTTCAATTATTTCAGTATTTCTTATTGCCGATACTGAGCACTTCACCGCGCTTGCAGCATCTTTGCCTGGTTCTGATGAAGAGCGCCATGCTTTGCAAACTGGAAATCAAGTGACTGAGGTTTATCCACTTACTCTGTTTGCAGTTGCGGGAATGCTTTTGTTCCCAATTTCCAGTGATCTCATTACTTTATTTGTTGCCCTTGAAATGCTTTCACTTCCATTGTATTTAATGGCCGGTCTTTCACGCCGTCGCCGTTTAGCTTCGCAAGAGTCGGCGCTGAAGTACTTCCTGCTCGGCGCATTTTCATCGGCATTCTTCCTGTTTGGCGCAGCTTTCTTGTATGGATATTCATCCTCAGTAACCTTTGCTGGAATTCATAATGCAGTAATTGGCGCTGCTGGAAACGATGTCTTCTTACTTATCGGCATAGCGTTTCTCTCAGTTGGTTTGCTCTTCAAAGTTGGCGCAGTTCCATTCCATGCATGGTCACCCGATGTTTACCAAGGTGCACCAACGCCGGTAACTGCATTTATGGCAGCGGCTACCAAAGTTGCCGCTTTCGGTGCGATGTTGCGAATTTTCTACACCGCATTCGCAAGTGCCCAATGGTCGTGGTCACCTGTTCTTTCTTTGATTGCAATCATCACAATGTTGCTTGGTTCATTAGTTGCAATCACTCAACGTGATGTAAAGCGTATGTTGGCTTACTCTTCTATCGCGCACGCCGGTTTCTTACTAACTGGTGTTATAGCGTTGAATAAAGCCGGGCTTGATGCATCAATCTTTTACTTATTCGCTTATGGAGTTGCAACCGTCGGTGGTTTTGCCGTCGTAACATTGGTGCGCGACTCGGCTGGTGAAGTTACTGATTTAAATCGTTGGAAAGGCCTAGGCAAGCGTTCACCTTGGGTGGCATCTTCCTTTGCTTTCTTCTTATTAGCTTTTGCTGGGATTCCACTTACATCGGGCTTCATCGGAAAGTTTTCAATTTTCTCTGCAGCTTACGAGAGTGGTGCGAAAGCAGTTGTTATTGCTGGTGTGCTTTCAAGTGCAATTGCGGCATTTTTCTATATTCGCGTAATTGTCATGATGTTCTTTACGGATCCAGTTGAAGATGGAACTGGTGTCGAGATTCCATCAGCACTTACACAACTCACTTTAATTATTTCATTGGCCGTAACAGTTGGCTTAGGCGTTTATCCAGCACCACTTCTTAACTTCATAACAAATCTCGCGACTTTCATACGCTGATGTCAACATTTGGTATCCCTAATGTTGCTCCAGCTCTTGAAGCAACACTTGTTGCACAAATGGCGCAAGTTGAATCACTGCTTTTAAGCCACACCCGCAGCGAATATCCATTTGTTGATGAGACTGCCCACCATTTAGTTGCCGCCGGCGGTAAGCGTTTGCGCCCACTTTTGACGCTGCTCACTGCCCAATATGGCGATCCAACCGGCAGCGGCATTATTGCCGCGGCAGTTGCTTGCGAAATCACTCACCTTGCAACGTTGTATCACGATGATGTTATGGATGAAGCGCCACTTCGACGCGGAGTTGAGAGTGCAAACATACGTTGGGGAAACACAATTGCAATCTTGACCGGAGATTTTCTCTTCGCTAAATCCTCAGATTTATTAGCCGATTTAGGTCCCGAAGCCGTTCGCTTACAAGCCCGCACTTTTGAACGATTAGTTATCGGTCAGATCATGGAAACCCAAGGGCCAAACCCGGGGCAAGACCCGCTGGAATATTATTTGAAAGTTGTCGCAGATAAAACCGGCTCACTAATTGCCGCAAGTGCGCGCTATGGTGGAATGATTTCAGGAGCGCCATCAGATATTACTGACACCGTAACTTTATTTGGTGAAAAAATTGGCGTAGCTTTTCAGTTGGCTGATGATGTTATTGATATTGCCAGCGAATCAAATCAATCCGGTAAAACCCCAGGCACCGATTTACGCGAAGGTGTTCCAACGCTTGTTACTTTAAATGTTATGAAATCGACAGATTCTGGCGATCGCGAACTGCAACAATTACTGTCAGGGCCAATTGAGGATGAAACAACAGTCCAACAGGTTTTATCTACATTAAGGAAGCACAAAGCATTAGATGAATCCCGTGATCAACTCCATCAGATTGCTAAGGAAGCGCGCAGCGCTCTTGGCCCACTTCCAGTCTGCGATGCAACTGGGGCTTTAATGTCGCTATGCGACGCGGTTATCGACCGCTCTGCTTGATCGCACTAAATCTGTTCCCAGGGTTATAAGTGCTACCCAAATTGCAAGAAAACCAATCCATCTAGCTGTAGGCATAGCTTCATGGCGCACCCACACACCTATTGAAAACTGCAAAGTTGGGGTTATGTACTGCAATAAACCTATAGTCGTAAATGGCAATCGAGTTGTAGAACCATTGAATAAAAGCAATGGAATCGCGGTAACAGCTCCAGCACTAATTAGGAGAATTGTTGAACCCATATGGTGACCAAATTGACCAGTTCCATGATTGCCTAAGTAGATTAAATAGCCAGCATAAGGAATGAAAGAGATGCCGGTTTCAATTGCTAAACCTTCTAATGCTCCAAGGCCAAGCTGCTTTTTCATAAGCCCATAGCTGCCCCACGAAATAGCCAGTGTCAATGCAATCCATGGTGGTCTTCCATAATCAATAGTCAGAATTAAAACTCCGATTGATGCAATTGAAACTGCAGCCCATTGCAATACTCGCATTTTTTCTTTGAGGAGAATAACGCCAAAAGCGATGATAATTAAAGGATTAATGTAATAACCTAATGAAGCTTCAACTACATGACCGTTGTTAGTTGCCCAAATGTAGACAAGCCAGTTGATAGAAACTAGCACCGAAGTGACAAAGAGTTTTGCAGCAATTTTTGGCCGCTTGAGTGTTTTCAAAGTAGCTTTTAATGATTTTGTGATTGCTAAAATTACTATGCAGAAGAATAAAGTCCATACAGCGCGGTGCGAAACAATTTCAAAAGGGTTAGCCGGTTCAAGTCGTGACCAAAATAGCGGTAATAAACCCCAGAGACCATAGGCACTGACCCCAAAAATAAGTCCTAGTTTATTTTTACTCACTTATCTAAAGTTCGTAAACTGCACAGCGAAATCAAATCCGCCCTCTTTAACCATTGCCATGGTGTCTTGCAGATCATCACGACTCTTTGAAGTCACACGCAATTCATCACCTTGAATTTGAGTCTTAACAGATTTTGGACCCTCATCGCGAATAAGTTTTGCAATCTTTTTGGCATTCTCGGTGGATATACCTTCTTTTAATGGTGCAGCAATTTTGTAAATTTTTCCGCTCAGTTGTGGGGCTCCGGCATCTAAATGCTTAAGCGATACTCCACGCTTAACCATCTTGTCTTTCACCACATCCAAGGCAGCTTTGGCACGCTCTTCAGTGTCGGCTTCAATCAAAACCTTCTCACCTTCTAGCTCAATCTTGGAGCCCGTATTCTTAAAATCAAAGCGGGTTTCAATTTCGCGCACTGCTTGGTTGATGGCGTTATCAAGCTCCATACGGTCAATTTTGGAAGTGATATCAAAACTTGCATCAGCCATGGCTTAACTCCTTTTAGCTCTGTGAACGCGATTGTATTCTAATTGTGTAGTGTTTTTCCAACGGCCTTTGTTTGCCACAGATTTAAGATTTGAGTAGTAACTGATGCCATTATTGCGCGTGATGCCTCATCAACTGTGGTGTATGCGCAGGTTTGCACTAAGTCACAACTCCACGTAGAGATTCCAGCATTAAAGATTGCGGCACCCGATGGTGTTGTAAACCAAATGGATTGGGCAATTGGAACTGGCCTTGTCGGAAGTCCAGGTGTAGGTGCATCGCGATAATGCATAATTCCTGAAAATAGAATATTTGCTGAAGGGGGAGCAGCTGGTGTACTAACAGCATGCTCTACTTCGCTATCAGGCGAGATTCCGGTGATAGCGGAATTAGCTGGAAGTGTGAGCCACTTTGGAATTGTGACCGCTTTCAATTCGCCATAAACATGTACGCCATCAGCCAAACTTCCGGTCAGAAGTGTCGGCGGAATATTTAGTCGGCGATCTTCAAATTTGATTGTTACTTGATTGAGGTTGGTGACCGGATCTTGCGCAGCTACGCGATAAATAATAATTCTACGATTTTTTCCAACTTTTGAATCAGCTAATCGTGTTTGCCAGATGCCAGTATTTCCACCGAGAATTGCAACATTAATTCCAGTATTTCGCGCCGAAACCAACGTGTCATAAATACGGTGAGTGAAGTACTCAGGGTGTCCACCTAAAACTATTCCGTTATAGCTTTTAGTAATGGAAGGCCAGGAATCTAGATCAAAATCTGAGTACTGGTCGTAGTTAATTCCTGCTTTTTCAATGAACTGCACTAATGAAACGGCATCACGGTGAATACTAAATCCGCCACTACCAACGATTGGCCGGTCTAAAGAAACAACGCGGCTGCGATCATTTCGCTGCTCAGTCTTTGTGGCGCCCCCACCGAAATAACCTGATCGCCCACCAAAAGTGTTATACGTATTCCATGTAATAAAGGAATGCATCAGCATTAATTTTGAACTACCTAATGGACTATGCAGAACAAATGGCGCAGCATTTTCAATCGTGCCATCAAAAGAACGTGTGATAAATAAATAAAAACCTGGAACCCAATGCTGATCTAACTTTAAGCGCACCGTAGTTGGCCAACTTGTATCAACCATTCGAGTCGCATCGTGTGGATGATTAACTTTTCTTTCTTTCAAATTGATTGGGCCGGAATCCCAGACTTGTCGAGCACCAGATCCTTGATACCAACCAATTCGTAGAGCCTCGATACTTCGTGCCCCGGTATGAAATGTGTCGGCGCTACTTCCATATAAAGATGCATGGATATCAATTGTGTCGCCACAACCACCCGAAGTTTTATTGAGCCACAACGCGCTCCCAGCAGCACCTTGTAAGTTAAGTTTTTTCCAATCTTTAACTGCCATTGCTACGCCTTGTTGTGCATTTTCATCAGCCACCCAGGTCGGTGAAAGTTTGGTGCAAGCAGAATCTGAATAGTTAGAAACATCTGCAGGTGTTTTAGTAGCAAGGGATTGTTCAAAAGTTCGCATCGGTTGATTTGTAATATCAGTGTGTGATGAAACTGGCGGGAGAGTTTTATGATCTTGAATGTATTCATACAAAACAGTGCCAGAGGTCGCCCCCGAAATCACAACAAGAATTGCAAGGCCAATTAGTACAGGCTTTCGGCGCAATCGCATGGCTTAATTAAAGGTTAGTTGTCGGACAAGAGCCAATTAGCGAGTTAGTGGACCGCTCCTGTACCCTTACCCGGTCGCATAGAAAGCCTTGGCGGGTTGCCCGAGCGGCCAATGGGAGGGGACTGTAAATCCCCCGGCTCTGCCTTCGAAGGTTCAAATCCTTCACCCGCCACCAATAAAGCCAATCCACGCGATTGGCTTTTTGCGTATTACTCGCGTGTAGACATCTGATTAACCCCTGAATAGCCTTCGCTTTATATCCATCCACTTTTTAGGAGCTATCGTGAAAAAACGTTTTGGAATTTTCGCAGCTGTTGTGATTGCAGCCGCGCTTACTTTATCTGGATGCGCTAAAAGCGATTCAGCAACTAGCAGTGCAGCAGCTTCATGTGCCAAAGCAGATCTAGCAACGGTTACATCAGGCAAATTAACCATTGCTACTGGACAACCTGCTTATTACCCATGGATCATTGATGACAAGCCAGAAACAGGAAATGGCTTCGAAGGCGCAGTGGCATATGCAGTTGCTAAGCAACTTGGATTTGCAACTACCGACGTTGTCTGGGTTCGTACTACTTTTGATAGCGCAGTAACACCTGGTGCAAAAAACTTTGACTTCAATTTGCAACAGTTCTCAATCACGCCTGATCGCCAAAAAGCTGTTGATTTCTCAACTCCTTACTACACCGCACCTCAAGCAATCGTTTCATTCAAGGGCAGCAAGATTGATGGCAAAACTTCAATCGCTGACCTCAAGGGAGCAAAGTTAGGTGCTGCAGTTGGAACGACTTCACTTGATGCTATTAGCAATCAAATTGGCTCTAAGCCACAGGTATTCAATGACAACGCTGCAGGTGTTTCTGCACTAAAGAATAAGCAGATTGATGGTTTGGTCGTAGATCTTCCAACTGCCTTCTACTTATCTGGCGTTGAAATTCCACATGGAATCATCGTTGGTCAGTTGCCTTCAACGGGAACTGGTGATCAATTTGGTCTATTGCTATCTAAGGACAGCAAGTTAACTTCTTGCGTAAGTGCTGCAGTTGATGCAATTACTAAGGATGGATCATTGGCAGCGATCACCGATAAGTGGTTAGCAACTGATGCTGGCGCGCCAGTATTAAAGCCATAAGCGGAAAAAAGAAGTAAACACGGTAGTTTGGCGACCATGTCAGAGCGAATGAACTCTGCTTGGTCGCCAAGCCCACGTGAAGTAGAACGCCAGCAAGCTCGGCGACGCATCAGCAGACGGCAAGCATTAATTGCTGCAGTTTCATCGTTACTTGTTCTTGGAACGTTAATTAGTATCACCATCACATCACCTGGTTGGGCCGTCGTTAAAAAGACCTTTTTTGATTTAGGTTATGGTCGCAAAGTTTTCCCAACCGTTATTGCTGGCTTATGGATAAATCTTCAACTCACATTTATCGGTGGATTTTGCATTGGTGTGATTGCGCTAGGTCTGGCCTTACTAAGAACTACAAAGTCACCCGCGCTGACACCTTTTAGATTTATTGCAACCGCTTACGTTGATATTTTTCGTGGTGCTCCATTGATTTTGATAATTCTATTAGTGGGCTTTGGCGTTCCGGCCCTTGGTTTAAAAGGAATCCCCAGCAACGTAATTTTTCTTGGAACCGTGGCGGTAGTTCTTACTTATTCAGCCTACGTTGCCGAAGTTATTCGCAGTGGAATTCTCTCGATACATCCCAGCCAACGCGCAGCTGCTCGATCACTTGGCTTAACTTCAGGCCAAACAATGCGTTATGTGGTTCTGCCTCAAGCAATTCGCCGAGTGGTACCGCCACTTCTTAACGACTTTGTTTCACTGTTAAAAGACACAGGTTTGGTATCCATTCTTGGTGTAACCGATGCCGTGCGGGCTGCACAAATTAATGCCAGCCGAACCTTTAATTACACCCCTTATGTGGTGGCAGCGATCTTGTTCCTACTCATAACAATTCCAATGACTAGATACACCGATAGAGCCATTCGCCAGCGCACTAATGCCCAGAGTTCAGAGGGTGTCATCTAATGGCCAATGTTCTAGAAATTTCAAATATTAGGAAATCTTTTGATGCCGAATTAGTGCTTAATAACTTATCGCTTGCAGTTCCTGAGCACACTGCAACCGTGTTAATTGGCGCTTCTGGTTCTGGTAAGTCAACACTTTTGCGGTGTATCAACTTGTTGGAATCAATTGATGATGGTCAGATTTTTCTGGATGGAGAAGAGATTTCCGACCCATTGATTAATGTGGATGAGATTCGCCGCAAACTTGGAATGGTTTTTCAATCCTTTAATTTATTCCCACATAAAAGCGTTCTAGAAAACATTACTTTGGCGCCAATAAAAGTTCAGGGTAAAAATAAGGATGAAGCAGTTACTGCGGCATTAGCTTTGCTCAAGCGATTTGATTTAGCTGATAAAGCTGATCAATATCCAGATCGACTCAGCGGGGGACAACAACAGCGAGTGGCAATCATTAGATCTCTTGCTTTAAATCCACGTTTACTTCTTTTGGATGAAATTACTTCAGCCCTTGATCCGGTATTAGTTAATGAAGTCCTTAGTATCGTGCGCGATTTGAAGAGCGATGGAATGACAATGGTTCTTGCAACCCATGAAATGGGCTTTGCCACTCAAGTAGCTGACGAGGTCTGCTTTTTAGAATCTGGAAATATCCTTGAGCGCGGTTCTGCACAAGATGTTTTGCATGCACCTAAGAATCCAAAGACTCAGGAGTTTTTGAAGCGAGTGCATCAAGCAGGAAGGTTGTAGATTGAGTCCATGAGCGCATTTAATGAGCGTATGGAGCCAATTCGCGGGCTCATGGCACAAAAGAATTTAGAGTCAATTGTTTTACGCCGTAATCCTAATCTGGCGTGGGCTATCGCTGGTCGTGCGCATGTGCCTACAACTATTGATATGGCCTGCTTTGATTTAATTATTACCCAAGATTCAGCGACAGCAGTTACTAATGTTGTTGAAGCACCACGCCTGATCGCTGAAGAACTTCCTAGTGAGGTAACGGTTAAAGCAATCAAGTGGTCTGAAGGACGTGATCCTCAGTTGCCAACTGGTTCAAAAGTGGGAACTGATCAGCCAGGTGCCGATCGGGTTGATTTAAGTAATGAAATTGAAATGATTCGAGCTTCATTAATTGATGCTGATGTTGCCCGCTATCAAGAAATATGTACGGATGCAGCAGTTGCGTTGGGTAATGCAATGAAGCAGGTTGAAAGTTCTGATCGTGAAATTGATGTTGCAGGGTTAATCACACATGCCCTGTGGCAAGCAGATTTAGAGATTGCTTTCCTTGGAGTAGCAGGCGCAGATCGAGTTCATAAATTTAGGCATCCGCTTCCAACAAGTGCTGTGGTTGGTAATCGAGTCTCGGCATCTATTTGCGCTAAACGTAAAGGCCTCATTGCATCAGCCACCCGCATTGTTACTTATGGCCAGGTTTCGGATGCACTTATTAAAGAATATGAAGCTATTTTTAAAGTAGAAGCCGCCATGTTGGATGCAACGATTGTTGGTAATCCATTTTCAGCACCTGTTGAAGCGGCGATTGCGGCCTATCCACTACATGGTTTTGATACTGATGAGTGGACTAAGCATCACCAAGGTGGGCCAACGGGCTACTTGCCCCGAGATTGGCCAGCTAACCAGGCAACTGCGCGCTTGATCGCAAATAACCAGCCGATTGCATGGAACCCAACGGGTAAAGGTTGGAAAGCTGAAGACACCATCCTGGCCACAACAACGGGCCCGAAAATCCTGACTTTTGACGCTCAATGGCCGGTTTTTGAGGTCAATGGTCGGACCAGACCATTTATGCTCCAGAACTAAGGCGCATTACAGTCCTATAACGAAGCGCAAAACAGCGTTTTTGACATTGACGCGCATGATTTGGCGTGGCACCCTCAGCCAAGAGGTCTTACCACTGGGGGTTGAATGAGCACTGTCGCTCTGGTCGCGCTAGCGCGTCCTACATTTGATCTCACCTGTGCCCAGGCTAATTTTGATAGCGCCCGAGCTTTACTTGTTGAACTCGGTGCAACTGTGGTCGGACCGGCAGAATTAATTATGACGCCCGATGATGTGGCTGCGGTGAAACTACCTGCTGCAGATCTACATATTCTTTTCATGGCATCTTTTTCTGACGCCTCTCCTGCCGTAGAACTTCTTGGAAAAGTTAAGGGCCCAGTTCTGGGTTGGTCAATGCGCGAACCTGGAGCAGTTGGCGAGCGACTTAAATTAAATTCAATGTGTGGCGTAAATCTTGCCGCGCATGCCTTAATGAATGCAGGTCAATCAATTCGCCACATACATGGCAATGCCGATGAACCACAAGTACGAAGTGCAATTAAAGATGCGCTTGCCGGAAAATTACCTGAAGCAACTGCCCCAAAAAATAAAATTGGTGAATTAGGGAGTGTTGCCGAGGCTGATGCTGCGCTGCAATGGTTAAAAGGTAAAAAAATTGGCGCAGTTGGTGAGGCCCCAATTGGATTCACACCGTGTGTTTATGATGCCCAACAAATTCGATCACTTTTTGGTTTAGATATTCGGCAAATTTCGATTGACGATGCCTTTGGAAGAATCTCAGAAGTTAAAGAAGAAGCGCGCGAACTTGCATATGCCGGCGCTGTAGCGGCCCAACCTTCATTGGCCTCAGTAAATGTTGAAGAAGCAAAAAAAGTTTATGGCGTAGAGGTTGCCCTTGATGAATGGCGTGCAGAAGAGTTATTAGATGCAATTGCAATTCGTTGCTGGCCTGAATTTCCAACGGATTTAGGCGCTTGTATTTGTTCATCACTTGGCCGACTCTCAGACCGCGGCACCGTAACTACTTGCGAACGCGATGTACTTGGCGCGGTCACAATGATGGTCTGCGAATCTTTAGGCTCTGATGAAAATTATCTTGTAGATATTGTCGATCTCGATGCTGCACAAGGTTTAGTTCGTTTATGGCACTGCGGTTCTGCGGCAACCAAACTTGCTGCCGATCCAAAAAATGCTACTCAATCAACCCACTGCAATCGCAAATTAGGCGTTGCAGGTAATTTTCCGCTCAAGACCGGACCAGTAACACTGTTTCGTATTGATCGGGATGTGGATCCGAGCAACCGCACGGGTCTTCGCATGGTTGTGAGCCGAGGGGAATCAATCCCTGCTCCCAATCACTTCCAAGGCAATACAGCAACTGTTATCACTGAACCTGATGCAGCTGCTTTAGTGAATGGAATCGTCACTGGCGGATATCCGCACCACTTGGTCATTTCATGGATCGATGTGCGACCAGGTATTCGTCAATTGGCAAACAAGTTAGGGATACCCCTCACAGAATGGTAAACAACAATCTAACCCTCGGAAAGCAAGGATAAAAATGAAAACTAAAGGACTAAGTACCTTTGCTTCACTCCGTGCTGGTGTAGTTGCATTAGTTGCTACGGCACTTGTAATTACTCCACTTGCGGTTGCACACGCTGCTGATGCTCCAACTTTCGGCAAGGCATGTACAACTGAAGGTGTCAGCACTGGACAAATGACTACATCACTTATTTGCGCCACAGGTACAAACGGAAAGCTGACATGGCAACGTGTTCGCCTTGGTGCAGATAATGCAACACCTGTTGGAACATCAACACCGCCAAAGGGAACAATTGAGTTCCATCACTGGCGCCCAGAAGACAAAGTTGTATTACAGGCAATCATTGATAAGTACCAGGCAAAATATCCTGGAACATATATCAACCAGGTAATTATGAGCTCGGTTGATTACACCAACTTGGCATATGCAAAGATCAGCGTTAACAAGAAAGCTGCACTCTTTGTAACTAGCCGTGGTGGACAGTTCAATCAGTTCTACGCTGGCGGAATGCTTGCAAGTCTTGCAAATCAACGCTTTATTAAGCAGAACGTCATTCAAAGCGCATTGACACCAGGAATCGTAAATGGCGTTGTTTATGGGCTTCCTTATCAATCACTATTTAACAATCCTTTGTATAACTCAGAATTGTTTGCAAAGAATGGTTGGAAAGTACCAACAACTTGGACACAAACTCTTGCATTCTGTAAGACTGCAAAAGCTGCGGGATACATTCCATTTGCTTGGCCAGGAGCTACACGCGGTAACGCGGGTCAGATCATCAACTCATTCTTGATGAACTCAGCACCAGATCTAGCAACATTGACTGCTCGCATTACAGCAATTGATACAGGCAAGGCTGATTTAACTGAGCCTTGGTTCGTTGAAATTGCTAACAAGTACAAGGCAATGACAGATGCAGGTTGCTTCCCAGCAAACCCAACTGGTTACAACGACACCGTTGCTCCAGCTGATTTTGCTGCTGGTAAAGCTGCAATTTATCCAACTGGAACATTTGGTATGAGCACAGTTACAAAGCTCAACCCAGCAATGTCAGGAAAGATGAAGATGATGTCACTGATCACTGTTGATACAAAGCCTTTGTATCAGGGAATCACAAATAACACATTCATCTTGAGTGTTAATGCTAAGTCTTCATCGACAGATCAGAAGATTGCAGCATCATTCATGTCATTCCTTGCTCAAGCTGAAAATGCTCAAGCATATGCTGTAGGCACTTCACAGCACGTTTCAATTATCAACGTTGACTACTCAGCTAACGTAGATCTATTGAACACATCTGACATCATGGGTAAGAAGCTATTACTTGCACCACGCTTCTTGTTCAACAACGTCAACAACGTCCGTAACCCACTTGAAGATGCATTGATTGCAATCACAGGTGGCGCCGATGTTATGAAGACACTGACAGATACTTCTAAGACCATCAAACAAGGTCTGTCTTCTTAAGGAGTAATCAGTTACTTCTTTAGCTCGTACCCAGAGCACCCTTGCCAGCAATGGCAAGGGTGCTTCTGGCGCGCGCAAAAGAAAAAAGAAAGATTCAAAGATTTTATGGTTGATGGCATTTCCAGCGATTGCTATTTATTCATTTCTTTATCTGTATCCAGCACTATCCAACTTGTTGTATTCAACACAGCGCTGGGATGGTGTCACTAAACCTAAATTTGTTGGATTGACTAACTTTGTTCATTTACTCACTAATGATGATCTTTTCCGTAAAGTTCTGGGCAATAACATACGATTTACGTTAATTGTTGTAGTACTCCAGACTTGTCTGGGCCTACTTTTTGCAACTTTCCTCACTAAAAATACTAAAACGACAATATTTTTACGCACAGTCTATTTTTTCCCAACTATTCTCTCATCAGTTTCCGTAGGTCTAATTTGGACATTTTTATATGATCCAAACTATGGTTTTATCAATGCAACGCTAAAAGCCATTGGCCTTGATAAATTTGCTCTCAACTGGCTGGGTGATTCTAAATATTCGCTTTATGCAGTCGCTTTCACGCAAATTTGGTTCCATACGGGACAAATGGTCGTTATTTATGTTGCTGGTTTGCAGCAAATTCCAGCCGAGCTTTATGAAGCCGCTGAAGTTGATGGTGCTACACGTTGGCAGCAATTCAAAAATGTCACGTGGCCGATGGCGCTTCCTACAACTGCCGTTGTAGTTGCTTACACAACAATTCAAACCTTCCGCGCCTTCGATTTAATTTATGCAATGACTCAGGGCGGTCCGCTCAATTCTTCCGACTTGTTAGTGACGATGGTTTATAACACGGCATTTGTTGGTTACAAGTTTGGTTATGCAGCCACTCAGACAATCTTCTTAGTCATATTAGTAATGCTAGTAACGTGGCTACAACGCCGTGTCCTTAAAACTAATGACGGGACTAAGCGATGATTTACAAAGTTTTTAAGAACTCTATGCTGACTATTTTTGCTGCAGCAATACTAATTCCAAGCTCTATCGTTATTTTAGGTTCATTTAAGTCGGATGTTGAAATTTATACTAAGCCTTTAGCTCTACCCAAGCACTGGAATCTCAATAACTTTAGAACTCTCATTGCAACCGGAAACGTGTGGACTCCCTTTAAGAACTCGGTGTTTGTCGCAGTTTTTTCCGTATTGATTACAATTCTATTGGCCAGCATGGTGGCTTTTGCAATTGCTCGTTCAATTACCATCACCGGAAAAGTTCTTTTCGCTATGTTTTCGATTGGTTTAGCTATCCCGGGCCAAGTTAATATCATTCCGATTTTTACTTTGTTTACTAAGTTGCACTTGAATAACTCGCTGTATGGACTCATCCTGGTAAATATTGCGCTCACCTTACCTATCTCGGTCTTCATCATTTCTGCATTTTTTAAAGACTTGCCAAAAGAGCTTTTCGAAGTTGCCAGCATCGACGGTGCAAATCATTGGCGCGTATATCGCTCGATTGCCATGCCACTTGCTCGCCCAGCTGTGGGTGCAACCTCAATCTTCTTGTTTGTAATTTGCTGGAACGATCTTTTATATCCACTCATGTTGATTAATGAGCTAAATAAAAAGACGCTTCCATTAACTTTGATTGATTTCCGTGGAGAATTTGCAACTAGTTACAGCATGCTCTTTACAGCAATCATGGTGGCATCTATTCCAATGGTTGTTATGTACTTATTATTCCAACGCTCATTTGTCGCTGGTCTAACCGCCGGAGCAGTGAAGGGGTAAATGATGAGCGCAGTAACACCACTAGCGCCACAACGGGCAGCGCGTATCGCAACTCAACTAGTCGAGCTTATCGATCTACAAAAACTGAGTCCAGGAGATCGCTTACCCCCTGAACGTCAATTAGCAGATCTGTTAGAAGTAAGTCGACCAAGTTTGCGTGAAGCTTTACATATTTTACAAGCTCAAGGTTTAGTTCAAATCAAACATGGCCAAGGCACATTTGTTCAAGAACCGATAGTTGCCCAGGAACTTCGTGCTTCAATGATGGCAACAACTCATGGGTTGAATGAGTTGTTTGATGCGCGTCAAGTTTTAGAAGTCCCGGCTTCCAAATGGGCAGCCGAAAAAGCAAGTAAAGAAGATATTCGCTTATTGCGTGCAACCCTTAATCAAATTGAAACTGTTACGGCAACTTCACCGATTGACTACGATCAACTTCAAATTTTGGACGCTAAATTTCACTTAACAATCGTGGGCATTGCCGAAAATCGCTTTATTAATCAAACACTCCATGTACTGCAAGATGTAATGAAGATGTCTATGGAGACTACTTTGCGTTTACCGGGACGCTCAGATGTATCCAAATCCGAGCACACCGCAATTTTAGCTGCAATTGAATCAGGTGATGGCGACCTTGCCTCACAATTAACTTTGCAACACATTAATGGTGCGCGTGTGGTTGCTTTAGCTGATGCGAAAGAAAAGAATAAATCTTGAGCAATATCCAAGCTGTTTGCATGGGCGTTATAACAATTGACACGATTGCTCTTGTAGACGAGTACCCGGGTGAAGATGAAAGAGTCTTAGCCCACGAGATCACCCGTGCGGGTGGTGGACCTGCAGCGGTAGCGGCCGTAGCGATGAGTCGCTTAGGTATTACAACTGCAATTGTTGGAACTATTGGTGATGATGCCGATGGCAAAGAAGTTTTACGAATTTTTGATAAGGAAGATATAGACACTTCTGGAATTTCATTTGGCGCCTCTGCAACTTCTGGAAGTGTCATTGTCGCTTCAAAAAAACATAGCTCGCGCGCAATCAGCACACGTCAACCAATGGTTCAAGCCGGACTCAATGATGCAGCTAAGAAAATTATTGCCAAAGCTAAGTGGCTACATGTGGACCATGTTGGAATCACGCGATTGGAAGAGGCTGGTGTTACTCGGGGAAAAGGTCCGCTGATTTCATTTGATGCTGGATATGGTGCTGAAAAATTTGACGCATCGCTAGTAGATTTATTTGTGCCAACGGATCGACAAATGGCGCTTCGTTACCCGGGCATAGATTTAGCCGTTGCTCTAGAAAATGATTCACGGAAATCTGGTGTCATCGCTGTAGCTACACAAGGTTCTGCAGGTAGTGCTGGGTATTCCACTGAGACTGGTTTAGTAACAGCGCCTGGATTTAAAGTTGAAGTTACGAGCACTTTAGGTGCCGGGGATGTTTTTCATGGTGCATTAGTTGCCCAACTTATCCACGGTCAAGATTTGAACCAAGCACTGCGCCGAGCAAACGCTGTGGCCGCCCTTTCCTGCCGTGGCCTTGACGGTCAATCGATGATTCCAACCACCGCCCAACTCGATGCATTTCTGGAGGCACAACAATGAGAGCACCACTAACAAAATTAGCTAGAACGTCGGGTGCCCTTGCCATGGTTGCCGTTGATCAGCGTGAAGC
>Ga0304729_1000831_pt1 | contig 21445 bp, 24 predicted proteins | sample C_131016_MF_Meta_FD_190475 | JGI IMG/M metagenome (GOLD analysis project Ga0304729, IMG submission 190475) | Freshwater microbial communities from Lake Croche, Canada to study carbon cycling - C_131016_MF_MetaG (v2) (version 2) | ecosystem: Environmental > Aquatic > Freshwater > Lake | place... | reverse complement strand
AGTCGGTGGCCATTTTTGGAATAACCAAAGCCCTTGACGCCACTTTCAACTTCAGGCCCACAGGCTTCTGTCGTGAGGTCGGTCAGGAATACTTTGACCAGAAAAATCAGAAACGGTCCTCCATCTATGGCCCTCGACGACATGGCTATTCAACTGGGATTCAGATGACCTAGATCAATGTGATGGTTGAACCGATGCATATCATGAGCCCACCCCTGATGTTGATTACGAATACTGATCTCTTCGCGACTTGGGGTTCACATTGACCCAAAGGGATTCACCATGTTGAATAATCTTTCCAAATGCATCAACTGTTTGGTGAATACCGATGTGATCGCTCAACCATCGTTGTGATCAAAGGGCAGCTGCCGCGTCATGTACCGGCTCAAGAGCTCGCCCCGGCCACGGATGCGATTGACTTTCTTTTCAGCCCGAACGCCATCCACAGCATCACGAACATGCTCAAGCCCTGCAGAAAATAAGCATGGCTAAAGCCTCTCAACTCACCGCCTTCAAAGTCAGCCATGGCGCTGATGCAGGTGACGGCCAACAGAGTCCCCACGGCATTGAAAATATTGACCAGCCCTTGGGCTGTGCCGCGCAGGGCGGCTGGCGCTTCATCGATGGCAATGGAGCGCAGCGCGCCGCTGACCACCACACCCAGACCCATACCGACCAGCACGGACGCCAACACGAATGCGGTAAAGCCGGTCTGTGGCACCGCGCTTTGCAGGTAACCCAGCGTCAACAGCGAGAAACCAAAGATCACCATGTTGCGGGCACCCAGACGATTGAGCAGTCGCCCCGCCGCCATGGAGCCCACCATCGAGCACAGCACCAAAGGCAGCAGCGCCAGCCCCGCGGACTCGACGCTGACCCCATAAGCCAGCGTGGCGAGGGTGGTCAAAAAAACAATCCCGCCCATGGAAAACCCCACGCCCAGCGTCAGCACATAGACACAAGCCAGTTGCCGGTTGGCAAACAGGTCCATTGGAATCAGCGCATGTGCCTGTCGCTTCTCAATGGCCACCAAAGCCGCCAGCAAAACGGCACTGGCCGCCAAAAACCAAGGCCACAGCAGCAGCCCGCTGGCCGAGTCCGCCAGGCGCGAAATGCCCAGCACCAAGCTCAGCAGAAACAACAAAGTGGCGCAGATGCCTGCCAGGTCCATGGGCCCAGGTGCTGCACAGTTAGCTTGGCGCGGCAAGCTGCGGGCGCCCAAGTACAGCACGACCAATGCGACGGGTAGGTTGACCAGGAACAGCCAGCGCCAGCCCAGCGTGAAGGTGAGCACCGTTGCCAGTGGCGGCCCGAGCACAAAGGCCATGCCGTGGGTGGCGCCCATCAGGCCCAAAATACGGCCCCGCCGCTCGGCGGAGAACACATCGCCAATCACGGCACTGGCCACTGGCGCAATGCCCCCTGCGCCGATGCCCTGTATGGCACGGCCGACCAGCAGCAGCTCAAAGCGGGGTGCCAGGGCAATGCACAGTGAACCGATGGCGAACAGCGCCACACTGGCCAGATACACCGGACGGCGGCCATGGCGGTCGCTGAAGTAAGCCATCAGCGCCGTGCTGCACAGCGAGCACAAAGAAAAAACGGTTGTCAGCAGTCCGGCGGTGCGGTTGTCGATGCCAAAGGCCGCACGCAAGGCAGGCAGGACCGGCCCCACGATGGCCGCATCGAGTGCAGCCATGAAAACACCGATAAACAGCACCTGCACCAGGCGGCGTTGAGCTGCATCAGCGGCAGGCAAAGGAGCAGGCAAAGGAGCAGGTGCTTGGGTCTGCTGGCTGGCCATGGATCTCAGCCACGAACAAACAATGTCACCAGGGGCTGATCGCCCAATTGGCGGCTCCAATGGCCGTGCACGGTCGCATCAAACACAGCGCCCTCTGGCAAGGTGTCGGCCGAGTAAAAATGATCGCCCCGGCTGAAAACGCGGCTGCTGCCGTCTTGCAAGCCGATTTCCATGTGTCCGTTCAAAATGAAGACCCACTGGTTGTGGCCTGAACAATGGAACTGGCTGCGAAACCCCATGGGGCTGTGGCGCAGTTGGTAGCCGCCGCTGGCCATCAAGGCCGAGAGTTGGCTCTGCGGCGTGCCTTCAGTCAGCGCCACCGACTCCTCACGGAATTTGGCGCGGCCATCGGTGTCGGTGAAGAGGACAATTTTCTGAAAAGTGGTCATGGTCAATTAGGGCTTAGGCCAAGGCTTCAGCGCCAAAGTCAATTTGCACCTTCATGGCCTGGCTCTTGTCTGCGGCCAAGCGAAAGGCTGATTCGGCTTGATCCAGTTTGATCACATGCGAGATGACGGGCTTGCCGTTGATGAGGCCTTCGTTCAAAAAGCGCACCGCCACCGCAAACTCGGAGTGGAACCTGAAGGTGCCGCGCAACTCCAGCTCCTTGCTGACCAGTTGGTTCAAAGGCAATGTGGCATCTCCCCCCAAACCGATGCTCACAATCACGCCGCGCGGCACGACCACATCCAGCCCGGCGCGCAAGGCTTTGTCACTGCCGGACGCTTCAAACATCACATCGAAACTGCCTTTATCGGCTGCGAATGCCGCCAAGGCATTGGGCTGTGAGACCAGATTGATGGTGTCGTCAGCCCCCATCTGACGTGCGCAGGCCAAAGGCCCATCGGCCAAATCCACCGCCACGATGCGGGCCGCACCGGCGCGGCGCAAACCGGCGATCAACAAGGCCCCGATGGGTCCGCAACCGGTGACCAGCACCTGCTTGCCAAAGACCGAGCCCGCGCGCTGGATGGCGTGCAGACCGACCGACAGCGGCTCGGCCAAGGCGGCTTCAGACAAACTCAAGCGGTCGTTCAAGGCATGGGCTTGGTGTTCTTCGATGATCAGGCTTTCGCGGAACGCGCCTTGGATATGCGGAAAGCGCATGGCGCTGCCGTAAAAGCGCATGTCCATGCAATGGTTGTGCTGGCCTTTTTGGCAATACGCGCAGGCAAAGCAGGGCCGCGAAGGCGAAATGGCGATGCGCTGGCCTGCGCGAAAAGCGGTGACGCCCTCACCCACCTTTGAAACAATGCCCGAGACCTCATGGCCCAAGGCCATCGGCTCTTTGATGCGCACGGTGCCAAAGCCGCCGTGCTGAAAGTAATGCAAGTCTGAGCCGCAAATGCCGCCGAACGCGACGCGCACTTGCAGTTGACCGGGGCCAGGGGCCTCGGTGCTTTGGTTGTCGATCCGCAGATCTTCGGGGGCATGGCAAACGAGAGCGCGCATGGTGTGTCCTGGAACGTGTTTAAAGTTGGGCGGTGACGCCGCCGTCGACATACAAAATATGGCCGTTGACAAAGCTGGCCGCATCGCTGGCCAGGAAGACCGCAGCCCCGGCGAGTTCTTCGACCTCGCCCCAACGGCGGTTGGGTGTGCGGTTCGTCAGCCAAGCGCTGAAGGTCGGGTCGTTGACCAATTTTTCATTCAACTCGGTTTTGAAATAACCCGGGCCAATGCCGTTCACATTCAGGCCCAGCGGGCCCCAGTCAATCGCCATGCCTTTGGTCAGCATCTTCACCGCCCCTTTGGTGGCCATGTAGGGCGCAATGCCCGGTCGGCCCAATTCGCTTTGCACCGAGCAGATGTTGATGATCCGGCCGCGCCCGCGCGCAATCATCTGCTGCGCCACGGTTTGGCCAACAAAGAACACGCTGTTCAAATTGGTTTGCATGATGTCTTGCCAATCGCTGTGGGCAAATGCATGCAAAGGGCCACGGCGCTGAATGCCGGCGTTGTTGATCAAAATCTCAATCGGGCCAATCTGACGTTCAATGTCGGCCACTTGCGCCTGGACTTGACTCGCATCGGTCACATCGAAAGCCCTTTCGTGCACGACCAAGCCTTCGCTGCGCAGCAGCGCCGCCGCAGCGGCCAGGGTGCCCGCATTGCGGCCATTGAGCACAAGGGTGGCGCCGGCCTGACCCAAACCGCGGGCCAGAGCCAAACCGATACCTGCGGAAGACCCGGTGACCAAGGCCAGTCGGCCATCGAGTCGAAAAGTAGAAGCTGTGATCATGGGATTCAATGGTGGGCCAGCGTTGAGAGGCTCAAGGTTTGCAAGTGTGCAATGACTTGCTGGCATTGCTGCTCAGGCGGCGTCATCACATCCAAGGTCAAAGCAGACTCGTCCTTTTGGGGTGATTCCAAAATGGCCAATTGGCTTTGCAGCAAAGAAGCCGGCATGTAATGCGAGGTGCGTTGTTGCATGCGCTGCGTCAAGACCGCCTCGCTGCCTTGCAAGTGTACAAACCGCGTGTCGAAAGCACCTTGGCGCAAAATGTCGCGGTAAGCTTTTTTCAAGGCAGAGCAAGCCACGACAATGCCCAGGTTTTGGTCTCGGGCTTGGGCCAGTATGGCGGACAGGGCATGCAACCATTCGGCGCGGTCGGTATCGGTCAGGGCCTGGCCGGCCGCCATCTTGGCGACATTGGCAGGGCTGTGCAGCTCATCGCCTTCGACAAAGCGGACACCCAATCGGGCCGCCAACAATCGGCCAACTGTGCTTTTGCCGCATCCGCTGACCCCCATCACCACCAGACGGCAGGGTGTTTGTTGCATCGTCACGCCAACCGTTGGGTCGATGCCGCATCGAACAAATGGGTCTTGGCCGGATCGATCTGCAGGTAGACCGTTTCGCCCGGTTGGGCCGAGGTGCGGCCATGCAAGGTGACCACCAACTGGAAGGCGCCCACTTTGACCAACAACTCGGTTTCCGCTCCTGTGGGTTCCACCACCACCACCTGCGCTGCGATACCGTGGCCGGCCTGGGTCAAGGTAATGTCAGTAGGACGCACACCGTAATACACGGCTTGGCCGTTCTGACCTGACGCCACGGCAAGTGCAGGCCAGGCGGTCTGTTCGGCTTGGACATGGGACAGGCCATCGCTAAGCTGCAACACACCCTGCACCACGTTCATCGAGGGCGAGCCGATGAATTGCGCGACAAACAAATTTCCGGGATGGTCAAACAACGCCAAAGGCGTGCCGATTTGCTCAATGATGCCGTCTTGCATGACCACAATGCGGTCGGCCATGGTCATGGCCTCAATCTGGTCATGGGTCACATACACGGTGGTGGTTTTCAGGCGCTGGTGCAGCGCTTTGATTTCGGCGCGCATGGCCACGCGCAACTTGGCATCCAAGTTGGACAAAGGTTCGTCGAACAAAAACACTTTCGGATCCCGCACAATCGCACGGCCCATGGCCACACGCTGGCGCTGTCCACCCGACAACTCACGCGGGAAGCGGTGCAGAAAATGCTCTAAATTCAAAATTTTGGCCGCATGGTCAACCCGCTCATTGGTTTTTTGCGCATCGGCTTTGCGCAAAAGCAGGCTGAAGGCCATGTTGTCGCGCACCGTCATGTGCGGATACAGCGCATAGCTTTGAAAAACCATGGCAATATCCCGGTCCTTGGACTCCAGGTCGTTGACGACTTTGTCATCGATCAGGATCTCGCCACCACTGATTTCTTCCAAGCCGGCCAGCATCCGCAACAGCGTCGACTTACCGCATCCCGATGGACCGACAAGCACCACAAACTCACCATCGTTGATGTCGAAACTGATGCCGTGGATGATGTCGGTTTTACCAAACGACTTCTTGATATTTTGAAAGGATACGGTGGCCATAATGTCTCTGCAATTCGAAGATGGATTCAGCTTTTCACGGCACCGGCGGTCAAGCCCGACACCATGTAGCGTTTGAAAGTGTAGTAAATGGCCGCAGGCGGCAGCGCGTAAATCAAACCCGTGGTCATCAGCAGCTCCCAGGGCGAATCGTCCGCGGATAAAAAATTACCCAAGGCCACAGACAGCGTCACGTCTTTGTCGTTGGACAGCAGCAAAAAGGCATACAGGTACTCGTTCCACGCCAGCAGCAAAGCGTAGGTGCCCACCGCGACCAAGGAGGGCACCATCAAGGGCAAGTACACCAAACGAAACAGTTGCATCGGTGAAGCGCCGTCCATGCGCGCCGCCTCGTCCAGTTCATAAGGCAGTTTGTCAGAGGCTTGCTTGAGCACCCAAATGCAATAGGGCGACGCAATCGTCACCATGGCCAATATCAAAGCCCATTGGGTGTTGAGCAGGCCATAAACACCCATGGTTTTGTACATCGGCACGGCCAAAAAAGCAGCAGGAATAAAGTAAGTGAACAAAGCCAAATTCATCACCGTGCGCCCGCCAGGGACCTTCAGGCGGCTGATCGCAAAAGCCGCGCAGGTCGAGACCACCAAGGTCAACAAACCCACAGCGGTGGCGATCAGCAGCGAGTTGCCCATTTGCAACCAAAAATAATCCAGATAGAAATGCTTTTGGTTAAAGACAAAATCAAAGTTTTGCAAAGTGGGGTGATCAGGCCACAACTTGCCCGAAGTGGCCGTGTCTCTGGGAGAGACCGCGAACAGCACCATGTGGTAAAGAGGAATCAAGGTCCAGATCGTCAAGGGGATGCCAATCAGCAGCAGTTTGGCTTCGGTTGCCACGGATTTGAGAGAGATGCGCTTCATGATCGCTTCCTTATTTCGACAAACGTTTCATCATGAAAAACACCAACGGCAAAACCATCGGCAAGGCCACCACGATCGAAGCCATGGCCAGATCCACCTGGTCCAAACGCAAATAACGAATGCCCAAGGTCGCCAGCACGTGCGTCAAATCTGCCGGACCACCACCGGTCAGCAGGTACACCGAGTTGAAGTCACCCAGCGTCCAGATCATCGACAAAATGGTCGAGGTCAAATACAAGGTACGCATCGAAGGCCAGGTGATGAACTTGAATTTTTGCCAGTTGGTGGCGCCGTCCACCGAGGCCGCTTCGTACTGTTCCGCCGGAATCGACATGCGCCCGGCCACCAAAATCAAGGTCCAAAAGGGCAAGGACTTCCAGATGTGCATCAGCATGGAAAAGGTCAAGGCCAAGGTCGGATCGTTTAACCAATTGGGACCGTCTGCGCCGCTCAAACGAAAGATCAGTGAGTTGATCACACCCCACTCGGGGTTGAGCATGAAGCGCACCGACAAAATGGTCGGGATCGAGGGTACGGCCCACGGCAAGATGAAAATCAGCGAGATGATTTTGATCCACCAACGGGTTTGCACAAAGAAACCCGACAGCACCATGGCGATGACCATCTTGATGTTGATGCCCACCACCAGAAAAATCACCGTGTTGATGGCCGTGCGAAAAAATATGGGGTCGTCAAACAGCTTGACGTAGCTCTCCGGATGCCGCGCCAGCCACAAACCGTAGCCCACGGGAAAGAGCACAAAAACAAAGAAGATCAGCAGATAAGGCACGACCAGCATGCGACCCCAAAACTCCCATTGATTGGAGCTTTTGCGGGCGGGCACTGAAACCGCAGGCACAGCAACGCTTGCATTGGACATGTTGGAAACCATCAAACAGAAAAAAAGGCCGCGCCGCCCAGACAGCCTTGCGGCAGCCTGAGGGCGCGGCGACTCAGATCATCAATTGCCTGCGACCGTTTTGATACGGGCAATCATTTCATCCACCGCTTTGTCCACTGGCACTTTTTCGTTCAGGACACGGTTCATCGCCTTGGCCCACACGTTTTCGTTGTTCAGCTGGGTGAAGCGAAAGTTCTTGGTGAACTCAAAGGTCGAGGTACCGGCCATGAACTGGTTGTACACCGCTTGACGGTGCACATCACCCTGCCAGAACTTGCTTTGTTGACCGGACTTGGTCACCGGGAACCAGCGACCCAAAGAGCCCTCCACATAGGGCGTGATGTTCTCTTCGGCCAGCATGAAGGCGACGAAGTCTTTGGCACGGGCCTTGTTCTTCGATTCCTTGAAGATCACACCGGTTTTGATCGCGGCGCGGTAAGTCATCTTGGAGCCATCAGGCTTGTTCGGAAAACCGGCGGTCTTGATCAACTCGGTGTAGTTCTTCTTGGCGGTGGCGCGTTGCGCATCCGTCAAAGCCGCGTTGTTCATATCATCCAGCCATTTCGCTGCGATCGAGATCGTGGCGTTGTGGGTCATCACGGTGGTGCGGTTGTGGAAGGCGACGTTGTTGTCGGGGTCTTTCCAGCTGGTGGACGACGGTGGTGTGCAACCCTTGGAGTACACCGCGGTGTAATCGGTCACCGCTTGAATCAGACCTTTGCGCACATCGGGATCGTCTACCAGCAGTTTGCCAGAGTCGTTGACCAACTTGATGTTGTAGGCGTCCATGAAGGTCAGGAACGAGAAGAACGAGTCGGTCGCGTCCACGCCCATGGGCTGGCCAATGCCGAAGGTGCGCACACCGGTCTTTTGACGCGAAGCGGGTTGCACCTTGTCGCACCAGAAGCTCCAGTAGTCTTTCCAGCCAGTCGGGATATCAGACTCTTTGAATCCTGCTTCGGCCAGCATGTCAGACCAATACTGGATGTGCATGGTCTGCTGTTTGATGGGGAACGCGTAGTAGGCGCGTTTGTTTTCTTTGTTGTTCAACAAGAACGTGGTTTCAACCGTGTTGGGGGCGAAACGCTTGCGGGCGGGATCAATGATGCTGGAGATGTCTTCCAACTTGCCGTCATAAGCCCATGAAGCGGTGACTTGAAAGTCGTAGGTGTCTGAATAGGCCACATCAGGTGGGCTGCCAGAATCCAAAGCTGCCACGGTTTTCGGAATCATGTCCTGGATCGGGTACTGGGACAGCTCGATCTTGACGTTCTTGTTTTTGGCTTCGTATTTTTTGATGGCTGAGAACAGCGCATCATCTTCGGCCTTGTAAAAACCTTTGACCCACCAGACGGTGAGCTTCTCTTGGGCAGAGGCTTGCGCTCCGACCAACAGACCGGCGGCGGTTAAGGCCACGCAAAGTACGGACTTCATTTTCATGGTTTGTCTCCTCGTTAAAAAATCGAAGTGGTGGTGAAAAAAGTTTCAGGCTGCTTTGAGCTGCGACGCAGGCCGGGTGATTTTGGGCAGACGCCTACGTGAACCCAGTACCAATTGAATATCGTCCCTGGCGCCATCAATCAATTTCAAAATGGCTTTTTCTGCACGCTCAGGATCTTGCGCAACGACCGCATCCAGAACTTCTCGGTGCAGGTGCAAAGAGGATTTGGGACCGTCTTTTTTACTGGTCGAAATTTCAAAACTGGTGCGCAGCAGCGCGCCTAAAGCTTTACTCATTTGAACCAGCATGCGGTTGTGCGAGGCGCTGAGCAAACCTTGGTGGAATCGCAAATCGAAAGTCACGTAGTCTCCACCCTCATTGACCGCTTTTTTCATGCCCGCAAATGCCGCCTCAATGTCGGAGAGGTCGTGTGGCGTTGCGCGCTCAGCGGCCATGCGCACAGCGGCAGGCTCGACCACGCGGCGCAGATCCTGCAAATCTTTCAAAAACTCGTGAGTCAATCCGTTTTGCGACTGCCAGCTGATGACGTCCGGATCAAACCAGTTCCATTGGTCTTCGGGCAAGACCCGGGTTCCCAACTTGGGGCCCGTGATGATCAAACCTTTGGCCACCAAAGACTTGACCGCTTCGCGCACAACCGTTCGGCTGACCCCCAACTGCTCACACAAAAGCGGCTCTGGCGGCAAACTGGCACCGACGGCATACACACCTGAAATGATCGCATTGCCCAGCAAATCGACAGTGGTGCCGTGTACGTTTTTAATCAAGTAAAGGGACTTCATTACTTCTTATCATATGATCATTGAAGCCCTGCCAAGGTCAGGAAAACCCTAGGTCAACACCCGGCTCTCAAACGCGGCATTCAGGCACGGGGGTCAACAGCGCTGTGCCCGCCAAATGTGCCTGCAGGTTGGCCAAACACAAATCAGACATGGCTTTGCGGGTTTGCGCCGTACCACTGGCCATGTGCGGTGTCAGCACCACATTGGGCAGCGCACGCAAGGCTTCATGCACCCGGGGCTCGTCGGGATACACATCCAAGGCCGCGCCAGCAATGGTTTGGTTTTGCAGCGCCTCTATCAAGGCCGCTTCGTCCACCACCGATCCGCGGGCCACATTGATCAAGTAACCCTTCGGACCCAAAGCTTGGAGCACTTGGGCGTTGATCAGATGACGCGTTGCCGCGCCCCCCGGTGTGATCACCACCAAAAAGTCCACTTGCTCGGCCAGTTGCACCACATCGGCCACATAGGTGTAGGCCAGACCTGTCCTGGCACTGCGCGCGGTGTAGCGGATGTCCATGTCAAAAGCAGCTGCTCGCTTGGCGATGGCTTGGCCAATGCGACCGATACCCACAATGCCCAATTTGGCACCGGTGACTTTACGGGTCAGTGGAAAGCCACCCTCCACCCAACGGTTGGCACGCACAAACTGATCTGACTGAGGCACTTGACGCGCAATAGAAAGCATCAAGGCGATGGCCAAGTCAGCGACATCGTCATTCAACACATCGGGCGTGTGCGTGACCGGCACTCCGCGCGCCTTGGCTTGCGCCACATCCACGCCGTCGTACCCTACACCGCAAATTGCGATCATCTCCAGCGCCGGCAATTGGTCCATCAGCGCTTTGTCAATTTGAGCTTCACCACCGCCGACAATGGCCCGGATGCGAGACATCCCCTCGGGGGAGGGCATTTTGTCCCGGAGGTGGACTTCAAAATGGGCCTCCAAACTCGCCATCAAAAAGGGCGGTACACGAGAAGCCAAGAAAATTGCTGTCTGACGCATGAATCAACCTTTGAGCGGGGTGTAGATCTGTCATTAGGGGTTTGCACGGGTGCCCAATGGGTTTACATTGGCATGCCAATTTCTTATCATCATACGATAGTATTTTTAAAAAAATCTCCTAGTTTTCCCTCATAAATTCAAGCACGCCATGACACAAACACCCCGTAAAAAACCCGAAGACTTGCGCAGCCAACAATGGTTTGGCAGGCAAGACCGCGACGGTTTTGCCTACCGCAGCTGGATGAAGGGCAAGGGCTTGCCCCACGACCAGTTTGACGGTCGCCCCGTGATCGGTATTTGCAACACCTTCAGTGAACTCACACCCTGCAATTCGCACTTTCGCACCCTGGCCGAGCAGGTGAAAATCGGGGTTTATGAGGCCGGCGGATTCCCGCTTGAGTTTCCGGTCATGTCCTTGGGTGAGACTTTGCTGCGCCCCACCGCCATGCTCTACCGCAACCTGGCCAGCATGGACGTGGAAGAATCCATTCGCGGCAATCCGATTGACGGCGTGGTGCTGCTGATGGGCTGCGACAAAACCACCCCATCTTTGCTGATGGGCGCATCCAGCGTGGGCCTGCCCACCATTGGCGTTTCAGGCGGCCCCATGCTGAACGGCAAATGGCGCGGGCAGGAGCTCGGCTCTGGCACCGGCGTGTGGAGCATGAGCGAGCAAGTGCGCGCAGGCACGCTCAAGCTGCAAGATTTTTTTGAAGCCGAAAGCTGCATGCACCGCAGCCACGGCCACTGCATGACCATGGGCACCGCCAGCACCATGGCCAGCATGGTCGAAGCCTTGGGCATCGGTCTACCCGGCAACGCGGCTTACCCTGCTGTAGATGGCCGCCGCAATGTGCTGGCCCGCAACGCAGGACGCCGCATTGTGGAGATGGTCCACACCGACCAAACCATCAGCCAAGTGTTGACCCGCGAGGCCTTTGAGAACGCCATCCGCACCTTGGCCGCCATTGGCGGCTCGACCAACGCCGTGATCCACTTGATTGCCATTGCCGGTCGTTTGGGTTTGAAGCTCACCATTGACGACTTCGAGCGCCTGGGCAGCGAGCTGCCTTGCCTGCTGAACCTGCAGCCTTCCGGCGAGCATTTGATGGAAGACTTCTGCTACGCCGGTGGCTTGCCGGTGGTGATGAAAGAGATTGAGCACCTGTTGCACAAAGACATTGTCACCGTCAGCGGTCACACGGTGGCCGAGAACATTGCCGACGCGGTCAACTACGACCCGCGCGTGATCAAAAGCTTCGATGCGCCCTTCAAAGAAAAAGCAGGCATCGCCATCTTGCGCGGCAATTTGGCACCGCGCGGCGCCGTGATCAAGCCGAGTGCAGCCACCCCCGCCTTGATGACCCACACAGGCCGTGCCGTGGTGTTTGAAAACAGCACCGACTTTCATGCCCGCATTGACGATGAAAACCTGGACGTGGACGAGACCTGCATCTTGGTCCTCAAAAACTGTGGCCCCAAAGGTTACCCCGGCATGGCCGAGGTGGGCAACATGCCGCTGCCGCCCAAGGTGCTGCGCAAAGGCATCACCGACATGGTGCGCATCTCTGACGCCCGCATGAGCGGCACCGCTTATGGCACGGTGGTCTTGCACACCACCCCTGAAGCGGCCGATGGCGGCCCCCTGGCCGTGGTCCAAAACGGCGACTTGATCGAGCTCAATGTGCCGGAGCGCAAACTTCAATTGCTGATCAGCGACGAAGCGCTGGCCCAACGCTTGGCACAATGGCAACGGCCAGAGCCGCCGATGCAATCCGGCTACTGGAAGCTGTATGTGGACACTGTGCTGCAAGCCGACCAAGGGGCCGATCTGGACTTTTTGGTGGGTCAACGCGGCTCGGCCGTGCCCAAAGACAATCACTGAAAACAATCACGCCAAAGACACAACACCATGAAAATTCTCATCACCGGCGGTGCCGGTTTTCTGGGTGCCCGGCTGGCCCGCACCCTTTTGCAAAAAGGTGCGCTCTGCGGCCAAGCCATTTCCCGCCTGACCATTGCCGACCTGTTTCCCGCGCCGGCCGATTTGCTGGCCGATCCCCGGGTGCAAAGCCATGCCGGACCGATGCTGGAACAGCAAGCTTTGTTTGCCAGCGGTTTTGATGGTGTCTTTCATCTGGCCTCGGCGGTCTCTGGTGAATGCGAGCAGGACTTTGCTTTGGGCCTGCGCTCCAACCTGGACAGCACCCGCGCCCTGCTCGAAGGTTTGCGCCAAGCGGGCAACACACCGCGCATGGTGTTTGCAAGCTCAGTGGCAGTTTATGGACCCGATGCCTCCAACCCCTTGCCAGACTTGGTGAGCGACCACACCCTGCCCTCGCCGCAAACCTCCTACGGCACCCACAAACTGATGCTGGAATATTTGCTGGCCGACTACACCCGCAAAGGCTACATCGACGGGCGTGCCGCCCGCTTGATGACCGTCACCGTGCGCCCAGGCCAACCCAATGGCGCGGCGTCGTCGTTTTTCAGCGGCATCATCCGCGAGCCCTTGGCCGGCAGGCAGAGCATCTGCCCCGTGGACCCCAGCGTCTCCCATCCGGTGTCTTCGCCCGGCAATACCGTCCAGGGACTGATCACCGTGTTCGAAGCCAGCCGCGAAGCCATGGGCGGGCGTTTGGCATTGAACCTGCCAGGCTTGAACGTCCAAGTCAGCGACATGCTCAAAGCACTGGAAGAAGTGGGCGGTGCAGCCGTTCGCCAGCATGTGCGCTTTGAGCGCAACGAGCAAGTGGCCACCATCGTGAGCAACTGGTCGCGCGGTGCCACCGCAGAGCGTGCCTGCGCCCTGGGCTTGCGAGCGGACGCCTCCTTCAAGGCCATCATTGAACAATACATTGAAGACTGCAAGACCCGGCCCGGTTACCCTGCGGATGCCTTGCAAGGCATGACCCCCTGATGCAAGTTTGGCGTCCATGAGCCTGCCCACTTTGTTGGCCGTGGACTGGGGCACCAGCAGCTTGCGGGGTGCCTTGCTGAACACGACAGGGGCCGTTTTGGACATGCGTGAATTTCCCCGGGGCATCCTGACCGTGTTGCCGGGTGAATTTGAGAACGTGTTCAACACCTGCTTTAGCGATTGGATGCAGACACCCGGTCTGTTGTGCCTGATGTCGGGCATGGCTGGCAGCCGCCAGGGCTGGCAAGAAGCGCCCTACTGTGCCTGCCCCGCGGGATTTGCCGAACTGGGCCAGCATGCAGTCTGGCTGCAAGCCAAACGCATCGCCTTGGTGCCAGGTCTGAGTTGCCTGAACGCCGGCCCCTTGCACATTCCAGATGTGATGCGCGGTGAAGAAGTGCAAATTTTTGGTGCATTGCATCTGGCCCAGCGCGATTCAGCCACTTTGGTGCTGCCCGGCACCCACAGCAAATGGGTCCAGGTCGAGCATGGTCGTGTGACCCATTTCAAAACCTACATGACCGGAGAGGTCTACGCCTTGCTGAGTCAGCATTCCTTGTTGAGCAAGACCCTGGATGTCACCGGCGCTTTTGACCGCGCCACCTTCTTGCAAGGCATTGACCAAAGCCAACAAAGCGGCAGCGTGTTGCACCACCTGTTTGCGGTGCGCACCTTGGGCTTGTTCAATCGCATGCCTGCCTCGGCCATGACCAGTTATCTTTCAGGCCTGCTGATGGGTGAAGAATTGCGCACCCAGATCCATGCGGTCCAAAATGGCCAGGTGATTTTGGTGGGCAACGAAAACCTGACCATGCGCTACGCCCTGGCCTTATCGCACTTGAACATCGACAGCCAATGCCTGGGTGCGCAGGCCACTTGGGCCGGGCTCTTTGCCCTTGCCGCCACCTTGACCGAGATACCATGAACGCCTCTCAGACTTTGGCGCAAGCCATGCAGCAATTACCCCTGATCGCCATCTTGCGCGGCCTCACCCCAGCCGAAGCCCCTGCGACAGGTCAAGCCCTGGTGGACAGTGGTTTTGCCATCATCGAAGTGCCGCTCAATTCACCCGAACCCTTGCAAAGCATCAAGGTATTGAGCAGCCTTTTTCCGCAAACACTGATCGGTGCGGGCACGGTACTGAGCCCGCAGCAAGTCATGGATGTCCATGCGGCAGGGGCACGCTTGGTGGTCTCACCGAACTTCAACACCGCGGTGGTGTCCAAAGCCTTGGCATTGGGCATGGTGGTACTGCCCGGTGTCGCCACACCCAGCGAAGCCTTTGCGGCGCTGGAGGCCGGCGCCCACGGGCTGAAATTGTTCCCCGCAGAAATGATCTCACCCAGCGTTGTCAAAGCCCTGCGGGCTGTGTTGCCCCTGACAACCGCCTTGCTGCCTGTCGGCGGCATCACAACCCACAACATGGCGGCTTACCGCAGCGCGGGGGCCTCGGGCTTTGGATTGGGTTCAGCCCTGTATGGGCCAGGGCGAAGCGCACAAGATGTGCGGTTGAACGCAATGGCATTTGTGCAGGCTTGGCGTGCTCAAACATCCGGCGCATGGACATCCACAGCCGAATGAATTTTTGATTGAACTCTCGGGCCATGAAAGAAGACCACAACCAACAAGCCGTCGACTCAGTCGACCCGCACGGCAAGCTGTTGCGTCGGATGCAAGTGGTGCGCACAGGCGTACCTTCAAGCCGCGTCTACACGTTCTGGCGCTTGTCAAATCGACACAGCCCAAACATCATCAAAATGAAGATGCAGCAAACCTTCAACATGTCACTCACGGAGAACGCCTGATGCCCCAGTTCAACACGCTGCGCATTGACCAATTGCCTGAAAATCCACGCATCGCTCGCCTTTTGCTGAACCGGCCCGAGCGGCTGAATGCGATCAACGATGAAACACCACGCGAGCTGCGGTCGGCCGTGGAGTGGGCCAACGCCAACCCAGAAGTGCATGTGATTGTGGTGGAAGGCGCGGGCAAAGGGTTTTGCGGCGGCTACGATTTGGCGCACTTTGGCGAGGGGCAAATGGACCACCCTTGCCAACAGGAAAAAACGCCCTGGGACCCGATGGTCGATTACGCCTACATGAAACGCAACACAGAAGACTTCATGGCTTTGTGGCGCAGCCCCAAGCCCACCATTGCCAAGGTTCATGGCGCGGCCGTTGCGGGCGGCAGTGACATTGCGTTGTGTTGCGACCTGCTGGTGATGGCTGACGATGCGCGTATAGGCTACATGCCGACCCGCGTATGGGGCTGCCCCACCACCGCCATGTGGACCTACCGACTGGGTCCCATGCGGGCGAAGCAACTCATGTTCACGGGTGATGTGATCGATGGGCGCAAGGCCGCCGACTGGGGCTTGGCCACTGAGAGCGTGCCCTATGCCGAGCTTGAGGCTGCGACGCTGCGACTTGCCCTGCGCATCGCTGGCGTGCCAAGCAGCCATTTGGCCATGCACAAAATGGTGGTCAATCAAATCATGCTCACCATGGGCCTGGAGCAGGCACAGTCGATGGCCACCGTGTTCGATGGCATCACCCGCCATAACCCAGAAGGCATGTGGTTCAGGCGCTATGCACAGGCTGAAGGCTTCAAAGAAGCTGTGCGCTTGAGGGACAGTGGCGAGCCGATTCCACAGGGCGATGTCGCGCGCGAACGCATTGCGCAACTGGAAGCACAACTGCTGCAAGCCAAGTCCAATGCAGGCCTAATTTGACGGACGCGCCAATGCCCTCAGCGCTTGATGGGCAGGGCTTTGCAAGTCCGGTGGCAATTGGTGTTTGGCTTGCAGGTAATGCCGGGTGTACACCTCCAAATAGGCTTGCAAAGTTTGCGCCGCAACGGTTTCACCCACCAAATCCAAACACAAAGCGGCCACCTCACTGGTGCAAAAGTGATCATCCCGTCTGGAGCGGCGCAGCTGGTAATGCGAGACTTGCTCGGGGTGAAGACTCAGCACAGGCAAAGCATCTAAATAGGGGCTTTTGCGGAAAATCTTGCGCGCTTGCGGCCAGGTGGCATCCAGCAAAATGAAGAGTGGGCGCCGACCTGCCTGCGCATGCACTTTGGGCACTAGCCGCTCGGGTGCAACAAATTCGCCCGGAAAAACCACAAAGGGCTGCCACTTCGGGTCTGCCAATAAAGTCAGTAAATCGGGCTCGACTTCGGTACGCGCCCATCCAAAGGCAAAGGTGTCCTTGACCACATCGGCAATCAACCAACCGGTGTTGCTCGGTTTGAGGGGCTCGATATCGGCCATCAACAAGCAAACGCCAGCTTGCGTGGACACATCGGGCTTTAAAGCGCAAATGCAGTGGCTGGGCACCAAGCGACAACCCGCGCAGCGCTCGCCTTTGATGCCGCCCCGGGCCAAAAAAGGTTTGACACTGCGTGCCAAGCGGGATGCCCGCAAACGCGAGACCGCATGCGGCTCAGGCAAAAGTCCTGGTGGGTTTGGCGCTCGCAGCATCGACAGTTCAGCAGGCCTTCACGCAAGCGGCAAGGCCATTCGCAAGCGGCGAGCGGCGTCTTCGGCGCGCGCATCGTCAATCTCGCGCAACACGGCCTGCATGTCCACGTCGGCTTGGGCACGCTCAAAACGCCCGGTGAGGAGGGTGTCGTTGTCCAATAAACCGGCTTGGTACAGGCTCCAGATTTCAGGGCCATAGTCCGTTTTCAAAAGCACTGGCGCAAACTGACCAAAGAAGTCCCGCAGATTGCCCACATCGCGCAGCAACATGCGCTGCGCATGGTTGTTACCCGCAGCATCTACCGCTTGCGGCAAGTCGATGATCACCGGCTCGTCCACACCCTGAGCGCCTGCCTCAGCCGGGATGTGCGCCAACAAGATGTTGAACTCCGACAAATCACCATGCACCACGCCCGCACACAACATGCGGACCACTTCAGCGATGAGCGTGGCATGGTGCTGCACAGCCTGAGCGGCGGTAAAAGAGACATCGTTCAAGCGCGGTGCGGCATCCCCGTGGGCATCGGTCACCAACTCCATGAGCAAAACACCGTCAAAAAAGTTGTACGGCTGAGGCACGCGCACGCCTGCAGCGGCCAGTCGGTACAGCGCGTCCACTTCGGCACTTTGCCAAGCCGCTTCTTGTTCTTGCCGGCCAAATTTGCTGCCTTTGGCCATGGCGCGGGCCGAGCGCGAATTTTTGACTTTGCGGTTTTCGGTGTAATCCACTGCCTGCCGAAAACTCCGGTGCGTCGCTTCTTTGTAAATTTTGGCGCAACGGGTTTCGTCCCCGCAGCGCACCACAAACACCATGGCTTCTTTACCACTCATCAACTGGCGAACCACGGTGTCGATCAAACCCTCATCCACAAGGGTTTGCAGTCTGGGCGGGGCTTTCATGCCGGGCGCTTCAGCGGCGCACCACCGACCAACCCGCATGCAAATTGGTTTTGTTGTTCTCATACTCCCATGCCGTACCGCAGCGGTCGCACACATAATTGGTGACGGTGCAGGGGCCATGGCCTCGGTCTTCTTTGCGGTTGGTGCCTTGCACCAGTTCTGCGTGGCCAGGGGCGCGGCGCCAGTTCTGCTGAACGCCGGCGCAGGGCGCGCACAGAGTCGCTTTTTCTTCTGAAGCTGGGGGGTGCTGGAGGGTCATGGTTGTTATTGGGGCGTTGTGCCGAACGTGGGGATAGAAGGATTGTCGTCTCCCTTCCATGGCTTTGATGAACCCATTGATCCAAGACACCCTTCTCAGGCCTTGGAGTCTAGCCGCTTCACAGCAATTTCACTTTGCTTCAGCGAATTGGCAGGAACCCTATTTGCCCTGAGAGCAAAAGCTTTTCATTCCCAGTTTATGCTCTGGAACTTATTTAAATACCAAATAATTTTATAAAGAATGAAAATAAATAATAAATACACAGCAAAGACCATGAAGCACTCTGCATCTGGCATTGGAGCACTGCGACTTGAAAAACAAGGGGTTCACTATTTTGATTTCAACGACCCCTACCACTTGGCACTGACCATGACGTGGCCGCAGTTCTTTTTGGGCTTGCTGGGCGTCTATGCTGGCATCAACAGTTTCTTTGCAGCACTGTATTGGTTGGCCCCTGGCTCAGTGGCCAACATGGCGCCCGGCTCTTTTGGAGATGCATTTTTTTTCAGCATTGAAACTTTGGCAACGGTAGGTTACGGCAACATGTCACCCTTGACCACTTACAGCCACACGGTTTCGGCCATAGAGGTTTTTGTTGGCATGCTGCTGACCGCCACCATGACCGGCTTGGTGTTTGTGCGCTTTTCCAAACCTAAAGCCAAATTGATTTTCGCCAGCCATGCGGTGGTCAACCGAAGCCATGGGGCATGCCGCTTGTTAATTCGGATTGGCAATGGACGCATGTACGCGCTCCATGATGCCCATATCCGCGTGAGCACCTTGGTACAAGTCACCACCACGGACGGTCAGCCATATCGCAGCATGGTGGACTTGAAACTGGTGCGCAACGAACTGCCGTACTTTCCGCTGACCTGGACTGTCGCCCACGAGATCACTGACGACAGTCCTTTGGCCGCCCTTCAAACGCTGGACGATCAAGGTCTGAAAATATCTGCAACCCGTTTATGGGTCAGCATGACCAGTCGAGATCCTGCTCTGGGCGCACAGGTTTATGCCCAACACGCCTATGACAGCGATCACATTGCGCTGGACATGCAGTACAAGGAGGCCGTCACCGGCAGCAGTGAAAATCACACGGTTGCCGATATGCGGAAAATCAGTGACATGGCGCCTGAGGGCTGAGTGCCTCCCGAGCAAGCCTCTTCGTCACCACAGGGGCTGAAAAGTTCACGCCACAGATCAGCCTAAAATCAAAAGATGTTTGATCGTCTATCTGCCATCTGGTCTCATCCTTCCTATCAATCCAAAGACCGGATGAAGATGGCCATCGGCTTCTTGCTTTCACCTCGTGCCACGACGGACTGGCTCGACTACATGGCACAGACGCCTTTTTTGGCTTCTGCTTTGAAGCATCAGCCCAAACTGATCACCAAAATTTTTCGCCCCTACCTGGCCGCCGGCCTGAACTGTGCCGAACGCGTTCAAACCCTCAAGACGCATTACCAAACCGCACAGGGTTTGGGACTTTCTGCGTTGATGGAAAAAGCCCTTTCATCACCGCAACTGCTTTACCAAGGCCGCACCAAAAGCGACTCGACATTTGCACTGTATCTGAGCGCCTCGGATCAAGGCCACCGCGAAGGCGAGTTTTGTTTGAGTTTGATTTACCAAGGCCTTTCGCTGTTCGAGTTGAATTGCACCTTGGCCGTCATAGACCACACAACCCGCTTGATGGTGGGTCGCCTGCAAGGCACTTCACAAGACCAAGCTCAATTGCTGGTGCGCCAAGCGACCAGCGATCTTCACGCTTGCCGACCCGCCAACTTGATGCTCCATGCTGCTCGCAACCTGGCGGCCATTTGGCACTGCGATTCACTTTTGCTGATCTCCAACCGCAAGCGGATTGCACTGAACTTGTGGCGCCGCTTTCATATCACCGCCAATTACGATAAAACCTGGACTGAAGCAGGCGCCACTTTGCGCGCCGATGGCTGGTTTGAATTAACCCCTTTGGCTGAAAAAGAAATGAACCTGAGCGACATTGCCTCCAAAAAACGGGCCGAAGCCAAACGCAAAAACGCATTGCTCAATGACATTTACCTTGGATTGAAAACATTTTTCGAGACCTTAAAGCATGACACCGCCCACACCTCTTGAAGCCTGGTTAGAAGAAGAACGAATTGTGAGCCAACGCATGGCGTGCGGCGCAGGTCCTGGCGTGGCCACAGCCCAACAAATCGCGGGCAAGACCGGATTGGAGGTCATGCAAGCTTTGTTGTCCGGCGAACTGCCTTATGCCAGCATTGCCCAAACTTTGGACTTCGTGCTGGTAGAGGTGGGGCCGGGCACCGCCGTTTTCCAAGGCCACCCGGGGCCTGCGCATTTGAATCCTTTGGGCACAGTGCACGGTGGATGGTTTGCCACGCTGCTCGATTCAGCCTTGGGTTGCGCAGTCCACACCATGATGCCGCCCGGTCGCGGTTACACCACGGCCGATTTGAGTGTCAAACTGGTCAAAGCCTTGACGCCCAAAGTGCAACGCGTGCGGGCCATTGGCACGGTGGTCCATTGCGGCCGCCAACTGGCCACCGCAGAAGCCCGTTTGGTTGGGCCCGATGGTACCCTGTACGCCCATGCCAGCACCGCGTGTTTGGTCTTTGACATGCCCTCCCCCACAACCTGAGAGAAAAACCCATGCGACTTCTTCACACCATGCTGCGTGTAGGCAACCTGCAACGCTCCATTGATTTTTACACCCAAGTGCTGGGCATGAGCTTGCAACGCACCTCTGAAAACACCGAATACAAATACGCTTTGGCCTTTGTCGGTTACGGCAAAAATCCAGACCATGCAGAAATCGAATTGACCCACAACTGGGGCGTGGAGCAGTACGACATGGGCACCGCCTTCGGCCACATTGCCCTGGGTGTGCCTGACGCTTACGCGGCTTGCGAAAAGATCAAGGCCGCGGGCGGTAATGTGACCCGTGAAGCAGGCCCCGTCAAAGGCGGTGCCACGGTGATCGCCTTTGTGACCGATCCGGATGGCTACAAAATTGAGTTGATCCAGCGCCCGGAATACGCCGATGGAACAGGTCTGCGCTGACCCCCCCTTCGGATCCCTGTGAGAGCCCGCCTGCCTATACTCCCGTCATGAACATTGCCGATCTTCGCAAAAGCTACGAAAAAGCCGAACTCAGTGAGGACGCCTCGCAGGCCGATCCGCTGGCGC
>Ga0304729_1000828_pt1 | contig 21517 bp, 27 predicted proteins | sample C_131016_MF_Meta_FD_190475 | JGI IMG/M metagenome (GOLD analysis project Ga0304729, IMG submission 190475) | Freshwater microbial communities from Lake Croche, Canada to study carbon cycling - C_131016_MF_MetaG (v2) (version 2) | ecosystem: Environmental > Aquatic > Freshwater > Lake | place... | reverse complement strand
AAGCACACAGTCTCACGTTTATTCGGTGCTCCTCCAGGATATGTTGGCTTCGATGAAGGTGGTCAGCTAACCGAGCGCGTTAGACGTAAGCCTTTCAGCGTTGTCTTGTTCGATGAGATTGAGAAGGCTCACCCAGATATCTTCAACTCTCTCTTGCAGATTCTTGAAGAGGGTCGCCTAACCGATGGTCAGGGTCGTGTTGTTGACTTCAAGAACACAATAATCATCATGACCACCAACCTTGGATCTAAGGACATCTCTAAGGGCGCTCTTGGTTTCAATTTGGAAGGTAACCAGCAGAACGACTTCGAACGTATGGCCGCCAAGGTTAACGATGAATTGAAGAAGCACTTCAAGCCAGAGTTCCTAAACCGTGTTGACGATGTCATTGTCTTCCCTCAGCTATCTAAGGAAGAGCTAATGGAGATTGTTGATCTGTTCATCAAGAAGCTAAACAACCGTCTTGAAGAGCGCGACATCACATTGACCCTAACCGAAGCTGCGAAGGAACGCTTGATTGTTCTGGGTTACGACCCAGCACTTGGTGCTAGACCACTTCGTCGTGCAGTTCAGCGTGAGATCGAAGACAAGATCTCTGAGCAGATTCTGCAGGGTGAAATCAAGAATGCAAGTGATGTGATTGCAGATGTCATCGCCGGTGAGTTTATATTCACCTCAAATGAACGAGCAGTTGCTAGCATTTAGCAATGCCCCACAACTTCATTCTGCGACCAGCCAGGACTAGCGATATTCCGGCTATCCAGGCGATGCGTGCACCGCTTGTTGATAGCAACGTTCTATTGCAGCACCAGCTGGTCGCACTCTATGAACGAGTTCAAGAGTTCGTTGTTGCGGAATCTACTGATGGTCAGGTTTTAGCGGCCGGTGCTCTTCACGTTATGTGGGGGGATTTAGCTGAAGTTCGATCACTAGTTGTTGATTCAAATGCTCGAGGTATGGGTCTTGGTAAAGCAATCGTCGAAGCTCTAATCGAGCGTGCCTATACCCTGGGTGTTCGCAGAGTGTTCTGTTTGACCTTTGAGGTTGATTTCTTTGCTCGTTGCAAGTTTGAAATCATCAGCGATGTTCCAGTTGATGAAGAGACTTTTGCTCAAATGGTTCAATCGGCCGATGACGGTATTGCTGAGTTCCTTGATCTAGCAAGAGTTAAAGAGAACACACTGGGCAATACCCGCATGCTTCGCCAGCTCTAAGAGCATTGGTGGCAAAATAAAGCCATGCCAAACAATTACGGACCTTCAGCTGGTGTTATTCGTGCCAGAAGAATCACAGCCCTTTTAGTTCTCATCGGATTAGTCTGGGGACTTATCGCTGGAGTGTTGGGTGTGGTCAATTGGGTTGGCGGGGTCTTCAATCCTGGACAAGCTCCAACTTTGGTTGCCGGAGCTGAGTGTCAACCACAGCAGGTGAAGATTGAAGCCCATGTTGGAACTTCAGATAAAACCATTCAAAATGCTTTCAACCCAGGTGACACTCCTTATTTCTGGTTCACCGTCACCAACACCGGAACAGTTGATTGCAAATTCAACGTTGGTTCATCTGTCACCTACTACAACGTGAAAAGCGGAAGCGATAACATTTGGAGTTCAAAAGATTGCAATCTATCTTCAGACAGATCTGACGCCCCTGTTACCCTTCCACCATCAACGCCGCTGAGTAATGGCCCATCGGATTGGCAGAGGGTAAGGTCATCAACCTCAGGTGGCTGCACACTAGCCGATGGTCAACCCGATGTTTCTGCCAATGGCGCTAGTTACGTGCTCACTGCTGAAGTTAATGGAAACATCAGCGATGGTCAGCAATTTGTGTTGAACTAGACAGATGGAAGATAAAACTTACGCAATCCTCGGTTGTGGTTCTATGGGAACCGCAATCCTTGCAGGCATGGTCAAAGGCCACGTGAAGGCTGAAAAGATCAAGGTCACAGCTAAACGAACTGAATCTGCAGCTGCGTTGGCTAAGAAATTTCATGTCACAGCTTATTCAACCGACTACCAGCCGAATGCTAATGCGTTAGCGGTTGAGGGTGCTCAAATAGTTTTGCTTGCAGTTAAACCTGCGTATATCACCCAGGTTCTTGGTGAGATCAAACATGTTATAAGTGAAGATGCATTGGTTATCTCGGTGGCTGCCGGTGTCACAACCGCGACCATGGAGCAGTTTGTTTCTTCAAAGGTTTCAGTCGTTAGAGCGATGCCAAATACCCCAGCACTAATTAATAAGGGACTAACTGGAATCTCAGCTGGTTCTCGAGTCAGTGCTGAACAATTAAAGCTCGCTCAAGAACTTTTCGATGGTGTTGGTAAGACAATTGTGATTCCTGAAGAAAAGATTGATGCGTTATCAACAATCTCTGGTTCTGGTCCTGCCTACGTGTTCTATTTCATTGAAGAGTTCATTAAGACTTCGATAGCTATGGGCTTTACTCAAGAAGAGGCTTATCTTCTGGTTAGTGAAACTTTTGCTGGAGCTAGCGATCTTTTGGTTTCAAGCCAGAAAGATCCGGCTGATTTGAGAAGACAGGTCACCAGTCCTAATGGAACAACAATGCGTGCGGTTGCTGTTTTAGAAGAAGGCAATCTGCACGAATTATTCTTGAAAGCAACAAACTCAGCTTTAGCGAGAGCTAAAGAAATAGCCCAGGAGATGAAGTAATGGTTGATGTTTTTGATGCACTAGCCGATGAGAACCGTCGCAAGATTCTTGAACTGGTAGCTAAAGAACCTAGAACAACTTCGGCTATCAATAAGTCACTAAAGCTTCCAGTGACGGCTTTGGATAAGCACCTCAAGATGTTGGTCAAGACTGAATTACTTTCAGTTGCGGTGAAGGGGAAGACCAGCACTTATTCACTAAACAAAACAGGTTTCGGTGTTGCAGCTAAATGGTTTGGAACGTTTGGTTCTAGTTTCGTTGCAGGTCAGGCAGATGCTCTAGGGGAAAGTATTGCAACCCTGGTTTCTAGTGCTGCCACTTGGCTTGAAGATAAGTTTGGTTCAAAGATTAACCTCAACTTCGATCCTGAAGAAGTTGGTCGTGAACTTGGGAAGAAACTTTCAGATGCTAAGCATGAGACAACTACGAAGGTCAGCGAGACTGTTTCGAAAGTGAAAGCTAAGCGTTCTTAGCATCAATTTCGGCAACTAGTGCCTCAATGTGTTGCTTGATTTCGTCTCTAACTGTTCTAACCACATCTATTGGTTGACCTGCTGGGTCAGTTAGCACCCAGTCTCTATAGACCTTGCCTGGGAACCATGGGCACTCATCCCCACAACCCATAGTGATCACATAATCGCTCTGCTTCACAGACTCTTCGGTTAATACCTTTGGCTGTTGGTCGGCAATGTCGATACCAACTTCACCCATCACTTCAATAGCAACCGGGTTGATTTCATTCTTAGGTTGAGTTCCAGCGGAAAGAATCTCCACTCGGTCACCAGCTAAAGACTTTAGCCAACCGGCTGCCATTTGAGATCGACCGGCGTTGTGAACACACACGAAGAGAACTGTTGGTTTAGACATAGTCCCAGCCTAATGAAAATGCCCCCGGTTTCCCGAGGGCATAATCAAATGTTTAACTACTTCTTTTTAGAAGCTTTCTTTTTTGCTTTGGTAGGGGTGTCTAGGAGCATCACATAAATCAATGCAATTAGAGCACCAATGAATTCAGCAAGAATAATCATTAGGTGGTTCTGATCAAAACCATCACGAATCATCAGTGCGAAGGTAACAGCTGGGTTAGCTTGGGCAGTGGTTAGTGTGAAGGTGCTTGCTGCAAAAACCCACGCACCAACAGCGAATGGAATAAGTGATTCACGCTTGGTTGAAGCAAGACGAACAATCAACATAATCAAAACTGTGGTTGCTAATGCTTCACCGATGAAGACACCGCTCTGAGAAACCGTGGCTGGCGCTGACTGAGCAGTGACTGCTGCACCACTGAGTGCATAGCCTAGGTAGAGACCGATGAAAGCACCGAGTAGCTGAGCAATCCAGTAAGCAATAAGTGTGGTTAGGTCAATTGACTTGCGAGCAAACATGAATAGTGAAACAGCAGGGTTTAGGTGTCCGCCTGAAACTGTTGCAGTTAGCAAGATCATTAGACCTAGGGTGGTGGCAAGAACTAGGTTGTGGAAACCGGAGTTGAAGTTATAAGCAACGATTGAGGTTACGAATAGTGCAACACCAATGGTTTCAGATATACCTTTTCTAATTAGCGTGTTCATTTTCATTTCTTTTCCTTATCTTTTGAGTATCCGGCTAATGCAATCAGTGCTTCGTTATGCCTTAGGAAACCTGGTTTCCAAGGAGGATCGAAGCGTGCATAGTATGGATCGCCGGAACTTTTCAGCCCAGCGCTTTTGACAGCTGCTTTTAGCTCACTGCCTAAAGAATTGAATTTTTCGTAGTTAGCTAGCCCTCTGAAAATGATGGCGGCTGCATAATGAGCCTTCACATGCTTGAGGGTCACTACGGCATCGGTTGGAAGAGGTAGGTCTTTGATAGATGTTCCTTCAGGAAGAACAAAGCTGACTATGTGCTCGGCGGCTTGGGCATTAGGTTCGTGCAGGACTGGAGCGGTCATTGCGTATTGGGTATTGCTCTTGTTGCGTCCTGAGATATAGCTGACCAGTGGCCTAAAGGCACTGCTGGCTGCTGAGTTGAATTCCCCTGAAGTTTTTACTTGGGCTAGGACATAGTCCGGGTAATGACGGACCTCGAAGCCATCTTCTCTGGCTACAACGGTGTAGGGCTGATGTTCGGTCATCGAGGTTGAGTTTATGCCCAAAACAAGGCTTATCTAGGGAGGTCAGGCTTTCGTTAAGGTTATTAAGGGCAGGTGAACTCGGCTAGAATAAAGCGAACCGTCTAAATTCAACTAAAAGAGGTCTTTGTGGGATCAGTTGTCAAAAAGCGCCGCAAGCGTATGTCGAAGAAGAAGCACCGTAAGTTGCTTCGTAAGACTCGCCATCAGCGTCGTAATAAGAAATAGTCACTGACTATTAGAGCTTGATTGACCCGCCAGCAATGGCGGGTTTAATCATTTAACCCTTTTTACCAATCTTGATTTCCTTTTTGATGGCTTTTTTATTTGGGCGTAGCTCTTTGCGCTTGAAGTCATAAATCTTCCAGCCAGCACTCTTGGCATAAATCTTCAAAAGCTTGTCAGGGTTAACTGCAACCGGGTGACCCACCAGAGTTAGCATCGGCAGATCGTTATGTGAATCTGAGTATGCAAAAGATTTCTTCAAACTAAAGCCACGGTCTTTAGCAAGCTTTCGGATTGCCTTAGCCTTCTCTTTACCGTGCAGTGGTTTACCCTTTATTTCACCGGTAAGGACATCGCCGGTGTGAGTCAAAACAGTTCCTAAAGCACCGGTTAGACCTAAACGCTTAGCAATCTCTTCACCCATTTCCTGGGGTGCTGCGGTGATGATCCAAACTTCACGACCAGCTTCAATGTGTTGCTGGGCGAGTCTGGCTGTTTCAGGCCAAACCTTAGCTTTGATGTTCTCCTCATAGACGAGGGCAACCAAATCCTTCATCTCTTTATAGCTGCGACCTTTAACTAGTTCTAGGGCACGGTCCTTGATTGCAGAGAGCATGTGGTCAGTTTCACCTTTAGATAGGAACACTATCTGGTGCCAAGCAAAAGCAATGAAGTCTTTTCTTGGGAAGAACTTACGGTTATAGGCAGCCTTGGCGAACTGATAGCTGGTCGACCCACGCACTAGCGTGTTGTCAACATCAAAGAAAGCAGCCGCAGGCTTTTTAGGGGTTTTCGCCACGTCACAAGTCTAGGTTCAATTTTGGAATAATCTGGTGGAATGCGAAAGCCAATTGAACTGACCCTAATCAGAAAATCAGGCTGCCATCTCTGTGATGAGGCGGACCTAGTTATTCAGGCTGTTTTAGGTCAGTTTCGACAAACGGAGCCAGAGATCGAAGTCACTCTTGTTGAAAAAGATATTCTTGAAGACGAAGAGCTTTATAAGCAGTATTGGGAAGAGATCCCTGTTTTACTTATCAACGGACAGGTCCATAACTACTGGAAGATAGACCCTGAACGGCTAGAAAGCGCACTAAAGGATTTGGCATGAACATTATCAAGGGTTCAAGAAACGTTAGAGAAGCAGCTCGCGATTACGAGAAGTATTCGAGTGACCTGCAAGGGGATCAGGATGTTAGAGATTACAAACAACTCCCTCTAGAAGTTGACCCACCAGATCACACGGAGATGAGAACTCTGCTGAACCCTTGGTTCAGTAGAGAGAGCGTTGCTCAGTTTGAACCAGAATTCAGAAAGATAGCTAAAGCACTCATAAGTTCCTTTGCGGATGAAGTTGAGGTAACGCACGACCTAGCTCTGCAAATGATTGTTCTGTGTTTAGGTGTGGTCTTTGGAAGGCCGCAGGATGTTGAGGAATGGTTCTCTTGGGGACCGGATACTTGGATAACAGATGAAGATGGTATCCGTCACGGTGATCATTTAGATAGATACCTCAAGAAGACCTTTGATGAATTAGATCAGAACCCAACTGATGATCTATTTGGTGTTCTCAACAGAGCTGAAATGGCTGGAAGAAATCTTACCCGTAAAGAAAAATACGGAATGGCAAACCTAGTCTTAGCCGGAGGTCGTGACACTGTTGTGAAACTCATGTCTGGTTCACTTTGGCATTTAGCGAATAACAAAGAACATCTAAACAAACTAAAAGCAGAACCGGAACTTCTTCCTCAATTCATAAACGAAATGGTTAGATTCCTATCTCCACTACCGATGATGCACAGAGTTGACGCTGCGCAAACCACAGACCCAGAACAACCTGTCTATGCCTGGCTATCTTTTGTTTCAGCTAACCAAGACAAAGAAGTTATTCAAGATCCAGAACAAATCAAATTAGATAGAGGAGCAAACCCTCATCTTGGATTTGGTTATGGCAGACACTCCTGCATAGGTATGCACTTAGCTCAACTTGAAGCGAGAGTAGTTCTTGAAGAATGGCTACGGAGCTTCTCAGACTGGGAAGTATTACCTAGTTCAGAAATCTTCTTTGATCTTGAAGACTACAAATTCATTCCTTCGAGATTCCACTCACTTCGTCTCAGTATCCAAAATTAGTTTGTCGGAGGATTGTTTTAGAGTTCAAATTAAATCGATACAAAGGAGATTTAATGAAATCCAAGATAGTGCAACTAGAGACAGAACAAATACTCAACATTCCTAAAGAATGGGAATTCAAGGCCAAGAAAGTAGTTATCACGTGGGATGAAGAGAAGAAAGCTCTAATTATTCGCCCTAAGACTCGCAGGTGGATGATTCGACTTCCGGGGCAGCCAAAAGTCATACCTAACGACTGGACGAATCACGTACTTCCACTCACAGCCAAGGAGCTGCGAGAAATAAATCGGCACAAAAAATCACAATAAATGACTAACTCAAGCTCTGGTCAGCCCAGATCTCTATGGCTGATTTGATGTATTTAGCTAGACCCGGCTCGAACGACTCATAGGTTGCTTCGAAGGCCGGGTCTAGAACATATGTCAGGGCTAAGGATTTATAAGCCTGTTTGTTTGGTGTCCAGAACTGTTTGACGAAGGCGTAGTGATCAGCAATTAGTTTCTGAACATCGACATCGCTAAAGAGTGCACCTTTGCGTTTTTGATCAGCGATAGCTTCAGCTATCGCATCGTGTTGTGCTTTGTATGAGGCTTGTTGTTCTTCTGAATACGAGGCATTAACACCTTGTATTTGGGAGGAACGTTCAAACATGGCTTATGGCTCTAAGCGGTTAGGTCCACGGAATAGGTAACCAACTTCACGAATGTTTGTTTCGTGAAGTAGCAACATAACTACTCTTAGAAGACCCATACCGAATCCACCGTGCGGTGGGGCACCGAACTTGAAGAAGTCCATGTATGACTGAAGACCTGCTGGGTCTAATCCCTTTGACTTGGCTTGCTCAATAAGAACTTCTAATCTGTGTTCACGTTGAGCACCGGTGGTGATCTCAGTTCCACGCCAAATAAGGTCATAGCTGTTAGTTAGTTGATCGTTGTCAGCATGTCTCATGTGATAGAACGGTCTAACTGTTGATGGGTAGTCAGTCAGGAAGACGAACTCGTGGTTATAGGTTTCCATAACGTGAGCCGCAATCTGTCTTTCCCCTTCAGGGTCCATATCCCCACCACGAGTAATCTCGTGGCCACGCTTTGCAACGATATCGATTGTTTCAGCTAGCGGGATCCTTGGGAAAGGAGTGGTTGGGATAACAACATCAATGTCAAATAATCTCTTGATGTCATCGCCGTGCTTTTCCTTAACAGCAGTAATAGCTGCAACCATTAGGTCTTCTTGAATCTTCATGATGTCTTCATGTGATTCGATGTATGAAACTTCCATGTCAACTGAGGTGAACTCAGTTGCGTGACGTGAAGTGAAAGAAGGGTCAGCTCTGAACACTGGGCCAATCTCAAAGATTCGGCCGAAGCCAGCCATCATCGCCATCTGCTTATAGAACTGTGGTGATTGAGCTAAATAGGCAACTGTCTCGAAGTATTCCATCTTGAATAATTCAGCGTGCGATTCTGAAGGAGATGACATTAGTTTTGGTGAGTGAATTTCAACGAAGCCGTTCTCAACCCAATAGGTTCTCCAGGCATGTTCAATGGTGGTCTGAACTTTGAATACCAGGTTCATCTCAGGACGACGAAGGTCGATGTATCTCCAGTCCAGACGCTTATCTAGACCAGAGTCTTCAGCGATAGGGGTTTCCGGGTCAGCAAGGGTGATGACCTCTAGGTCATCAAGCTGAATCTCAATACCGCCAAGTTTCACTCTTTCATCGTGAACTAGGCGACCTTTAACCCAAACGAATGAGCCTGAGGTAAGGGTTGAAACGGTATCGGCTAGGGCATCAACCTCGGCTGGTCTTGGATAGGTGACCTGAACTGAACCAGATTCATCTCTAAGGACGATGAACTGAATTCTCTTCTGGTCTCTAAGGGTTTCCACCCAGCCAGCTATCAGGATTTCCCCATCTTCACGGGCAGCTAAATCTTTGATCAAAATGCGTTCGCGCATACCAAGTTCCTTCTCTTAAATCACAAGTTTAGCGGGCGGTAGACTTGAGCCATGCCCGCCCACAGAATCCATTTAGTTCGCCATGGTGAGGTTTATAACCCTGGCGGAGTTCTTTACGGGCGTCTACCAAACTTCCATCTTTCAGATACCGGCAAACTTATGGCTAAAGCCGCAGCCGATGAACTAACGAGCATGAAAGCTGATGTTAGAGCCATCTATGTCTCTCCTTTGATTAGAACTCAAGAGTCAGCTAAACCTATCGAAGAGCTATTCAAGATTGATGGGCTTATCAACGAGGATCTGATTGAACCTTGGAATGTCTTTGAAGGCAAGAAGCTAAGCGTCAAAGCAGTAGCGACTAAACCGCACTGGTGGTGGCACTTTAGAAACCCAGCAAAGCCAGCCTGGGGTGAATCTTTCATAGACATCATTCAAAGAATGAACCATGCAATCGTTAGTGCTAGCGAATCAGTTGATTCAGGCGATGTTGTTCTAGTCACTCACCAGCTACCTATCTGGGCCATGCACCTTCATGTTGCAGGGGAGAGACTGATGCATGATCCTAGAAAAAGACGCTGTGCTCTATCGAGCATCACCACTTTCGAATTACAAGAAGATGGCTTAGTTGAGGTTGGTTACAGAGATCCGGCTAAAGCATTAGCTTCAATAGATAACGGTGCAGTATGAAAAAGATTTTGATTGCAACTCTTTCAGCAGCCTTACTATTCAGTATTACTGCTTGCTCTGAAACTCCTAATGCAAGCAATACATTTACGTCACCTGATGGCACCGTCACAGAATTCAAAGTTCCAGCCAGAAGCAAAGTGATTACCTGGAGTTCAACAGATAGTGAAGGTAATACAGTTTCATCGAAGAACTCCTTAGGCAAAGTAGTTGTTTTGAACTTCTGGTATGCCGGTTGCACACCTTGTCGAGTTGAAACACCAATGCTGGTTGATCTGGCAAAAGAGTTTTCAACTGATGCTCAATTCATTGGTGTGAATGTTAGAGATACCAAAGAAACAGCTAATGCTTTCAAGCGAACTTTCAAAGTCAACTACCCAACAGTTTTAGATTCAGAAACAGGCAACGTTGTTCTTGCCTTCACCGGTGTTGTAACACCATCGGCTGTTCCAACCACGCTGGTTATTGATAAACAAGGCAGAGTGGCTGCACGTGTTCTTGGTGTTGCAGATAAAGAAACTCTAAAAGCACTTATAAAGACTGTTGTTGCTGAAGGAACTACTAATTGAATAATTCAGCAATAGCAACCGGACCTTTGTATTTAGCAATACCTATTGCATTCATTGCTGGCTTAGTTTCTTTCTTTAGCCCATGTGTATTACCACTACTGCCTAGCTACCTGGGTTTAGTTTCTGGTTCAGCTAACACCAAGAGTCGTTTGGTTCTTGGATCACTCTTATTTGTTCTTGGCTTCACAGTTGTCTTTGTGTTCTTAGGTGCAGGCTTTGGTTCACTTGGTTCAGTTATCTATGGTGATGTGAAGAACTGGACTCAAAGAATCTCAGGACTACTTGTTCTAGGTCTTGGAATTGTGATGCTTGGTGGCTTTGACTTTGCTCAAAGAACAGCAAAGCTAAACCTCAAACCTAAAGCTGGTCTTATCGGAGCTCCACTACTAGGCATAGTTTTTGGTCTTGGCTGGACTCCTTGCATTGGCCCAACACTTGGTTCTGTTCTAAACCTTGCTTTTGATTCTGGCTCTGTTGCTAGAGGTGCTTTCCTAGCGGTCATCTATTCACTTGGCCTTGGACTTCCATTTATCTTGGTGGCAGCTGGTTTTGGTTGGGCTAGCAAAACAGTCAAGTTTGTCAAAGCAAACATCAGGTTCATTAACCGTTTTGGTGGAGCACTCCTGATTGTTCTAGGTTTTCTTCTAGTTACCGGTTTATGGCAACAGGTAATCAACTATCTACAGGAGGTGCTAGGTGCCTACACGCCAAACATCTAAATATGTAGTGGTCAAGGAATACAACGAACCTATCCAGGCCCCTGACCTTTCATTCAAATCTTGGCTTCGTTGGATCTGGAAACAGGTCACCAGCATGAAGCTAGCCATCATCCTGCTTCTATTACTAGCAGCAGCTGCTATTCCAGGCTCTATCTTCCCGCAGCGTTCAGCTGACCCTAACGGTGTGACACTGTATTTCAGAAACAACCCAACTTCAGCACCGGTATTAGATAAGTTGCAACTCTTCGATGTTTATTCATCATCATGGTTCTCATCTATTTATCTTTTATTGTTTATTTCTTTGATTGGTTGTGTGCTTCCAAGAGTCGGTGTTCACTACAAAGCCCTAAGAGCTGAACCACCTTTAGCTCCAACCAATCTGGAGAGATTACCTGAATACAAAAAGATTGAAACTACCAACAGCATTGATGTTGCCGTTGAATACCTAAAATCAAAAAGATATAAGGTAATCGCAACCAAGAAAGACATCAGAGCAGAAAAAGGTTACCTACGGGAAACCGGTAACCTCATCTTCCACATCTCACTGATCGGTGTTCTTATATCTGTTGGTCTTGGCAGTGCTCTTAGTTTCAGCGGTCAGAGGGTGCTCGTTGAGGGTGACACTTTTGTTAATAATGAAGCTTCATATGATTCACTAAGTCCAGGTCTTCTTTATAAAACATCAGATCTCACTCCATTCAGTCTTCACTTGGATTCGTTCTGGACTAAATACGACTTATTGAATCCAACTAACTATGGAATTCCAATTGATTTCACTGCAACTGTTACAAGCAAGCTGGCAACGGGTAAAGCACAAAAATCAGACATCAAAGTTAATCAACCGCTGATTATGCCTAACGCCAAGGTTTATCTAACCGGTAATGGTTTTGCTCCTGTTCTTGAAATCAAAGACCCAGATGGATCTATTTCTTTCTCAGGTCCTGTTGTTTTCCTCCCTCAAGACAAGAACCTAACTTCACTTGGAGTCATCAAAGTTCCTGATGCTAAGAAGCAGTTCGGTATGGCTGCTTTCTTCTATCCAACAGTTGGAAAGCTTTCAACCGGAGCACTAACCTCTGTTTATCCATTCCCAGTGGATCCTGTTCTAACCATGAACGTCTTTGAAGGAAGCCTTGGTTTAGAAAGCGGACTAAACAGCAATGCTTTTGAACTAAACACTCACGCTATGAAACAGATAGCTGGAGGTAAATCCGGAACTAAAGCCATAATGCTTGCACCGGGTATGACGAAGGCTCTGCCAGATAACTTAGGAACAGTGAAGTTCGTAGGTTTCAAGAGATATGCATCACTAGATATCACCTATAACCCAGGTGAAGCATGGGTATTGCTCTTTGCAATACTTGTCTTGTTGGGTCTAATCATGATGTTGATTACCCCTAGAAGAAGAATCTGGGTTAGAAAAACAGCAACCCACATTGAAATTGGTGCTCTAGCGAAATCTAGAGACGAAGTGCTTGGCAAAATAGTTAAAGAGTTAGCTAAACAAATAAAGAAGAAGGCTAAATGAATTCATTAGTGACCCTAAACCCAGAACTAGCAGCACTATCTAGGATTATTGTGCTGGCAGCACTGACCGTCTATTCAGTTGCGTTCATAGTTCTAACCTGGAGCCTCACTATCAAAGCTGGAGCTAAAAAGCAGACCAGCCCACTAGCTACCAAGCTAGACAAAATAGGTTTCGCTCTGATGTGGGTTGGAGTTATTGCTCACTTCATCGGTGTTCTAACCAGAGGTGTTGCAGCTCAAAGAGTTCCTTGGGCGAACATGTATGAATTCAGCGTTACCGGATCTTTTGTTGTGACATTCATTTATCTAGTTGCAGTGTTCTGGAAAGATGTGAAATTCATTGCATCTTTTGTTTCTGGTTTCGTTGTTCTAATCATTGGAACAGCTAACACCCTCTATTACGTTCAGGTTGAATCTTTGATGCCAGCACTTCAGGATTACTGGCTAGTAATCCACGTAAGCGTTGCCATCCTGGCAACAGCTTTCTTCATGATTGCGGCAGCTCTTGCTGGCATCCTGATCCTAAAGACCACTAAGCGCTTCAAGAAGATGAACATCTTGAAAGTCTTCCCTAACGAAGAGAAACTAGAGAGACTTTCCTACCAGTTCAACATCATTGGTTTCATTCTTTGGTCATTCACCTTGATTGCTGGTGCTATCTGGGCAGATAAGGCTTGGCACAGATTCTGGGGTTGGGACACCAAAGAGGTTTGGACCTTTATTATCTGGACTATCTATGCTGCTTACCTGCACGCAACAACAACCCGAGGTTGGGAAGGCAGAAAAGCAGCTTGGCTAATCCTAATCGGCTTCGCAGCCATCCTCTTCAACTTCACCATCGTAAACCTCTACTTCAAAGGTCTACACGTTTACTCGGGTCTATAACAGGTAAGTTCCTGATTGGTAACTACCATAGAACTCATGAATGAAGTTCTAAGATGCCCAAATTGCAAGACCACTTATTACTCGGATTCTTCTCCTGTATGCCCAATGTGTGGAGACATGGATTCTGTAGTTTCTCCATCAAACTCATCGGCCAAAGCGACTCCGCGAAAACTGGCGAAAGCGCCAAAATTGTCTGATGATTTTCAAGCGCTAGTCTCAGCTCAAAACAGAACTACACATGCAGTTAGATCACTTGCTACCTTCTTGTTTATTTCAATTTGCAGCACGGCCATCGGATACGGTCTTGTTGGCGCGAGCGCTGGGGTAACTACTAACTGCGCACTCCGCGGTGAATACTGTGATGGCGGCGGCTACCTAATTGGTGGTTGGTTGGTTATCGTTATTGGCTTCTTCGTTGCATTGGCCGTTGGGATCTCAGAACTCAACAAATCACGAATCGACTAAACCAAGCCCAAACATCTCTCCAACCTCTGCATCCACCAGTCAGTTCTTTCTGGTGTTGCTTGTAGCTGGTCCAGTTTTGTTTCGTTGACTTGGATTCTGGTAACAGGTATTTCACCGTTGATTGGTAGTAGTGGGTGATCTGTAACATCTGTGGTTAGTAGTGCTGCTGTTGCTAAACCTGAAGCGTATCCCGAGTTTAAAGCTGCCGCTAAATATGCTCCCATGCTAAGACCAACAGATGTTTCAAGAGCACTTGAAACAATTACTGGTAATCCTGCTTCTTTTGCAATTGCTATTGCATTCGTAATGCCACCTAACGGTGCTGCTTTTAGAACAAGCAGATCTGCTGCATTAGCTTGAGCAACTGCTAATGGGTCACTAACTTTTCTAACTGATTCGTCAGCCGCAATCTTTATGCCAAGTGGACTAAGTTTTAGTTTCAGTTCGGCTAGCTCAGCAATTGTCTTCACTGGTTGTTCCAGATATTCCAAAGGAATGTTTTCACTGTGAAGTTGCTTAGCTAGGTTGAGTGCTGTCTCAATGTCATAGCCACCGTTGGCATCTAATCTGATGCGTGCATCGGGATAGAGTCTTCTGACTTCATGGATACGGGCTAGGTCATCTTCGATGGTTTGGTTTATTTCGGCAACTTTGATCTTTACTACTTCAAATTTGCCGAAAGGATCTAATGCGTCTTTGACGTCTTTGACGGCAGGGAGAGTTGCATTGACTTTGACTGTTTTAGTTTCAAGTTCTGGTAGTTCAGTGAAGCCCCATTCGATGGCTGCTCTAAGCCAGATGGCTGATTCATCGTCTATGTATTCAGGGAATGGGGACCATTCAGCCCAGCCTTGGCTGCCCTGGAAGAGTAATACTTCTCTGGTTTCAACCCCACGGAATCTAACCCGCATAGGGATAGCCAGCACCCTTGCGGAGGCAAGGATCTGGTCTTTGATTTCTTGGGTTAGTTTCACATTGTTAGTCTAGGAGCATGACCAATAACGTTTCTGAGCTCTTTGATGAGAGTATCTGGGCTGAAGTTCCAGGCTTTGAGAAGCTAGTAGACATCACCTATCACAAGCACATCAAGCTGGGTATGGTTCGTGTTGCCTTCAATAGACCAGAGGTTCGTAACGCCTTTAGACCGCAAACCGTTGATGAACTGGTCGATGTTTTATCTCATGCCCAAGCAGACACCACTGTTGGTGTTGTTTTGCTAACCGGTAATGGTCCTTCAGCTAAGGATGGCGGTTGGGCTTTCTCTTCAGGTGGTGATCAGAAGGTTCGTGGACCTCAGGGTTATGAATATGGTGAAGCTGGCAAGACCGGCAGATTGCATATTTTGGAAGTTCAAAGACTAATTAGGTTTATGCCTAAGGTTGTCATCGCTTTGGTTTCAGGTTGGGCAGCTGGTGGTGGTCATTCACTGAATGTGATTGCTGATCTTTCTATTGCTTCAAAAGAACATGCAAGGTTCAAACAAACTGATGCTGCTGTTGGTTCTTTTGATGCCGGTTATGGTTCTGCGTATTTGGCTAAACAAGTTGGTCAGAAGTTTGCTCGAGAAATCTTCTTCTTAGGTGAAGAGTATTCAGCTCAACGTGCTTACGAGATGGGTGTTGTTAATAAAGTTGTTGACCATGCTGATCTTGAAAAGGCAGGAGTTGCGTGGGGTGAAGAAATTCTTAGTAAGTCACCTCAAGCCATTCGTATGTTGAAATACGCGATGAACATGGTTGACGATGGTCTTGTTGGTCAACAACTCTTTGCAGGTGAAGCAACCAGGTTGGCTTATGGAACTGGGGAAGCAGTTGAAGGTCGCGATAGTTTCCTAGAAAAGCGTGACCCTGACTGGTCTTCATTCCCTTGGCATTTCTAAACTTATGAATCAAACACCTGTTGTCACAGTTCCAGCTAACGATGTTCCTAAAGCTCTTGAAGCTTTAGCGTTAGCTCTTCGTGGTGAACTAACTGTTTTCATAACAGAGCGTGAAATCAACGGTGTTAAACCAATCATTGAAGATCTACCTGAAACAGCTATCAACACTGCTTTGATTATTGAATCAAGTGGTTCAACCGGTAAACCTAAAAGAATTTATCTAAGCGCCGATGCACTTATCTCTTCAGCTAAAGCAAATGCAGAATACTTTGGTCATTCAGGCCAATGGCTACTAGCGCTACCAATCAACTATGTTGCCGGTGCAATGGTGTTGGTTCGCTCAATACTTTCAGAAACCCAACCGGTAGTTATGAACACCGGTGTTTCTTTCACACCTGAAGCATTCTCACTTTCAACTCAACTCATGAATGCTGAACATCGTTTCGCTTCAGTTGTTCCAACTCAACTAAACAGGTTGAAGCAGCTAGCTCAGGTTGATGAATATGTTTTAGCTAAACTGCGTAAGTTCGAAGCCATTCTGGTTGGTGGTCAGGCGGTTAGCAGTGATGTTGTTGATTACTTCTTATCTGAGAAGGTCAGCATAGTTACCACCTACGGCATGGCTGAGACCGCTGGTGGCTGTGTTTATAACGGCTATGCCCTCGGTGGTGTTTCGCTTCGTATAAATGATTCAGGAACCATAGCTATCAAGAGTGCTTCGTTGGCTAATGGAGTCTCGGATGAAACTGGTTATTTCAACACCAATGATGTTGGTCTGTTAGAAGATGATTGGCTTCGGGTTTTAGGGAGGGCTGACAGAGTCATTAACTCTGGTGGCATCAAGATTGCTTTGGATGAAGTCGAAGCTGTTGCAGCTACTGTTCCAGGTGTTGTTGAGGTGGCTGCTACCAGCATCTCTTCAACTGAGTGGGGTGAACGAGTTGGCATTGCTTATGTTGGTAGTCCTGAGGTTGCCGATTACATGGCAGGAGCTGTGTTTGAAAAGCTTGGTGTTGCAGCTAAACCGATTAGAGTTTTGAGAGTTGATCGTATCCCTAAGTTAGTTAGCGGTAAGAACGATCTTTTAGCTTTGCAAAGAATATTTAGTTGAGGATGACGATGAGTTCAGTTTCTGTTTGGATCAAAGGCGCAAGGCTTAGAACACTGCCTTTAGCTATTGCACCGGTTGTTATGGGTGCAGGAACTGCTGCCAGTGATGACAAGTTCAACCTAGGTCTAGTTCTTCTAGCATTACTGGTTGCTTTGTTCTTGCAGGTTGGAGTGAACTACGCCAATGATTACTCAGATGGTATTCGTGGAACCGATGCTAATCGAGTTGGACCAAAGCGTCTAACCGGTGGAGGACTGGCAGACCCTAAGAAAGTTAGAAACGCTGCTTTTATTTGTTTTGGTTTAGCAGGCATGGTTGGGTTATTGATTACTGTTATTACTGGTCAGTCTTGGTTTATTGCAGTTGGTTTGGTTTGTATTGTTGCAGCTTGGTTTTATACCGGAGGGAAGAAGCCTTACGGTTACCTAGGTTTAGGTGAAGTAGTTGTATTTATTTTCTTTGGTCTAGTTGCTGTTATCGGAACTGACTACATTCAAACCGATGGTTTGAATGTTCTTGCAGTTGTTGCTGGATGTATTAGTGGTTGCTTTGCAACAGCTGTGTTGTTGATCAATAACATTCGTGATATTCAAACTGATAAAGCTTCGGGCAAGAAGACTCTTGCATCAAGAATTGGGAAGAAGCCAGCTCTGTTTCTGTTTGATCTTCTGATTGTGGTTCCGTTTGTGCTGGTGTCTTTGTTTGTTGTTATTTCGCCAGCAGTATTTGTGGTTTATGTGTTGTTGATTTTGGCAATCATCATCTTGATTGTTGCTAACACTGCCAAGACACCTAAAGAGCAAATACGTGCTCTAGCGCTAACTAGCTATTTGAGCTTGTTATTTGCCTTTGGCTTTACCTGGGGTCTTTTTACCGTCATCTTCTAGGTTGTCTAGGATTTCATTCTCTAAATCACTCTCAGCATCTTCATTACCTAGAGTCTTCTTACGCTTTGAATAGATCTGCTTACTGATCTCATCTCTTAGGTGGGATAGGAACAGGAGGGAGATGGCGAAGGAAATCATCATTCCCAGAATCATGGCGATAACCCAGGCAATGCCTAAGACCCCCAGCAGGATGGTTATTCCTGCAAATAGGCCTAATCGGTAGAGGGTGTATTTGAGCCAAGCATTTCGCATACCTTTTAGTCTATGTTCGCCGATTGGTTAGAGTTAAAGCATGAACCGAATAGAACTAGGGCTTTTGGCTGCAGTGGTGATTTTCACCATTTTCACTACTGTTTATGCAGCTAGTGCGGACCGCTCTCAGGTTCGGGTATTACCTAAGTTTGTTTGGGTTTTATTGTGTTTATTTGTCCCAATCATCGGTGGGCTTTTATATATAACCGTAGGTAGACCTATCGATGGTGATTCAGGTCAGGGAGCCAAGATCGGTAGACCTAAAGCTCCAGATGATGACCCTGATTTCCTAAGAGATCTCAGCGATAGATTCAAAAACGACAAAGACAACAAGGACGGTTAGTTCTTGAACCAACCGGTTAGCCCAGCTCAAGTCTTCTCCTCTCACATCATGGCCGAACTAGCTAGTTACGGTGCTCAGTTTTGGGTTGCCCCTGGAGCTAGATCACAATCACTTGCGATTGCTGCTGCTCAAGTTCCAAATGAACTTCGGGTTCGTATTGATGAAAGATCTTTAGGGTTCTCGGCTTTAGGCAGTGCCGCATTTGGTTCTCTTCAGGTTCTAATCACTACTTCAGGAACTGCTGTTGCTAACTTGCATCCTGCAGTTCTAGAGGCACATCACTCAGGTGTTCCTTTGATTCTGTTAACCGCTGATCGCCCATTGGAACTTCGCGGTGTTGGTTCAAACCAAACAACAAACCAGGTTGGTATTTTCGCTGATGCGGTTATTGAATGCGTGGATGTTCCAGCACCTGATGAAAAAGATATTGAAGAACTTCCAGCATTAGCTAAGAAGTTAGTCTCACACGCAGTCAGTCTTGCGGTTAGCAAGAGGCAACCAATTCAATTGAACCTGCAGTTCCGTGAACCACTTTCATCCAGTGAACCTAATGCTGGTGAAATCTTGAAAACTCTTTCAAGGCAGCACATCCAGACTGAAGCCAATGGCATCACTGAAATCTCGTTGAGTGATCACGCTGTGATTGTTGCTGGTGCTGGTTCAGAAGAGTTTGCAGATGAGATAGCAGAGCTTGCTTTACCGGTGTTTGCTGAACCTAGTTCAGGGGTTAGACAGCTAGAGAATTCAGTTACTGGTTATCGCTTTGTTTTAGCTGATGATTTGGCTAAGAGTATCGATCAGGTAATCGTTTATGGCAAGCCAACTCTTTCAAGACCGGTTATTGCTTTATTGCGAAGCGGGGTGAAGGTTATGGTTCGACCTTCACGGATGGGTGAATTCCGTATTCCTTCAGATGTTGAAGTTATTGAAAGCATCATTCAGTCAAATGTTGATGCAAGCAGCTGGCTAGCTCAGTGGCAATCAAAGGCTCTTGAATTGACTCCTAGCGCTTCTGGTGTTTTAGACCGCAGAAGCATTGTTGAAAAGGTTTGGCAGTTAGAAGAAACTGATGTGTTGGTGTTAGGTGCTTCACAGATGATTAGAGTTGCTGATTTCTATGCACCTAAGAACAGAGCAAGAGTCTGGGCTAACCGTGGGTTAGCTGGTATTGATGGAACCATTGCCACTGCAACCGGTATTGCCCTTACCAATAATGGGATTACCAGGGCTTTGATGGGGGATCTGACCTTCCTGCACGATGTTGGCTCAATGGTTATTGACCCTCTGGATGGGGAACTGAATCTTCAGGTAGTTGTCGTGAATGATAATGGCGGCAAGATCTTTGATGCTTTGGAAGTGAAGCAAACTGTTGAAACAGAAGTCTTCTCACGTGTTTTCAAAACTGGTCAGGATTTCAAGATTGATGCACTGGCAACTGCGTTTGGTTGGAAGTATTTATTGGTTTCCAGTGTTGCGGAATTAGAAACTGCTTTGAAAACTTTGGGTCGCGTAACTATCGAAATTAAGTTAGCGAATCAAGAATAGGTTTGAACTTCAAATTAGTTTCAGCTAGTTCTGCTTGCGGATCTGATTCTGAAACTATTCCACAACCAGCAAAAGCTCTAATGCTGTTGTTTTCATGTTGAGCACCTCTTAGCGCTATCGCCCAAGTTCCATCACCATCAGCAGATAACCAACCAATAGGTCCTGCATAGCGTCCTCTATCAATCTGCTCTATCCGCTGAATAAGTTCCAGTGCTTCTAACCTTGGTGTTCCAGCAACTGCAGCTGAAGGGTGAAGGTGAGAAAGTAGTTGGATTGAGGTTGTGGTTGCTTTGATCTTTGCTTCAACATCTGTTGCTAGATGCCACAGGTTTGGTAATGCAAGACTGAAAGGCTCTTCATTGAAAGTTATTTCAGTGCAGAGTGATTCCATGCTCGCAGTTAGTGAATCAATAGCGAATTTGTGTTCTGCTCGGTTTTTGTGAGAAGACAATAGTGCTGCACCAATAGCCTTATCAACTTCAGGATCTGTTCCTCGACCTGCTGTTCCAGCTAGCACTCTTGCTCTAACGATGCTGTTTTCAACTCGAACTAATAGTTCTGGACTGGAACCAAACATTCCATCCACTAGATAGCTATAGCAAGTTTGATATTTCTTGGTGAGTTTATATAGCGCTGCGTTTGGATTGAAGTTTTCGGTGTCTGCTTGAAGATCTCTGGCTAGGACAACCTTTTCGATGTTGTTTTCATTGATCGCAATAAGAGCATCCACCACATTGCTTTCGAATTGTTCAGGGGAGATAACTCCTGATTTGAATTCAATTGGTGATGAAGGCTTTTCTTTGTTGATTAGTTTCAGAGCTTCGTTTAGTTCAATGTTGATCAGGGTGATCCAGTAGTGATCTTCGAAACAACCGATGACAAGGTTTGGGATAACTAGAACGCTTTTGGTTTCACTCTCATCGGCAAAGGTTATGGCTCCAAACGCAACCAGGCCTGAACCTCTTAAGTTTGAACTGTTTTCTATGGTTACTTGGGCTATGGTTTCTTGCCACTGGGTGTCTAGGTCTTGGATTCGATTAGGTCCAGAAGCAGTTAGGGTTTGGGCTTCACCCCAGCCGATTAGACCCTGGTCTTCTTGGATGAAGGCTGAAGTGTTTGAGCCTAAAAGCTCTGTGAAGGAGGTAATTCCCAGTTCCTCAGGGGTGATTGGTCGGCTTTGAACGCGAAGGGTCAATTAGATCATCACTTTTCTATGGCTGAGTATTCTCTGTGAAACAAGGCCTTGGGCTTTAGTTGGGCTAAAACTCTGGGTTAGCGTTGTTATAGGGAAAGTCTAATGTTAGTGAGGTGGTGACCAGATGCGTAGAGTCCTTTTACTAGGGTTTACAGCTCTTTTGCTGGTTGGTTCAACTGCCCCAGCCTTCGCTGAAGATAGTTCTGATGATGGCTCAAACACCACCTACACAGTCCCAAACCCACCTAGAAAACACCACAACGATGATGATCAGGCTAAGCACGACCGGATCAGAGAACTTTTCGATGACATCACCGGAGTGATTATTCCTCCAGTTGCCATTAAGCCTG
>Ga0304729_1000827_pt1 | contig 21522 bp, 16 predicted proteins | sample C_131016_MF_Meta_FD_190475 | JGI IMG/M metagenome (GOLD analysis project Ga0304729, IMG submission 190475) | Freshwater microbial communities from Lake Croche, Canada to study carbon cycling - C_131016_MF_MetaG (v2) (version 2) | ecosystem: Environmental > Aquatic > Freshwater > Lake | place... | reverse complement strand
TGGTACGGATTTAGCATTGCGTCACGCACATGATTCACGCATAAAAGGATTGATCTTATTGAGCCCACCGCTGAAGTATTCCAAGCCAGAAGCTCTGAAATTTTGGGCAGAAGATGGGCGGCCTATAACCGCTCTCATTCCAGAATTTGATGATTACTTAAAGCCTGCCGAAGCCGCGATTGCCTTCGCGGCAGTTGCGCAGATGCAACTTATTAATGTTGATGAAGGCAAACATCTTTGGGTTGGTGAACCTCAGGTTTATCGCGTTCTCTCAGAAATAACTAAAATAATTGCACCGCAAAGACTCCCACTCCCAGTGGAGTACTAGGCGAGATTTTGTTTTGGAAAAACAACCTCTTCAAGAATTAACATCACTGCTGCCGCAACTGGAACTGCGAGTAGCCCGCCTACAGGCCCAAGCAAGCTGGTTCCTAGCATCGCCGCAAGGATGGTTACCAAACCAGGCATTGAAAGTGACTTCTTCATAATTTTTGGCATCAAAACATAATTTTCCACTTGTACATAAATTACATAGGCCACGAAGACAATTACCGCAGTAAGCGGTGATTTGGTGAGAGAAACCAAAGTAAAAACAGTGCAGCCGAGGAAATGACCGACAAGAGGGACAAGGCCGCAGAGAAATACAAGAACAGCAACTGGAGTCGTGTAAGGAACACGCAAAATACTGCCAAGAATGAGGGCAAATATTCCTGCGATTACAGCAACGGTTGCTTGGCTTGCCACGAATGCACCCACGCGCGCAATAATCGCGTCACTGAGTCCAGCAACTCTCGCACGACGTGAAATTGGCACAAGGCGGTATGCCACGTTCGTGACCTGAGGTAGCGATGCAGTGAAATATAGGGTCAATACTAAAAGTGTTAGGAGCGCAAAAGCTCCAGACAGCACGGCCTTGCCAACTCCCACAACACCACCGAATGCACTTATGACAAACTGCCCGTCATGGATGCTTGAATTAATCTTTTTCTGCAGGGCATCAACAATTCCGAAATGCTGATTGAGGTTGTTAATGGTCGCATTATTTTTCAAGCTCGAGACCAGGTCAGGCGCATTCTTTATAAAGAGATTAATCTGATCAATCATCGGTGGAATCACTATCCAGGAGAAAAGCCCGACCACTGTAAGAACGATTACGACAATTGCTCCAACCGCGGCACCGCGCTTCATCCCTCGTCGTTGGAAAAACTCAACCGCAGGGTTTAAGCCTGCTGCAAAAAAGAGAGAGATGAGGATTAAAACAAATACTTGACTGGCACCAGCAAGGGCTCGAAGAAATGTCAGAGAGATGAGAGCTCCTGCAGTGGCCAGGAATCCAAAATAGAAAGGGTGTCCATGATCTAGAGGAGCGCCTGCAGTGCCCAAGTCGACCGGCTTCTTGGGGGCTGCGGCCTTCTTTATAATATTTAAATTAGGTTTACGAATGGCCATATAGCGAGTTTACGCCGATAAGGTGGAATTTCTCACTCAATAGCGCTCTAAATGTGCGCGAGTAGGCAACGCTAGTAAGAGAGAATAGGCAGATGAGCGAATTAAAAATCACCGGCGCTGGCGGTGACATATTCGCGCTCTACAACTTGCCTTGGCAAAAGCCCCTTGAGGATTGGCCCGAAGATCCGCACCTCACAGATATGCGTGGTATTTCGCGACATATTGTCAGGTTAGTTCGGACGGGTTCTGCAGATGAGGACATTTTTGCGGTCAAAGAGACGGTTTCAGAATTTGCTAATCGCGAGTACACGGCGCTTCGAGAGTTAGCCCATCGTGGTGCCCCAACTGTTGAACCGGCTGCCGTAGTTGAGGGGCGACTAGACGTGAGAGGTAATGAGCTGCCGCCAACGCTTGTGACTAGGTATCTTCCTTACTCCCTTCCATATCGTGTCATTCTTTCTCGTTCAGTCACGGCACACGAAGTGAATCAAATGGCCAGTGCACTGGCGCTCTTGTTAGTGCGCCTGCACCTACTTGGTTTTTGGTGGGGCGACTGTTCTTTGTCCAACACACTTTTCCGTCGAGATGCCACGGAATATGTTGCATATCTAGTGGATGCAGAAACAGGCGAGTTTCATGACCGCCTCACTGATGGCCAACGTGAACATGATTTAGAGATCGTTCATTTCAATGTTGCCGCCGAACTTGAAGACATTATTAGCTCCGGGGTAGAACTTCCCGGCGTTGACCCCATTCGTTCAAGTGAAGCGGTAATAAGGCGCTACCGTCGCCTTTGGGCGATGTTGAAAGAACCCCAAATTCTTGATCCGAGTGATCGACATGCGGTTGAGCGCGCAATGCGTAATTTACAAGACCTTGGGTTTGCTGTGGAAGAAGTTGAAATTTCAGTTGACGGAGAAAAGGGTATTTTGAAGTTTTCTCCAAAACTTGTTGCAGCGGGATATCACACAAATAGATTGAAAGAACTCTTGGGAATAGATGCTGAGGAATTCCAGGCGAAAAGACTCCTTGCTTCCTTTGATCGATATCGCGGTCGACAAAAACCACCTCGTTCAGAATTGGAAGCGGCGAGAGTTTGGCTTACTGATGTTTACCAACACGTTTTAAGTTTTATTCCAGAAACCCTTCGCGGACGGGTTGAGCCAGCTCAAATGTTCCATGAAATCCTTGAACATCGTTGGTATTTAGGCGAAAAGAATGGCGTCGATTTAGGTCTTGAGAATGCAGCGCAAGATTACATCGAAACAATTCTACCGGGCCGTACAGATTCTGGATCGAGTGCGCTTGAGTCCATTGAGTTAGCGGAATCAACTAACATACCCTCATGAGTCGTAGTCCATTTGGGGAACTCCCTAAGAACCTCGCGCAAGCGGTGGATTTAAGCTCTCTAGGAAAGCCTGCTACACCACCTCCTGAGGTGGGAATTGAAATTACACAAACAAATCTTGTATCGCAAATACTTCCAGCATCAAATGCTCAAGTCGTAATTGTTCTTTGTTGGTCACCACGTAGCGCGCAGTCCAAGGAGATATTAAACATTCTAGGAGACTTCTACAACGCTGACGCAGCTGGTCCCAATCCATGGATTCTCGCGACAGTAAATGTAGATAGTGAAGCCGCGGTTGCACAGGCACTTCAAGTTCAATCTGTGCCCTTGGCAATCGCAATAATTCAAGAACAAGTTGTTCCACTTTTTGAATCAGTTCCTCCTAGAGAACAAGTTCGATTAGTTATTGATAAAGTAATTTCCCTTGCTGCAGAGCGCGGAATCGGCAATCCAAATTCACCAGAGGAAGAGGTCGCCGCTGAACCTCCTATGGAGCCCGAGGAAGCACTTGCACTTGATGCGCTCGAGAAGAATGATCTTCCCACGGCAATAAACGCATACAAAGCCTGGCTAGCGCGCTCTCCAGGAAATTCATACGCCGAGTTAGGTTTGGCACAAGTTGAACTCATGTTGAGGATTGACGGAATTATCCCTTCGGAAATCTTTACAATCGCAGCTTCCCAACCAACAAATATTGAGATTCAATTAAGGGCTGCCGATATCGAAGTTGCACAAGGAAACTTTGAACCAGCTTTCGGCCGTTTAATCGAACTCGTAAAGCACTCCTCAGGGGATGAGAAGAAAATTGTTCGTGATCACTTATTGGGGCTCTTCAAATTAGTTGATCCTGCCGATCCGCAACTTATAAAAGCAAGACAAGCGTTAGCGAGTGCCTTATTTTGAGTAAATCAGTTTCACGTCATGAACGCTTAAGCCTTCAATTTCTTTTTGCCCTCTTCGGCCTGGGCTTGATGGCACTTTCTGCGCGTTCACCAGATCTAAAACATAATCTGCTTGTTAGTAACGGAATTTATGGATTAATAGTGAGCATCGGTGCCGTTGGTTCAGTTGTGAGCCTTTTGTTTTTGGGTCAACTTGTGCACAAAATTGGAATCCTTCAAACATCGGTTATCAGCGCAACAGGACAATACGCAGTCATGGCCGCTATCCCACATATTCACTCCGCTCAGATTTATGCAGTATCAAATATCTTTCTCGCGATGTGCTTTTCTTCGCACATGATTGCACTGCACACGCAAGTGTTGCGCCGGCAAGACGAGAGCGGTGAAATCCTGCTTCCACGCATGCACGGATCATGGAGTATTGGTGTGCTTGTAACGGTCGTAGTTGCACTCTTCATTACTTCACGAATTTCATTTGCCTGGCATCTTGATTTTCTTATGGCATTTACTTGGATACTAACTATGGCGCTCTTGCGTTCAATGAAATCCAATTTCCCAGAGCGTTCCAAAGATGGCGCCACCTTCGAGCGAATCACGCTAGTTAGTCTGAAATCTATCTTTACTTTTGATAAATCAATTGTTGTCGCCTTCGCGATGGGGTTGCTCATTGAGTTTGCAAGTGGAGACTGGTCCACGCTCGTGACGAATCAAGAAATTGGAGCAGGAAAAAGCGCGAGCGTTCTAGCGTATCTAGCTCTAATCGTGGGAATGATTCTGGGTCGCATGTATATCGTGAAACTGATTCGCTATAGGTCTGAGCGATTTTGGATTCGTTCTGCCGCAATTGGAGGTGGAGGGGGTTTTATCTTCTTTTCTCAGTTTGCGTGGTTCTTGGCCGGTAAGGGATCCTCTTTAGCGCTCAGTTGCGAGGTAATCGCCTTCTTCTTTGCGGGCCTTGGAACCTCATTTATGGCGCCTATATTCACAACGATTGCAAATCGTAGAAGTTCGCTCAAACCCAGCGAAGTAGTATCTAAGTTGAATCTAGCAAATACGGTTATAGCATTTGGAGCAAAGTCTATTATTTCTTGGTTGGCGCAAACGACCTCAATCACTATTGCACTTCTAGTACCCGGAATTTTGTTGATGTTGGTTGCGAAATTTGCCTATCTAGGGAATCCCAATCGGGTGGGACAGCAGGGCAACTAGTTTCTTTTTAACCAGATCGTTGCAAGGGGCGGAACACGAAGTATCGTTGGAACGCCTTCGGTTGAATTAATTGTGGAGTTAGAAATACCGCTGCCACCAAATTCAATTGAGTCAGTGTTTAATATTTCAACCCATGTGCCAGTCCCAGGAAGTGGAACTGAGTAGCTCTCGTGGGGTACGGGAGAGAAGTTTGTTATTGAGACGATGCATTCTCCACGGTCAGACCAACGTGTAAATGCCATGGTATTTCCTGCGCCATCGTTGCCGACAAGCCAGGTAAATCCCTCCGGAGAGGTATCGCGTTCCCAAAGCGCTGCATGAGTTTTATAGACGTCGTTAAGTTTCTTGACTGAAAGTTGCACGCCGCGATGCTCGGAAAATTCAGCTAAATGCCAATCGAGTGAACGAGACTCGCTCCACTCATCATTTTGAGCAAATTCGCAACCCATGAAGAGCAACTTTTTTCCAGGATGGGCCCACATGAATCCATAAAGAGCCCGCAATGTTGCAAGCTTTTGCCAGCGATCGCCAGGGATTCGATTTATTAGTGAACCTTTTCCGTGGACAACTTCATCATGCGAGAGCGGCAGCATGAAATTTTCTGACCATGCATACAAAATGGAGAAGGTTATTTCATCATGGTGATACATTCGATGAATTGGCTCATGCTGGATGTATTCAAGTGTGTCGTGCATCCAACCCATATTCCACTTAAATCCGAATCCAAGTCCGTTTTCGTTTGTCGGCTTTGTTACTCCACCCCACGCAGTTGACTCTTCTGCAATCATCATAATTCCAGGAGCTTCGCGATATGCCGTAGCTGTCGTTTCCTGGAGCAATGAGACTGCTTCCAAATTTTCTCTTCCGCCAAATTTGTTGGGTAGCCATTCTCCTTCTTTGCGCGAGTAATCCAAGTAGAGCATCGAAGCTACGGCGTCCACTCGAATGCCATCGATGTGATATTCAAGCAACCAGTACAAAGCGCTTGCTACGAGGAAGTTTCGAACTTCATTTCTTCCGTAATTAAAAATAAGCGTTCCCCAGTCGGGATGTTCGCCTAAACGAGGATCCTCATGCTCGTACAACGCAGTTCCATCGAATTTAGCAAGAGCCCATTCATCCTTTGGGAAGTGGGCAGGTACCCAATCCAAAATGATGCCGATTCCAGCCTGGTGGAGTGAGTCAACGAAGAACTTGAAATCATCGGGCGACCCAAATCGCGAGGTTGGCGCGAAGAGAGAAGTTACTTGGTAACCCCATGAACCGCCGAATGGATGCTCCATCACCGGCAAAAGTTCAATGTGAGTAAATCCTTCTTCAAGAACGTAGGCAGCAAGTTCAACAGCGAGTTCTCTGTAGGAGAGACCTGGTCGCCAAGATCCCAAATGAACTTCGTAAACGCTTACGGGAGCGCGCCACGATTGGAACTCACTTCGCTTCTTCATCCATTCTGAGTCATTCCATTGATGTGCACTTTCGTGAACAATCGAAGCCGTCATGGGAGGAATCTCGGTTGCTTGCGCCATGGGATCGGCGTGGTCAACCCAACGGGAGTCCAGGCCTTGTATTGCAAACTTATATTTTGTATTTGGCCCGACAGATGGAAGAAATACTTCCCAAATTCCATTGGCCCCGAGTGGAATCATTGGGTTTGCTGCCTTGTCCCAATAGTTGTGATCGCCAATAAGGGAAACTGCTCGAGCATTTGGCGCCCAAACAGAAAATGCAGTTCCGAGAAGTTCGCCTTGTGCATCGCGACGTACATGGGCACCCAAAACCTCCCACAGCCTTTCATGACGGCCTTCACCTATGAGGTATAAATCCATTTCGCCCAGAGTTGAATTGGGATTCAAATATCCTGCGGGTGGAGATTGAAATTTAGCTTCAGACTCTTTTTTCTTTGAAAAGAATTTTTTGATCATCAAATAACCACCTGGACAATATGTGCAACTTTGCCATCAGGACGACCCGGATTTAAGCGAACAAAAGTATGTGGGTGCCAGGTGTGATTCTTTCCATCGAGGAGATCTTTTACTTCAAATGTATCTGCTTCAAATCCGAGGAACCACATATCCCAGTGAACCATCGTCTCTTGCGGGCGCGCGGGATCGAGATTTACCACAACGAGAATTAAGTCCTTTCCTTCTCGTTTTGAGTACGCGATGACATTTTCATTATCTGTCTTGTGAAACTCAAGATTTCGAAGGCGTTGGAGAGCGACGTGCCCTCTTCGTATTGAATTTAGCTGTGCAACAAATGGTTCTAATGTCAGCCCAGCTTTTCGAGCACCTTGCCAATCGCGAACTTTGATTTCGTATTTCTCTGAGTCTCGGTATTCTTCGCCGCCATCTTTGAAAGGTATATGTTCGTATAGTTCATACCCGGCATACATTCCCCATGATGGAGACATGGTTGAAGCAAGAACGGCTCGTAGCGCGAACATTGCAGGATTTCCAGATTGAAGGTGGAAAGGCAGAATATCTGGAGTATTTACCCAGAAATTCGGGCGGAAAAAAGGAGAGGTTTCTTTGGAAATCTCACGACCGTACTCGGTTAATTCTTGCTTAGTAATACGCCAAGTGAAGTAAGTGTAGGACTGCTGAAATCCAGCCTTGCCGAGCGCATGCATCATCGTTGGAGTTGTGAAGGCTTCTGCAAGAAAAACAATATCTGGGTATTCGGTATTTATCGTGGAAATGAGATGTTGCCAAAAATTAACAGGTTTTGTATGCGGGTTGTCGACTCTAAAAATTCTTATATCTTGGGCAATCCAATATTTCACAATTCGTAAAATCTCAGAAAATAAGACTTTGTAATTGTTGTCAAAATTAATGGGGTAGATGTCCTGATATTTCTTCGGCGGATTCTCGGCGTAAGCAATCGTTCCATCTGCGCGCTTTGTAAAGAAATCCTCGTTTGTTCTTACCCATGGATGATCCGGAGAGCATTGAAGAGCCAGATCAAGTGCAACTTCAATTTTAAGCTTCTTGGCTGCAGCGACAAATTCTTGAAAGTCTTGAAGAGTTCCCAGCTCCGGGTTCACGGCATCATGGCCGCCATCTTTGCCACCTATTCCCCATGGAACTCCGGGATCACCCGGTTCTGCTGTGGTGGAATTGTTCTTGCCTTTTCGAAATTGAATCCCGATGGGGTGAATGGGCGGAAGGTAGAGAACATCGAAACCCATATCGCTAACACGCTTAAGAGATGCTTGTGCTGTCTTGAAAGTTCCAGACGTTATTGAACCATCTTTATTCTTGAGCGCCCCCTCACTCCGCGGAAAAAATTCATACCATGCGCCGATGAGTGCGCGCGGCGTTTCGGCGAGAATAGGAAATTTTTCCGATTGATCTTTAACGCCCTTTTCATCCTGAACTTCGATGGCAAAGTGCCATAAACCTAGAGAGGTTGGCGTTATCCAAGCTTCATACTTTTGAGAATTTGGCCAAACTTCTCGCATGGAAGTTCGTTCCACTAATTTTCCGGCGGGATCGAAGAGGAGCGCGTTGGCAGAAAAAGTATCGTGACCTTCTCGAAAAATGGTTGCAGAAACAGGTAAAGATTCGCCAGGGATTGCCTTGGCTGGAACAAACTCACCACCGAAGTAGGTTGCTGGTGCAATGTCTACTATTGGAAAGCGAGTGATCATCCAGATCCTTCCGTGTTGCCTGGGTCAGCAGCTTTCACATCGTTAATTTGATAGCGATCGATTGCCTCTTGAACTACCTTTAACTTTAGTTCACCTTCTTCAGCGAGCTGTGAAAGTGCTGCAATAGTAATCGAGGCAGCATCAACTTTGAAGTGACGACGTAAAGCTCCGCGGGTATCAGACAAACCAAACCCATCAGTTCCAAGAGAGATAAATGGATTCTTCACCCATGGTGCGATTTGATCCTGAACGGCTTTCATGAAATCGCTGACTGCGACAACTGGACCGTCATAGCCAGCCAATTTCTTCGTTACGAAAGCGCTCTTTTTGTCATGAGGGTTAACCAAGTTATGGCTATCAACTGCAAGGCCATCGCGACGCATTTCATTCCAAGATGTAACTGACCAGACGTTCGCTGCTACGCCCCAATGCTCGTCTAGCAATTTCTGCGCTTCAAGGGCCCAATTGACGCCAACGCCAGATGCAAGAAGTTGAACCTTACGTTTGTGCTTTGTAGGTGCCGGCGCGTAAAGATACATACCCTTAAGAAGTCCATCGACATCAAGGCCAGCAGGTTCTGCCGGTTGTGGGTATGGCTCGTTATAGACAGTTAGGTAATAGAAAACATTTTCGCTGTTTTCTCCGTACATGCGGCGCAAACCATCGCGGACAATGTGTCCAAGTTCGAAACCAAAAGCTGGGTCGTACGCAACAACTGCAGGGTTTGTAGAAGCAAGAAGAAGTGAATGTCCATCTTCATGCTGCAAACCTTCGCCATTTAGCGTTGTTCGGCCTGCTGTTGCACCAACAACAAAACCTCTCGCTAATTGGTCTGTCGCAGCCCAAAAAGCGTCACCGGTGCGCTGGAAGCCAAACATTGAATAGAAAATATAAATTGGAATCATTGGCTCGTTATGAGTTGAGTAGGCAGAACCAACTGCGGTAAATGATGCCGCTGATCCCGCTTCGTTAATACCTTCGTGAAGGATTACTCCCGAGGTTGACTCCTTATAGGAGAGCATTAATTCACGGTCGACGGCAGTGTACGTCTGACCGTGCGGTGAATAAATCTTGAGACTTGGAAATAGTGAATCCATTCCGAAAGTACGAGCCTCATCAGGAATAATTGGCACAAAGCGCTTTCCGATTTCTGGATCCTTTATTAAGTCTTTCAGAAGTCGAACAAAAGCCATAGTTGTTGCAATGCCTTGATTACCCGAACCACGCGAAACAGATTCATACGCAGTTGCTGGAGGTTGGGGGAGAGGTTGTGAAACTTTGCGGCGTGATGGAATTGATCCGCCAAGTGCCTTGCGACGCTCCATCAGATACTTGTACTCAGGTGAATCTTCAGCCGGACGATAATAAGGAGGTAGATATTTATCAACCGCTTCATCTGCAATTGGAAGACCCAAACGATTCTTAAACTCAATTAAATCTTCTTGTGTCATTTTCTTCATTTGGTGAGTGGAGTTTCGACCCTCAAATGTTGAACCAAGGGTCCAGCCCTTAATAGTTTTGGCGAGAATTACAGTTGGGCGACCTTTGTGCTCAGTCGCAGCCTTGTATGCGGCATACATCTTGCGGTAATCGTGACCTCCGCGGCGCAGAGCCCAAATCTTTTCATCGCTCCAGTCTTTAACTAGAGCGGCAGTGCGTGGATCGCGGCCAAAGAAATGTTCACGAACGTATGCGCCATCTTCAGTCTTGAATGTTTGGAAATCTCCATCGGGAGTCTTGTTCATCAAATCGACAAGTGCGCCTTCGCGGTCGTTTGCAAGAAGCTCATCCCATTCACGACCCCAAACAACTTTGATCACATTCCAGCCAGCGCCACCAAAGATTGATTCAAGCTCTTGCATGATCTTGCCATTTCCGCGGACGGGTCCATCAAGTCGTTGCAAGTTGCAGTTAATAACAAAAGTCAGATTATCTAAGCCTTCACGAGCTGCGAGAGAAAGAGCGCCAAGACTTTCTGGTTCATCAGTTTCCCCATCGCCAAGAAATGCCCATACGCGTTGTTGGCTCGTATCTTTAATTCCGCGACCTTGCAGATAGCGATTAAATCTTGCTTGGTAAATTGCGTTGATTGGACCAAGTCCCATCGACACAGTTGGAAACTGCCAAAACTCTGGCATAAGTCGTGGGTGCGGATACGAAGAGAGTCCGCCGGCATCATGAGAAAGTTCTTGTCTAAAACCATCCATCTGATCTTCAGAGAATCGACCTTCTACAAATGCACGTGCGTACATTCCTGGGCTTGCATGGCCCTGAAAATAAATTTGGTCTCCGCCGCCTGGATGATCCGGGCCGCGGAAGAAGTGATTGAATCCAACTTCATAGAGCGTTGCAGAGGAAGCAAAGGATGAAATATGTCCGCCAACTCCAACACCCGGACGTTGCGCACGGTGCACCATGACCGCAGCGTTCCATCGAATGATTCGACGAATTCGCCGTTCCATATCTTCATCACCCGGGAAAGAGGGTTCTTCTCCTGGCGCAATCGTGTTGATGTAGTTTGTTGAGCGAACACTTGAAATGCCAACATTCTTTTCACGAGCTTGTTGCAACATCGACAACATGAGGTATCTGGCGCGAACAGGTCCCGCGTTTTTGAGGACTGCGTCCAATGAGTCCTTCCACTCAGCCGTCTCCGCAGGATCGGTATCAACGAGCTGCCCAAGGAGGTGGTCTGGAGCTTGACTGTTTTCACTGGTGTTGGTCATGGGGCTATCTTTCCCCCTCGAGGGGTCTCAAGTCACATCCAGATGAGCCACCTGCTCACGTTTTGGGATGCGATTGTGACCAATTGGGGCTTGCGGGATGGCTCAAGGTTCGGTGGACTACTCCTGTGATAAACGCTGCCTGGGGCCGAGCTTGAACCCACAAGTAACTTCGGCTGTAGATCGTATGGGCATTAAACATGGGGAACTTATTCTAGAAGTTGGATTCGACTCTACAGATTGCGATGCAGAACTGCGTGAGGCAATTGCCGATAAGTCAGGCAACGCACTCCTAGATGACGATTCCCAAGAAGTCGTTGACGGCGTACTCCTCTGGTGGAGAGAGGATGACGGAGATCTTGTAGATGAACTGGTCGACGCCCTTACATTCCTTACAGAGGCTGGTCACATTTGGCTGATGAACCCAAAAGTAGGACTACCAGGTCACACGACACCGAGCGAAATTCAAGATGCTGTTCCAACAGCAGGACTCACTCAGACCACATCTTTCGTGGCAACGCCTCAGTGGACAGCCACTAGATTAGTGCCACGCAAATCCAGGAAATAGGAACGGATATACAAAATGGCAATTCAAATAGGCGAAGTAGCTCCAGATTTCACACTAAAGAATCAGCACGGCGAGCCTGTCACGCTTTCTTCTTTTAAGGGATCGAAAAACGTTGTAGTTCTTTTCTATCCATTCGCATTTACCGGAACTTGCACCGGAGAACTTTGCGGACTTCGCGATGATATCGGCGCATTCCAGAATGATGACGTAGAGCTTCTCGCCATTTCTTGCGACTCACAATTCACTCAACGTGTATTTGCTGATCAAGAGAGCTACAAGTTCCCACTTCTTTCAGATTTCCACCCACATGGCGATACGGCAAAAGCATACGGAGTTTTTGATGAGACTCGTGGTTGCGCTGTACGCGGAACATTCATTATTGATAAAGAAGGCATCGTTCGCTGGACAATCGTTAATGGCCTTGGCGATGCTCGCAATATCGCTGAATACAAAGCTGCGCTCGCGACTCTCGCTTAATTACTCCTTCTTAAAAGTTTTCACAACGGTAGGAGAAGAGCTAGCAATAAGAAGTGCCATAGCTGCAAGCACTGAATTTGCTCCGAATGGAGCAGCCAAGGCGCCTGCGGCTAGCGGCAAAGTAAATTGTCCGAATCTATTTCCGGCAAGCCGCACCGAAATAGCAAGTGATCGCTCATCTTTCTTCGAAATTCTAGAAACCCAAGCCATCGTCATTGGCTGACCAACGCCCAAGGCAAGACCTGCGACTCCAATAACAATTGCAAGAAGCAAAACCGAATTTGCAAAGATTGCGACGAGAAGCGATAGTGAAGAAAGAATCATGCTTCCCAAAAGCAGCGCTCGGAATCCCAATTTCCTAGTCGCTTCACCTAAATAGACTCGCGAAGCCATACTCGTGAGGGCTCGGATAGCCAAGATGGTTGCAATAGAACTTGCCGAAAATCCTCTCTCTTTTCCAAGAACCGGCAGGAAGACAACCAAAATATCTACGACCGATGAAATCGCAAGACTTGCAAGCATCGCAGAACGCATTGATGGATTTCCAAGCATTCTTATTACGCCTGAAGTTTGTTGTGGAATAAATGTTTGATGGCTAGAACTCTTTATCCAACCAAGAATTGGAATCAAGCCCACGAATGAGAGCACTGCCGCCGCAAAGAATGCATGCCCAATGAAACGGGGGATTAATCCAGAGGAATGTGAAGTGGCGGAACCGATGAGTGGTCCGATGAGTTGACCTAGCGCTGCGCTGAAGGTGTAGTAGCCAAAGAATTTCTCATAGTGAAAATCCTCGCTACGATTTGCAAACATTGCTTGCGCGCCAACCATGCATAGGAACTGAGCGCTTCCCATCAGGGCAACCCAGAAAATCATCACTGAAACTGAATTTGCAGCAGAGAGACCGAGCGCTGCGACAGAAATCAAGAGGGTTCCAAGAAGAATCAATCTGGCTTCACCATATTTATTGATGACACTTCCAATTGGAATTGCAAGAAGAAGGGGCACAAGTGCATACAACCCACCAAATGTTCCAATAATGAAGGATGAGGCATGAAGTTCAATCAACTTATAAGAAATCATCGGGCGCGCGAGATAGGTGCTTGCCTGAATAAAAACTGAATTGAAAAGAGCTAGATAGATCCACGATTTATTTCCAGATTGCCTAGCCACCGCCACACCATTCTCCAATTTGCTGCCTATTTCAAGCGAGCGAAGAGTCAATTTCCACTCCCGCCAGAGTCCTAGTAGAGTACGCAGGCTTGCTCGACCTCCACGTTGAGCAGGTATTGGGTGGTTAGCTCAGTGGTAGAGCGCCTCGTTTACACCGAGGATGTCGGGGGTTCGAAACCCTCACCGCCCACCAGCGCAAATCTATTTTTCAACCGTTTACTTCCCGTTCAACCCAATTGCCCCTGTTTGAAACCTTGCTCTCCTAGATTCCATCATAATCCTGAAAAACGGGATGTGGGTTTGATTACAATCGAAAGAGGGCTTCACGTGAATTTTAAAATATCAAGCAAAAAAGTGGCTGCTGTTATTGCTCTCACGATGAGTACAGCTGTTGCTTTTACAACAACTGCACACGCTGCACCTGAAACACTTAATGTGTACGCCGCGCTAGATTATTCAACTGACGTAACAAAAGGATTCACAGCAAAGACCGGAATTCCAGTGAATTTGGTTGCCTTGTCAACTGGCCCCCTTCTTGCAAAAATTCAAGCAGAAAAGAACAACCCACAGTGGGGCATTTATTGGGCTGATGGCGCAGAGCCTTGCGCAGCTTTCGATCTTGATAAGCAACTTCTCCCATACCAAGCAAAAGGTGTTCGTTTCAATGCAGTTGGTTTGAAGCTTCAGCCAAAGAGCCATCCATATGCGGTTCCTGGTTACACCGAAATGGTTGGAGTTGTTTACAACTCAGCAAAAATTTCTGCTCCAAAAAGCTGGGATGATCTATTAACAGCAGGTTATAAGGGCAAAGTTGGAATGAACAACCCATCAATCTCGGGTCCAACTTTCCCATTCATCGCCGGTTTGATGGATCAAATGGGTGGAGAGCAAGCTGGTAAGGATTACCTCACAAAACTCAAGGCAAACGGTCTGGTTGTGAACGCGAAGAACGGTCCAACACTGCATGCGCTAGAAGTTGGAAATATTCAAGTTGCACTCGTTCAAAGTTCTGCAGCAATCAATGAAGTAAACACTTTCAAAGCTAAGCCAGTCGCTGGATTCTCACCAAAGGTCGTCTTCTTGTCGAAGACAACACTTCTTCCTTCATGCTTGGCAATTGATGCGCACGCTAGTGCCGCACAACAATCGGCTTCAAAGCAGTTTGTTGACTATGTATTGTCAAGTGAAGGTCAAGACCTTATGGCAAAGGGAGCCCCAGCAGGGGATTCTCTATTCTGGCCAACAGTTCAAGGGCGCTCCCCAATTCTTGCAGTGAGAACAGCTTCGACACCAACACTTTCGAGTGGAAAAGTTGCGATTGTTAACCCATACACATGGGGTCCATTGCAAGGTGAAGTTGACGATTGGTTTACAAAGAACATCGCTTAATTAGACAAGTCCACTCAAGAATGACGACGTTCGAGCACTCAATTCCCATTGGTGCTCGAGCGTCTTCGTTTATTCGGGGCAAGATTTCTGCCGTAACATTTTTTTGGTTTTTAATTATTGCGCTACTAGTAGCTCCAATTATCCTCTTTCTGAGTGTGGCTTTTAGTCCTCGTTTACTCGATCAAGGAAATGCCTGGTTCACTTTCAGGTCATTTAGGCCGGTCTTCAAAGATATTTTTTATATCTCTCTACTCCACTCAGTGGCCCTAGGAGTTGCTGCAGCATTTTTTGCGTCATCTATTGCATTAACGGTTGCCTGGTACGTACTTAGAACAAACACACCGGCTCGAAAAATTTGGAATGGGTGCATTTTTGCACTTTTGCTAGCACCTTCTTACCTTATTGCCCTTGGATGGGAAAGAATTTTTGAGCGTGGTGGCGTTCTGAATATCTTTGGAATTGATTTACCAATTGTTAGAAATCTGCTCTACGGCCCGGTCGGCATGGGAATGATTCTGACCTTTAAAGGAATTCCATTCGCTTATCTTGTAATTTCCAATGCCATGCGTGGACTCGGCGAAGAATTCGAACAAGCAGTGCGAGTTCATGGCGGAAGTCGTTGGGATGCATTTAAAACAATGTCCACGTTATTACTTCCTGCAATTTGGTCAGGTGTTGCAATTGTGTTTGCCGAAACAATCAGTGATTTTGGTGTTGCCTCGCAGCTTTCATCTCCTGGTCGATTCTCGGTTGCCACATTCACGCTTTACCGGGCCATCGAGTCAATTCCCGTTTTATTTCCCGTGTGTGCAGCAGTTTCCGTCGTTCTGTTAGCGCTCGTTGTTCTTGCGCTCCTCGCCCAATCACGTGCACTGCGAGGAAGATCTTTCCGAGTATTGAGCGGCCGCACACGACCTATCTCTCGACAGCAGTTGTCGCTCCGCTCTAAAATTCTCTCAAGTGGTGGAATCATTTTTCTTTTAGGAATCACTCTCGGAGTTCCTGTTTTTGGAGCGATAAGTGCATCCATGATTCGTGGTTTAGGAAGTCTGCTGTCTAATTATTCAATCACTTTTGATAACTACATCCGAGTACTGAAGAGTCCGCTCCTCCGCGATCCACTTATCTTTTCGGCCAAGTGTGCAGCAATTACAGCGTGTGTAGCCGTTGTGCTTGCTGCTATTTCCTCTCGCATGTTGGTTTCTACCAAGAACTCCACAAGCAAGAAATTACTTGATTTCTTCTTGCTAGCGGCGGTCGGACTTCCGGGGATCGTTTTTGCTGCAGGTTATATTTTCGCTTATAACCTGCCGATAGCTCAAAAACTAGGTTTTCATTTGTACGGGACGGTTTCACTCCTTGTGCTTGCATACATAGCGACGGCACTTCCATCGACTACGCGTTCGCTCGTTGGAAATATGAATCAATTTCAGGAATCACTTTCAGAAGCCTGTCGTGTCCACGGATCGACTGCCTTCAGGACTTGGATTTCTGTGGTTCTTCCGCTCATTGCTCGACCAATTCTTGCTGCGTGGTGCCTCACTTATTGTGGAACATTATTAGAGTTGCCAGTTTCTCAATTGTTGTTTCCTCCAAATCATGCCCCTTTGGCGGTAGGAATCGATCGTATTCTTGGTAATTATGACTTTGGTGGCGGTACCGCTATCGAAGTGCTTGCGATTATTTCGGCACTTATTGTCGTTGGAATTGCATTTGGTCTTTTTGAGGCGCTCGCACCAAAGGGCTGGAAGCAACTAGGAAAGGCTCACTCATGACAACTGGCCACTCAATCAAAGTTAAGAATGCCACAAAGAGTTACGGGGCCTTGACTGCGCTTAATGACTTCAGTATAGATATCAAACCGGAAAAATTTACAGTACTACTCGGCCCATCCGGCTCTGGTAAATCAACCCTGATTAGAAGTATTGCGGGAATTGAAAAGATTGATTCAGGTTCAATTTTCCTTGGAGAAAATGAAGTAAACCGTGGTCCAATAAATGTGGCACCTGAAAAACGAAACCTGGCTATGGTCTTTCAGGACTACGCACTTTGGCCTCACTTAACTGCGGCAGAGAATGTTGCCTATGCGCTTAAGCGACGAAAGCTTGATGATCACAAGGTCGGGAAGCGCGTTAGGGACATATTAGAGCGAGTCGGTTTAGGTGAAAAAGGTGCAAATTATCCGCACCAGCTTTCAGGTGGTGAACAGCAGAGAGTTGCCCTTGCTAGAGCCATCGTTGCACGTCCGGCGCTGCTTCTTTTTGATGAGCCTCTATCGAATTTGGATGCAGACCTTCGGGAGCGTTTGAGGATTGAAATTGCAACACTAACTCGCGAGAGCGGAGCAACGGCCCTGTATATCACTCACGACCAATCTGAAGCCTTTGCTCTTGCAGATCGGATTGGCGTTCTTCGGGCAGGTGGATTAGAACAATATGACACTCCAGAAAATATTTACCATCAGCCTTCAACGCCCTTCGTGGCAAGATTTACAGGTCTAGGCGGAAGCTTCACCGGCAGCGTCGTCGAAGTAGTTAAAGGTGTAGCCACCGTGGATCTTGGGGGATCATTCTTGCGTGCGCGGACGAATGAAAAGTTCAAGAAGAAAGATGTTGTAGAGGTTCTTCTTCGCCCAACTGCAAGCAAATTTGCCGCTTCAAATACAAAGGTGGGAAGCACTCCGAATTTATTGGCCGGCAAAGTCCTTGATACTGCTTATCGCGGGCGAGGATACGAGCACTTAGTGGAAACAAAATTTGGACCTATCGCTTCCATTTTTGATTTGAAACAGAGAGCCCGAGGGACAAATTGCACAATTGAAGTAGACATTCAAGCCAGCATGGCATTTCCGGCAACAAAGAAAGTAGAATAATTTTATGAGCGGATTAGCACTATTCATTTCGGTATTTCTCGCATGTGCAGTAGAGGCCGTAGAAGCTACAACAATCGTGTTGGCCGCCGGCACGGCCCGCGACTGGAAATCAGCGCTTCTTGGTACAGGAGCTGGTTTAGGAGTTCTAGGTGTGATAATCGTGGCAATAGGGCCTTCGATTTCAAAGTTGCCTATGAACGGTCTTCGTTTATTTGTTGGCACTCTTCTGTTGGTCTTTGGATTGCAATGGGTGCGTAAGGCAATATTGAGAAGTTCGGGATACAAGGCGCTTCACGACGAAGACAAGATCTTTCAAGAAGAGCTTGCTGCGGCTCGTAAAGCGAAAGAAGGAAAAAGATTTGGAGTTGCAGATTGGTATGCCTACACCCTTTCTTTCAAGGGAGTGTTACTCGAAGGACTTGAAGTTGCATTTATCGTTCTAACTTTTGGAACTATCCAACATCAGATTACGCTTGCATCCATTGCCGCTCTTGCAGCAGTTGTAATCGTTGCCATATCTGGTTTTGCGCTGCGTAAACCACTTGCGCGCGTACCCGAAAATACGATGAAATTTGTTGTTGGAATTATGCTCTCCTCTTTCGGCATTTTTTGGGGAGCAGAGGGAGCAGGTGCGATCTGGCCGAAAGCCGATGCTTCACTTCTCGCAATCGTTCCTTTTGTGACGGTAGTCTCGATTGCTCTGGTTCAAGCACTTAAATCAAAGAAGGCGAAAGAGCCAGTACAAGTTAGGGCTACTTCTAAAACAGATTTCGATGAGTTAGATGCTGAAAGCGTCCTCGAAAATTCTGGTTTCATAAAAATTGTCAAAGACTTTGGCTTCTTTTGGTATGACTTCCTAATCGGTGATGATCTCATCGGGTTTGCCATCGTTATTGGGGCGATGGAAGCTACCAATCTTTTAGTACATGGAGGCAGCAACGCTTGGTGGCTTCTTCCGCTAGCGGTAGCGGCTCTTCTACCCATAAATCTCTTCCGTGTCACAAGAAACTAGTCTTGGCTGGAGAGCCCTGCTGACTTCAGATAAGGTTAAGGCACTTTACACGTCAACAAATACATAGTTTCGATCGGAGCCAAAAAATGAAGGCGACCCCTGCCCATCAAGGACTCCTGATGCAATTGCAGAAGCTAGATACAGAAATTAACCAACTAAATTTCAAGTTAAAGTCGATGCCTGAACACGAGCAAATCGCCGCAATCCACTCTCGCTTGGAGCATTCTGCGGTTGAGCTCCAGGTTGTCGAAACAGAACTAGAGGACGTCACCATTGATTTGCGCCGCAGTGAAGTTGATGTTGAAGCCGTTTCTTCACGTATGGAGAAAGATGAGAAGCGCCTCAATGCTGGTCTTGGAACACCCAAAGAATTAGAGCAGACTCAGCACGAGTTAGCCACGCTTGCAAAGCGAAAAGCGGAGCTCGAAGATAACGAACTTGAAATAATGATGCGCCATGAAAGTGTTAAGAAGCGTGCCGATGAGTTAAAGAGTGATGAAGAGGGACTAAAAAAATTAGAACTTGAGCTTAATGTGCGTATTGAGAATGCCAGGACTGAATTAGATGCGCTAATAGCAACGGCAGCGAGTGATCGCATGAAGCTTGCTCCACAAATAGATTCGGCTCTACTAGAAGTTTACGAAAAGGTTCGTGCAAGCCAAGGGGGAGTGGGAGCAGCGCTACTTATTGGCAACAAGTGCGATGGTTGCCACCTTCAGATTAATGCGGTGGAACTTGAGCGGATTAAGACTCTCCCAGATGATGAGGTTTTGCGTTGCGAAGAGTGTCGTCGAATCTTGGTGCGCATCTAAATGGCTCGCGTACTCAACATCACTGCCGATGGTGGATCGCGTGGAAATCCGGGTCCTGCGGCTTACGGCGCAGTTGTTTCGGAAAATGGGCAGATTCTCAAGGAACTTTTCGCACCGCTTGGAATCGCTTCAAATAACGTTGCTGAATACAGTGGGCTTATTGCTGGCCTTAAAGCAGCTCACGAGATTGACCCTGAAGCAACAATTCATGTGAAGATGGATTCCAAGTTAGTGATTGAACAGATGTCTGGGCGTTGGCAGATAAAGCATCCCGATATGCGCGATCTTGCAAAGCAAGCACGAGATATACATCCCATGAGCCTTATTACATTTACGTGGATTCCTCGCGATGAGAATTCACATGCCGATCGCCTTGCAAACAAAGCTCTCGACGGTGAAGTTGCAGAAACGCCTTACATTCAACGAAATTTCCTACACGGACGTTTACTTTCTGAAGAAGTGCCAACAACAATTTATTTAATTCGCCATGGCGAAACTCCGCTGACACCCGAGCGTCGTTTTTCTGGTTCCGGTGGCTCAAATCCTTCTTTGACTGAGAGGGGCCGTGAGCAAGCACGCGAAGTTGCTGCTGAATTAAAGAAACGCAGCCCGCAGCATTTACTGGTGTCACCACTGCAGAGAACGATCGAAACTGCAGAAGAGATTTCAAAAGTAACAGGCCTGGAAGCGGTTATTGATGACGACTGGATTGAGGCATCTTTTGGAAAGTGGGATGGACTTACACCTTTTGAGGTTGATGAACAATTTCCCGAGGAGTACAAAGCGTGGGTTGCTGATCCTTGGTATGAGCAAGGCGGGGGAGAGTCTTATGCCGCCACCACAGAACGTGCTGGAAGTGCAATTCGCAGACTCGCGGCCCAGTATCCTGGAGAAACCGTAGCTGTAGTAACTCATAACGTTGTAGTCAAGGGTTCGGCAACCGTTGCTCTATCAGCGCCAATTGACTCAATTTTTCACGTAGATGTTGCACCTTGCAGCATTACGACAATAAAGATTTGGCCGTCGGATGGATTGATGGCGCTCATGTCATTGAGTGAGCGAGCCTTTTAACGTAAGAAAAGCGGGCGGCGATCGGCATCGTCGTAGTAATGCCAATCGATGTTCATAACGATAGATGGATGCTCGTCGTCTTGGAGATTGACAACTTTTTGCTCTAAGGCGTGGGGATGATTTCGAAGGACGTTGTGGTGTGAACTCTCATCTTCAAAGTACCACTCTTCCCAAACTACATTTTGCCCAGAACCAATGACTTTCGGCGCGGCATGGACTACACCTGACGCTAATCGAGGGAATTGAAATACAGACCACTCGTGATCCACGTAAGGATCGGTTTCACCTTTGTAACTAATCAAGGCTTGAACAAAAGCTTCTTGGAAGTTCATGCCTGCCCGCTCAAATACAGCTGCGGCGCCAATCTCGTCCCATTTTGCAAGCAGCGCACTCTTCCAAGCCGGTAGTTCAGCGTTCATTCACTGCTCCTCTCGAAATATTGCCATTCGCAACAATCTTATTCCTCATTATACTTAGCCAAGAAGAGTCGCCTGGATCACCGCGTTGTAGCAATACACCGAGGAAAGTCCGGACTCCGCAGAGCAAAGTGGTGGCTAACAGCCACTCGGAGCAATCCGCAGGACAGTGCCACAGAAAATTACCGCCTCTCGCAAGAGAGGTAAGGGTGAAACGGCGGTGTAAGAGACCACCGCATCTGCAGTGATGTAGATGGCAAGGTAAACCCCACTTGGAGCAAGACCAGAAAGGCGATGGGCTGCTCGCTCAATTCGCCAGGTAGGTTGCTTGAGCACGTGAGCAATTGCGTGCCTAGATGGATGGTGATCAGTTCGAAAGAACTACAGGATCCGGCTTATAGGGCGACTCTTCTTTATTTTTATAGTTCGTGCAGTCAATTCACGCTTGCTTT
>Ga0304729_1000825_pt1 | contig 21578 bp, 20 predicted proteins | sample C_131016_MF_Meta_FD_190475 | JGI IMG/M metagenome (GOLD analysis project Ga0304729, IMG submission 190475) | Freshwater microbial communities from Lake Croche, Canada to study carbon cycling - C_131016_MF_MetaG (v2) (version 2) | ecosystem: Environmental > Aquatic > Freshwater > Lake | place... | reverse complement strand
GCCTATCGAGGCTTCTTTGGTAGCTCGCCCTTTTCTCGGTCTAATGAGATCCTGGGATCGAAGTCGATTAATCCGATTTCTTGGCGCCTGCAAAATGGGAGATGATTCCCAGCCAAATAGCGATTGAGTTCCCAATCAGAAAAGCGAAGAGTGCTGTACCGATTCCGAGCGTTCCACCGAGTAAAGCGCCAATCGTGAGCGCGGTGATCTCGATCGCTAAGCGAACTCGAGCAACGCGAACCCCGGTTCGTTGATGGAGCGCTGTCATCAAGCCATCGCGCGGACCGGGCCCCAAGCCAGTTGTGATGTATAGGGTAGAACCCAACCCAACAAGAGCGATACCAGCAAAGACCATGAGAAGAGAGATCAAGAAATTCTGGTGAACGACCGGCACGAGATCGACTGCGATCTGAATGAAGAGTGAGATCACGCAGATATTTGCTAGCGTTCCAAATCCTGGTCGCTCTCGGAGCGGCAACCATAGAAGCAGAACAAGAAATCCGATGATGAAGGTGCATTCACCGATAGAAAATGGCGTGTGCAACGAGAGACCTTGGGCAAGAACTGACCACGGAGCATTTCCGATATGGGATTGAATGATGAGTCCATCTCCAAAGCCAAAGATTGCTAGTCCAAATAGGAGGATGGCCACACGAGTTACTGAGAGATCCCACCGGCTATCGCCAGTCCAAAGCATGCGGGGGATTGTCCGCTGCGGATACAAAATCTTTAACAGGCCCCGACGACTACTTGGTTCAGGTCTATTTCTCTCACTCACCTGTAGAGTCTACCTATGTTCCACTTCACATACCTTCAATCGATCGTTGTCGGTCTCCTCCAGGGCGTTACCGAGCTCTTCCCAATCTCCTCTCTCGGTCATGCAGTTCTCGTACCTGCCTGGCTTGGCGGCAGCTGGAAGAGTTTTGCGGCCGATCCACAGTATCTACTCGTAGCTGTGGCCTTCCACTTTGCGAGCGCGATTGCGCTCTTCATTGTCTTTGGTCGCCGCTGGCTCAATATTCTCGGTTCTGCACTTCGTGGTCTGCGAAAAGATCCATCAGCAGGTTCGGGTCTACCGCTCCTTCTTCGTCTCATTGTCGGAACAATCCCAGTCGCAATCCTCGGTCTTTCGCTCAATAAGCTCTTTGAAAAGAATTTTGGTAAGCCGCTCTATGCTGCGGTTTTTCTGACCGTGAATGGCCTCATCCTCTTCGGCGTTGAGCGGTTGACCGATCGTCGCCACGCTCACGCGATGGCGAAGGATTCCGACACCGCCATTGTTGAACGAGTATCTCTCGGACAAGCGCTAGTTGTCGGAGTTGGTCAGAGCACAGCGCTCTTCGCTGGAATCTCTCGGTTTGGGGTATCGATCAGTTTCGGAATGATGCGCGGACTATCTCGATCGGTTGCCGCTGACTTCGCCTTTCTCCTGGCCTTTCCAGCCATTCTTGGTGCTTCGCTCTTTAAGCTTCCAAAGTTGATGCATGCTGGGGCGATCGCTCCTGGATCTAATGGTGCGCTTCTTGCCGGAACGATTGCAGCATTTATCGCAACCTTCATCTCTGTGAAATTCTTAGTCAGATACTTTAAGAGCAACACACTTCGTCCCTTTGCGCTTTACTCCCTACTCGTAGGTTTCGTCTCGATTCTACGTTTTGGAGTATTCGGCTCCTAATGTTTATTGGATTCGGAACCCTTCTCAATGTTGTAGGGATCGCGGGTGGAAGTGCGATCGGTGTTCTCTTTGGCAATCGCATTCCAGAGAAGACCCGCTCACTCATCACCGATGCGCTTGGTCTGGTAACACTCGTTGCAGCCGCGGATGCCCTTCGAATTGTCTGGAATCCGGTCTACTCGGATGCGCTTCCAAGTGGTTGGACGCTCTTAACCATCATCGTCTCCTTAGTTATTGGAGCACTTCTGGGTACGATGCTTAAAATCGAAGATCGCCTTGAATCGTTCGGGCACCAGATTCGTAAGCGCTTCGCCAGTTCTAGTCGGGGCAATTTCATCGAGGGCTTCATGGCAGCTTCGCTGCTTTTCGCAATAGGGCCACTAGCGATCCTTGGCTCAATCTCTGACGGAATGGGGAATGGCCAAGAACAACTCATACTCAAATCGATCTTGGACGCCATCACTTCGATCGCTTTTGCCGCAACATTTGGGTGGGGAGTCTTCGCCTCATTCATTCCTGTTGGGATCTACCAAGCGCTCTGGACTCTCGCAGGCTGGGGATTAGGGAATATTATGAATGGCTACCAGGTGGGCGCAATGACTGCGGTAGGAGGGATCCTTCTTACGGCTATTGGATTGAGAATTCTCAATATCAAGGTGATAGCTATCGGGAACTTACTGCCGGCGATCTTCCTGGCACCACTCATCGCAACGGCAGCACATCAATTTATTTAGAATTATTTACACTGCTAAATTGGATTAGTACTTGCTCGCATCGATCACGAAGCGGTACTTCACATCCGATGCCACGGTGCGATCATAAGCGGTATTGATATAGACAGGTTCGATAACTTCAACATCGCTCACAATCTGATGTTCTGCGCAGAAATCGAGCATCTCTTGTAGCTCGGGGATTCCACCAATCATCGATCCCGCCAGCGATCGGCGTGATCCAATCAGTGTTCCGACATTGATGGCTAGGGGAGCACTTGGGAGACCAATCATTACCAAGGTGCCATCGACCTTAGTCAGCGAGAGATACTTCTCAATCGGCAGATCTGCAGAGACGGTGTTGAGGATGAGGTCGAAGTGGCGCTTACGTGCTGCGAAGGCTTCGTCAGAATCCAAGACGAGAAATTCATCTGCGCCCATAGCAAGAGCATCAGCCTTCTTACTTGGTGAGTGCGAGAGAACTGTTACGTGAGCGCCCATTGCTGCTGCGAACTTCACGCCCATATGTCCGAGTCCACCAAGTCCCATTACAGCGACCTTCTTGCCTGGCCCTGCTTTCCAATGTCGGAGAGGGGAGTAAAGAGTGATACCTGCACACATCAAAGGTGCAACTCCCTCCAATGGAAGGTTTTCGGGTACATGAACCGCATAATCCTCATCGATCACAAAATTATTTGAGTAACCACCAAAGGCGATGTTCTTCGTGTTGCGCTCATAGGTGTTGTACGTACCGGTCATTCCACCTAGGCAGTACTGCTGCTTTCCGGCTAGACAGTTCTCACACTCTCGGCACGAGTCGATGAAGACACCGATTCCAATGAGATCTCCGATTTTAAACTTTGAGACGGAAGAACCAATCTCTGTGACTCGACCAACTATCTCGTGTCCTGGCACCATTGGGAAGAGGCTTGCGCCCCACTCTTCTCGAACCTGATGGATATCAGAGTGGCAGATCCCGCCGTATGAAATGTCGAGAGCGACATCCTTCGCGCCGAGCTCTCTACGTGTAAAGGTGAATGGCTCAAGTGGAGCGTTTCCTGCAAGTGCGGCATAGCCCTTTGATTCCATGATGATCTCCTTAGATGTTGCTGGTTGTGAGAGAAACGACTCTGAAAAGTTAGATACCTTGAAAGGGTAGCGGCTCAGGGCGAGCGGCGCGCGCAGAGCGGCTTGTAACCCGTCGCATATGGTGGCGACGACAGAGAACTTCATAGCCAATCGCATCCGGGTCTTGAGTATCTCCGACTACAACTTGTTCGCCTTCGGTGATCATCTCGCCATAAGCCACGCGAGCGTTATGGGTTGCACGTGATCCACACCAACAGAGAGCTTCAACTTGCAGTGGCAAAACTCGATCGGCAAGTTCAACGAGTCGAGCCGAACCTGGGAAGAGCTTCGTTCGAAAATCAGTCAAGATTCCAAAGGCATAGACATCGATTCCAAGCCCATCAACTATCTGGGCAAGTTCTTCGATCTGCTTCGCTTCAAAGAACTGCGTCTCATCGCTAATAATGAAATCGACGCGCTCACCACGGCTGAGCATCTCGACAACAAATTTATGAAGGTCTAGTCCATTACTGACTTCGACTGCTTCACTCTTAAGTCCAAGACGGCTAGTAATCATGCCTGGGCCACCGCGATCTTTATTGGTAAAGATCACTCCGGTGCGACCCCGGCTCTGGTGGTTATGCGCTGTCTGTAAGGCGAGCGTTGACTTACCGCTATCCATGGTTCCGCAGTAGTAGATGAGCTCGGCCATGGCCGTATCCTGCCACTACCTGATGGATTCTCAGAGAATCTCGGGTCAAGAGCCGAGAAGATATAAAGAGATATGAGTAACTGTGTGTCCGAACGGGGACTTGAACCCCGAACCCCTTGCGAGGACTAGCACCTCAAGCTAGCGCGTCTGCCAATTCCGCCACCCGGACGAGTGTCTGCCCCTAGCTTGCTGCTAAGGATCAGTGGAGAAATATAGCAATCTCTGTGTTGCGTGGGAAATGGAGCGATTGTGGTGCAGGATTGGCGCATGACCCAGAACAATGAGAATCCAGCAGGCCCAAATGGCTACAACCTAACTCCCGCCCAAATGGCAGAGATGGAGGCCGATGTTATTTCACTGCTTCAGGGATTGATCCAGATTCCCAGCGTCAACTATGGCGAGGGTAAGGGCGATGAGAAGGCGGTTGCTCAGTATTGCGCCGCTAAGTTGGGCGAAGTCGGTATCGAATCAGAACTCATTGAGACCGCGCCTAATCGAGTCAACGTCGTTGCGAAGATCAAGGGTGCGGACCAGAACCGTCCAGGAATCGTCGTTCATGGCCATCTCGATGTCGTTCCAGCAAATGCTGATGACTGGAGCGTCGATCCATTTAGCGGAGTCATCAAAGATGGATTCATTTGGGGTCGTGGCGCTGTTGATATGAAAGATGGCGATGCGATGTTCCTCGCGGTCGTTCGCGCCTGGGCTCGAGCCGGTTTCGTCCCACCTAGAAATGTATTGCTGATCTTCTTTGCAGATGAAGAAGCAGGAAGTGTCTACGGATCTCGATGGTTAGTAAAGAATCGCCCAGAACTCTTTGAAGGATATTCAGAAGCGATCTCAGAAGTCGGCGGCTTCTCAGTCACCATAACCGGTGGACATCGTCTCTACTTTGTTGAGACTGCTGAAAAGGGAATTCAATGGATGAAACTCACTGCGACCGGCAACGCGGGTCATGGTTCATTTATCAATCCTGCGAATGCGGTAACAAAGCTAGCTCGCGCTATCGCGCGCATTGGCGAGCACCAATGGCCACAGCGTGAGACCAAGACTGGTTCAAAATTCTTCTCCAAGATTGCCGAACTTGTGGGGGAGCCATACGACCCTGCTAATCCACGTCCGCTCTTGAAACATATTGGTGGCGCTGCTCGCATGATGGGCGCAACGGTTCAGAACACTGCTAATCCGACTATGCTCGAAGCTGGTTACAAGGCGAATGTGATTCCCGGATCAGCATCTGCAGTTGTTGATGGACGTTTTCTTCCAGGATTTGAAGATGAATTGGCAAGCACCGTTAAGCAACTGGCGGGCGAGGATGCAACCGTTGAAGTGATGATTCGCGATAAGGCGCTAGAAGTTGATTTTGATGGGCCGCTCGTTAAGGGTATGTGTGATGCGATTATCGCTGAAGATCCAGAAGGCGTTCCAGTTCCATACCTCATGAGTGGTGGTACTGATAATAAAGCGCTCTCAGATCTTGGAATCATTGGTTATGGATATAGCCCAGTGAAGTTGCCAGATGATCTCGACTTCTTCGCACTCTTCCACGGAGTAGATGAGCGAATTCCAGTAGATGGCTTGATCTTTGGAGTCCGCGTTCTCGCGCGCTTCCTATCTAACTGCTAATTTCTAGAAGTTACTAGAAGTTAGAAACCTGAGACTTCATCGAGTGCCACTCTGACGGGATCTGGCAAGACGATCTCCTCTGAGGCTAAGACGCCTCGTAATTGAGCACCTGTACGCGCGCCAATTATCGCACTTGAGACACCAGCGTTATCTCGAACCCAAGCGAGAGCAACTTCAAGAGGGCTGTATCCCAATCCTTGCGCGGCAACGCAGACCGCATCAACAATAGAACGTGATCGCTCATCCAAATATGGAGAGATGAATTCAGCGAAGTGCGGACTGGCTCCGCGCGAATCTGAGGGAGTTCCGGTGCGGTACTTACCAGTGAGAACGCCACGGCCAAGAGGAGACCAAGCCAGAATTCCAACTCCAAGTTCGGCGCTCGCCGGAAGCAGCTCGCTCTCCATCGACCGATTGAGTAGCGAGTATTCGGTCTGAATAGATGTGATGGGACTCTTTCCGAAGAGTGGATTCTGCAGGGTCGCAGCTCGGGCTAACTGCCAAGCGGCAAGGTTTGCAAAGCCGACATACCTCGCCTTGCCAGAAGCGACCGCATAATCCATAGCCGCCAACGTTTCATCTAACGGGGTTTGATCATCCCAACCTTGTACCTGCCAAAGATCAACATGACCGACGCCCAGGCGAGTAAGGGAACCATCCAACTCATCCAGAAGACTGGATCTGGAGTTATTTGATCTTCTCGTACCACCATGTGATGGGATACCGGCCTTTGTCGCGATCAAGACTTCGTCGCGACTGATCATCGTTCCTAAGAAGCCACCAATGACCCGTTCACTATCGCCATCACCGTACATAGCTGCGGTATCGAGAATATTGCCACCGGCATCGACATAGGAGCGAAGTTGATCCGCAGCCTCATGTTCATCGGTATCGCGGCCCCATGTCATGGTCCCGAGGGCGAGACGAGATACAGCCAGGCCAGTTCGTCCGAGTGCGCGCATCTCCATAGTCCTGAGGCTACCAACGGAATCCTCAATAAGTCGGTAACCTTCTTATATGACACGACCAACCGAGATCATCCTTCTTCGGCACGGCCACTCCACTGCAAATGCGAAAGCTATTCTCGCCGGACGAGATAAGACAGTCGGTCTGAGTAAAAGAGGCTTCGAACAAGCGCAGAAGGTTGAAGAGCATTTAGATGCCCTCACAATCGACCGAGTTGTTGTCAGCCCGCTTTTGCGCGCCCGCCAAACAGTCGCCCCATATCTAGCTTCCCATCCAGATGTAGAAGTGATCAAGGATTCAGGGATTATTGAGATGGAATATGGCGATTGGAGCGGTAAGTCACTCGCTCGATTATCAAAGAAACCTCTCTGGAAAGAGATTCAATCAAAGCCATCATCGGTGAGATTTCCGGACGGTGAAAGTTTCCTTGAAATGCTGGGACGAAGCACCGAGGCAGTCGCGCGTCTTGCTCTCTCAGGCAAGACCACCGTCTTCGTCTCTCACGGCGATGTTATTAAGGCGATCACAGCGCATTACCTCGGTCTGCATCTCGATCAATTCCAGAGAATCGCTATCGATCCTGCATCAATAACTCGGATCGTGATTCACTCTGGTCAAGCGATTGTTGCTGAAACAAATTCAACTGCGCATTTGAAGGAGAGAGTCTTATCGAACACAGGGCCAACTCTTGGCGGAGGAGCAGGGCCCTCCATAAAGAGCGGTAAGCGAAGTCGATGAGCCGAATCACCACCAATCACGACTTTGTTGAACGTTTCACAACTGGAACTGTTGGGCTGCCCGGTGAGCGAACATTCTTTATCCAGATTCGCGGAAGTGCAGGTCTCTCCTCCGTAGTTGTCGAGAAGAGCCAAGTGCAAGCTCTGGCAGAACGCCTTCGAACGCTCGTACGGGAACTTCGGGCATCAGGCAATGCCAGTCTCGATGAACTCTCACTTGCTCACAAGCGTGATCAAGAGCCATTGGAATTTCCCATAGATGAAGATTTCCGAGTGGGGATCATCGCGATGAGTTGGGAAGAGTCAGATCAGAGAATCATCATTCAATTACAGGCTATGGGTGATGAACAGATCGTAGATCTGCTCGATGATGAAGAGGCGCTTCTGATTGAAGATGCACCAGAGCTCATCACCGCATCGATTCGCATCCATCAAGCTCGCACCTTTGTCGATCGCGCTGAATTTGTGGTCAATGCGGGCCGCCAGGTCTGTCCGTTCTGCGGACTTCCCATCAATAATGATGGTCACCTCTGCCCGCGAGCGAATGGTTATCGACGTTGACCGACGCTGATCTTCAAAGCGGTGAGATGCGGGTAGTCGGTCGACTCGTCGACGCTTCCAATGCAACTTTACTCTGTGAAATTGGATCTGAAGAGAACCCTTTAAGCGTCATCTATAAACCGATCGCAGGGGAGAGATCGCTATGGGATTTCCCTGATGGCGAACTCGCAAAGAGAGAGGTTGCTGCCTACATCTTCTCGGAGCTCTTAGGTTATGGAATCGTCCCAGAGACCATCTTTCGAGACGGACCGTTTGGGATGGGTTCGGTGCAAAGGTGGATCGACGTTGACGAGGAGATCGATGTCGTATCACGTGCGCAAAGCCTTGATCCTCAAATCAGAGCGATGGCGATCTTTGATCTCCTGATCAATAACACAGATAGAAAATTTGGGCATATCCTCCCAACCTCATCGGGGAAGATCTATGGCTGCGACCATGGTGTGGCCTTTCATCACGAAGATAAATTGCGGACGGTCCTGTGGCAGTTTGCAGGCGAATCGTTATCAGAGAAAGAGCGCGATGATTTAGCTCGACTCTCATCAAAGATTGAAGATTCGGAATTGCCCACCTATCTCAGTGAAGAAGATCTCGCAGCCCTGCTTATGAGAATCGAACGCACTCTCAAAGATGATTCATTTCCTTTCCCATCAGAGGATTGGCCAGCCGTCCCTTGGCCGCCTTTTTAGATACGATTCACTCCTATGGATATGCACTCGCAGACGATCCCTTCGTGGCCAGATCTCTACCAGCCACCATCTGAGTTCTCCTTTCCGGGTCTGGCTCTCAATACCTCAATGGGTCGTACCGAAGTCGCAGCAGGAGAAAACTTCACGATGTATGTATGTGGCATCACGCCATACGACGCCACCCATCTTGGGCATGCCGCGACCTACATCGCCTTCGATCTGATCAATCGCTATCAACGCTTAAGTGGTGCTCACGTCTCATTCGTTGAGAACATCACCGATATCGATGAACCCCTGCTTGAACGAGCCGATCGCGATAACGTCAATTGGCAGGATCTCGCTGCTTCTCAGATTGATCTCTTCCGTTCGGATATGACTGCCCTTCACATCTTCCCACCGAAGGATTTCGTTCCGGCCACCGGCGTGATGGAATTGATCGATCACGCAATCACTCAAATGGCGAATAATGGTTTTGTTTACAGCGTTGAGAACGATCTCTACTTCGATATCTCATCATTTCTGCCAGACCTTCCAATCCTTGAATCTGAAGCACTCGCGATCTTCGCAGAACGTGGAGGTGATCCTGATCGAATCGGTAAGCACCATCCGCTAGATCCAGTTCTCTGGTGGGCGAATAAGAATGATGAACCAGGTTGGGAGAGCAGCCACGGCTACGGTCGTCCCGGTTGGCATATCGAATGTTCGGTTATTGCGCTGCGATATCTGTTAGGTGCAGATTTTCTCTCTCCCAAGGCAAGCGCATTCTCTATCGATCTTCAAGGCGGTGGATCAGACCTCATTTTCCCTCATCACTTCATGAGTGGTGCTCAAGGTGCAGCGATGCTCGGTCAACCATTCGCTCGCCACTATGTACATGCCGGCATGGTCGGCCTCAACGGTGAAAAGATGAGTAAGAGCAAGGGAAACCTCGTCTTTGTCTCAACACTTCTAGCCGAAGGTGTTGATCCAGTAGCGATCAAATACGCTCTTCTTGGCGATCATTATCAATCTGATCGAATGTGGAGTGCTGATAAGTTAGCTACCGCCACTACCGCTGTTGCGATGATTCGATCATCACTCGCTCGCGAGAGGGTGACATCGACCTCAGAACTATCCGAGGCTCTCATCAAGGCGCTGGCAGATAATCTCGATACACCGAAGGCGCTCATCCTTCTGGAAGAGTGGGCAAGCCTTAATCACGACGAAGGCAATGATCACCCACAACAGGGCGTTGGCGAGCTATCTCGACTCCTTGACGCACTCCTTGGCCTCGCGTTCTAGCTCTACGCTCAACTCCGCTAAAGTAGGCCTCTCATGAGTACTTCATCGAACTCCCTCCGCGCCGCTCTGGCTACCCGCACGGTTATCGCCGATGGGGCGATGGGTACGATGTTGCAAGCCCAAGATCCAACCCTCGAAGATTTTCAAGGCCATGAAGGCTGTAATGAGATTTTGAATATCTCCCGTCCAGATATTGTCCGCGCCGTCCATGATGCATATCTTGCCGTCGGTGTCGATGCGATCGAGACGAATACCTTCGGAGCAAATTGGGCGAACCTTGCCGAATACGGGATCGAAGATCGCATTTACGAACTTGCCAAAGCAGGCGCTCTCATTGCACGCGAGAGTGCAGATGCATTTTCAACGCCCGATCGCCCTCGCTGGGTTCTAGGATCTATTGGTCCCGGAACAAAATTGCCAACTCTTCTTCACGTCGAATACGAGAAGCTGCGCGCTCATTATCAAGATGCATCCCAAGGGTTGATCGATGGTGGTAGCGATGCGCTCTTGATTGAAACTACTCAGGATCTCTTACAAGCCAAAGCTGCGGTCAATGGCGCTCGTGCTGCGATCACTGCATCAGGTCGAGATATCGTTCTTATCGCGCAGGTGACAGTTGAGACAACGGGAACGATGCTTCTTGGTTCTGAGATTGGCGCTGCGCTCAATGTGCTCGAACCACTGAATATCGACTTAATAGGATTGAATTGCGCGACCGGACCTGCAGAGATGTCTGAGCACCTCCGTGTTCTGAGTAAGAATTCCACCGCGAAGATATCTGTCATGCCTAATGCTGGCCTGCCAATCCTCGGTCCGAATGGTGCTCTCTATCCGCTCTCACCCGATGAGCTCGCGAAATATCTCTCTGACTTTGTTGATCAGTACGGGATCTCGTTAATCGGTGGCTGTTGTGGAACCACACCTGAACACCTTGCGGCAGTGGTCTCCTCGGTTTCGGGGCGCGTCACCCCAAACAGAAATCCTCAGAAGGAAGATGGCGCTTCTTCGCTCTACCAATTCGTTCCGTTCAGACAAGATAATGCATATCTGGCGATCGGTGAGCGGACTAATGCGAACGGTTCACGTGCATTCCGCGATGCGCTCATTACAGAAGATTGGCAGACCTGCATCGAGATCGCTCGTGATCAGATTCGCGACGGTGCTCATATTCTCGACCTCTCAGTGGATTATGTCGGCCGTGATGGTGTCAAAGATATGTCCGAACTCGCCTCGCGTCTTGCTACAAGTTCAACGCTGCCAATCATGCTCGACTCCACCGAGCCAGATGTTCTTAAGGCTGGACTAGAACACCTCGGCGGTCGAAGCATCATCAACTCTGTGAACTATGAAGATGGCGATGGACCAACAAGTCGTTTCGCTCGCATCATGCCGCTGGTCAAAGAACATGGAGCAGCAGTGGTGGCTCTCACGATTGACGAAGAAGGCCAAGCCCGAACAAGTGAGTGGAAGATTCGTGTCGCGACTCGACTCATCGAAGATCTCGTAAATAACTGGGGGATGGCGGTAGAAGATATTCTCATCGACTGCCTCACCTTCCCGATTGCTACCGGACAAGAAGAGACCCGACGTGATGGCATAGAAACGCTTAGCGCTATTGCCGAACTCAAGAAGTTGTACCCAACTGTTCAAACCACTCTCGGCGTCTCAAACGTCTCCTTTGGGCTAAATCCCGCAGCCCGAATCGTCCTCAACTCAGTCTTCCTTGCCGAGGCAGTGATCGCCGGTTTGGATTCAGCGATCGTTCATCCCTCAAAAATTACTCCAATGGCCCGCATCGCAGAGGATGTAAAGGCTGTCGCTCTAGATCTCATCTACGACCGGCGCGAATATAACGAGGCAGGCGATCTCACCTACGATCCACTCTCGAAATTCCTCGAACTCTTCGATGGTGTCGAAGTGAAATCAAGCAAGATCTCTCGTGCTGCAGAATTGGCTGCGCTCCCATTAGAGAAGCGACTTGAACGTCGAATCATCGATGGCGAAAAGGTTGGATTGGAAGCAGATCTTCAAGAGGCTATGGCTGTAGGTATCAAGCCTCTTGCCATCATCAATGATCACCTTCTAGCAGGAATGAAAGAGGTTGGCGAACTCTTCGGTCGCGGTGAGATGCAATTGCCATTCGTTCTCCAGAGCGCTGAAGTGATGAAGACCGCAGTCGCTATCCTCGAACCTCATATGGAGAAGACCGATGATGAGGGTCGCGGTTCAATCCTCTTGGCTACGGTTAAGGGAGATGTTCACGATATTGGTAAGAATCTTGTCGATATCATTTTGAGCAACAATGGCTATACCACTGTCAACATTGGTATTAAGCAGACGATTAATCAGATCATCGATGCTGCGACCGAGAACAATGTAGATGTCATCGGCATGTCAGGACTCCTTGTTAAGTCGACTGTCATCATGAAAGAGAACTTAGCCGAGCTCCAATCTCGCGGTCTTGATCAGAAGTGGCCAGTAATTCTCGGGGGAGCCGCGCTCACTCGTAGCTTTGTTGAAGATGATCTCGCCAATGCATTCCCAGGGACCGTTCGTTATGCGAAAGATGCCTTCGAAGGTCTGCGCTTGATGGATGCCATGATCGGTATGAAGCGCGGCGATGCAACTGCTTCACTTCCGCCACTGCGCGAACGCCGTACCCCAAATACTCGGTTGAACCGCGAGGTAAATATCGACACTGCGAGATCCGATGTATCGCCAACTAATGCCTTGCCAAAAGCACCGTTCTACGGATCTAGGATCGTTAAGGGTATTCCGCTTCAAAATTACCTTGGCATGCTCGATGAGCGTGCACTCTTCGTTGGTCAATGGGGTCTTAAGGGAAATCGTGGCGAGTACGAACGTATGGTTGAGGAAGAAGGCCGACCACGGCTTCGTTCACTTCTCAATGATGTCCAATCTAACGGTTGGCTCAATGCCGCAGTTGTTTACGGATATTTCCCTTGTTATAGCGAGGGTAACGATCTGGTCATCCTGCATCATGAAGGTCCACTCGAAGGTACCGAACGCGTTCGGTTCACCTTCCCAAGGCAGACACGAGATCGCAGATTGTGTTTGAGTGATTTCTTCCGAAGTAAGGAGTCGGGCGAGATCGACACCGTGGCATTCCATGTGGTGACGATGGGCGAATCGGTAAGTCAAGCGACTGCCAAACTCTTTGAAGCGAACAATTATCGCGAGTACCTCGAGCTCCATGGCTTGTCCGTTCAACTCACTGAAGCACTCGCCGAACACTGGCATGCTCGAGTCCGTGATGAGATGGGCTTCTCGCAAGAGGATTCACCACAATTGCCAGAGATTCTCGATCAGGGATATCGCGGCTCTCGCTACTCATTTGGTTATCCCGCTTGCCCAGATCTCGAACAACAGAAGCAACTCTGCGAGCTCTTGGAGCCAGAGCGCATCGGCGTTCTCTTATCGGAGGAGTTCCAACTCCATCCCGAACAATCCACCTCGGCCATTATCGTGCACCACCCGGAAGCGAAATATTTCAACGCAACGTGACCTTCCCAGCGATCTTCTTCGATATGGATGGGACGCTCGTTGATACCGAGCCCTATTGGCTGATAGCTGAAAGATCGCTGATGGCTGAGTTCGGACATGAGTGGTCGCTCGAAGATCAGAAGCATTGTCTCGGTGGACCCCTTCCACGTGTGGGCGCCTACATGTTCGAATTGGCAAAGAGTGAGAGCCCGGAGTTCTTTGTTCGAGAACTCGTTGACAGAGTTGAGTCACAATTTTTTGCAGGACTGAATTTCATGCCTGGGGCGAGAGAACTTATGGAAGAGATCTACGCAGCAGGCATACCGATGGGATTAGTTTCCGCAAGTCCTCGAAATCTTGTTGATGCAACGTTGAAAACTTTAGATCATGACTATTTCATCGTCTCAATTAGTTCTAATGAGGTAAGTGAGAGCAAGCCGAATCCAGAGTCATATCTGAAGGCGGCTGCCGCTCTTGGCGTTGAGATCGGTGACTGTCTCATCCTCGAGGATTCAAGGCCAGGAATAGCCGCAGCGCAGGCGAGTGGCGCACTTGTTCTCGCTATTCCTCATTTAGTGGATGTGGAAGAACATCCACGAACTCTCGTCGTGAACTCTTTAGTAGGCTTAGAACTTGAAGATGTAGAAACGATGATGCATGAACGGATATCTCAATGAACCCCAGTGAAAAAGCGCTCTTCCATTATGGCGATCGCGTTCAGCTCACCGATGCCAAGGGAAAGCTACATACGATCACGCTGAAAGAGGCAGGGGAGTGGCACACTCACAAGGGCTGGTTGATTCATGATCAAATCGTTGGCCTACCCGAGGGTTCGGTTGTTGAAACAACCGCAGGGTTAAAATTCCTAGCCTTTAGACCGTTGCTTGCTGATTACGTACTTTCGATGCCTCGCGGGGCAACGATCGTCTATCCCAAAGACGCCGCGATGATCGTGGGAATTGCAGATATCGCCCCTGGCTCAAGAGTTCTCGAGGCAGGCGTCGGTTCTGGCGCTCTCACCATCTCACTGCTTCGAGCAGTTGGTCACGATGGTCTCGTCGATTCTTTTGAACGTCGAGACGACTTCGCAGATATTGCTCGAAAGAATGTTGGCGAATACTTCCGCGAGCTTCCAAGTAATTGGTCTTTGACTGTTGGTTCACTTCAGGATGAGGTAGACCGCAGTAAGAAATATGACCGTATCGTCCTAGACATGCTCGCTCCATGGGAGTGCGTTGATATGGCACAGGAAGTGCTTGATCCCGGTGGCGTTCTCCTCGCTTATGTAGCGACCACCACTCAACTCTCTGAGATGGCCGAGACCATTAAGAACTCTGCCGCATTCACAGAACCCGAGAGCACCGAGACGATTGTGCGCGGCTGGCATCACGAAGGGTTAGCGGTCAGACCACAACACCGAATGATTGGACACACTGGTTTCCTGATCATGGCGAGAAGACTGGCTCCGGGCGTTACTGCACCACTTCGTCGACGTCGCCCATCAAAGGGCTCGTATGGATTACCGGCAGAGGAAGAGACTACTTCGTAGCGAGAAGATCTACTACGAAGATCAGAGTCTCGTTCGGTGCAACCGGGCCTGAACCCGCTGCGCCATAACCAAGAGCTGGTGGAATGAGGAGTTCGCGGCGTCCGCCGACCTTCATACCGACCATACCTTGCTGCCAACCAGGAATCACTTGACCCAATCCAATTGTCAGTGGGGTTCCGCGAGTCCACGATGAGTCGATGATCGCACCGTTAGACCAACCCATGAGCACATAATGAGTCGTAACAGTCGCACCCGGGGCGACTGATGCACCGGATCCGACAACGAGATCCTTACTCTCAAGCGATGTTGGTGGAGCATCGGTTGGCTTCACAATTGTTGGAGCGCTTCCGAGAGATCCGGTTACGGCTGGGAAATTAACTGCTGCAGGCTCGGTAGTCACAGTTGCCTTTCGGGTAGTGGATCCGCCATTGGTGGTGCATCCGGTGAGAAGAAGTGATGTGATCAAAGTGATGGCTCCGAGACCAGCAACGGTGCGGAGAGCGAAACGGCGATTTTCCATGTCTGCAGAATAGCAAAGGCGGGCAGACCCTCTATCTTTAAGCCATGAGCGAGTCCGGTCTACAGAAGAGCGAACGGCTCATCAATCTGACTATGGCCCTTCTCGCCAGCCGTCGCTTCCTCACAAAGGCTGAGATCTTCAGAAGCGTTGAAGGGTATGCAGGATCTCCAGAGACCATGGAGCGGATGTTTGAGCGCGACAAGAATGATCTCCGCGATCTTGGTCTTGAGATCGAGGTCGGAAGTGAAGATCCGCTCTTTGAGGATGAAGCTGGCTATCGAATAAATCCAAAACGTTATTCACTCGATATCGGAGAACTAGATCAGACCGAACTCGCCTTACTTTCATTAGCCGCTAATCAATGGCAGAACTCATTGCTCTCGAAGAGTGGCCAGCGGGCGATTCGCAAATTTGAATCGATCGAGGGAGTTCAAGAGCCGGTCTCACTCGCTCTGCCATTTGTGAAGGGTGAGATCCCCGCAGAGCACTTCGCGCTCTTGTGGGATGCTGTTGAATCTCGCAAAGAGGTCACCTTTACCTACCACTCATTGCAATCAACAGAGCGACGCATCGCACCATATGGACTTGGGCTGCATCAAGGTTTTTGGTATCTGATCGGCCTTGATCTCGATAAATCTGAGATCCGCAATTTTAAGATTGTTCGCATTGATTCAGATTTATCTGTCGGGAAGAAGGCCGCGGTCTTTGATCGACCAACTAACTTCTCGCTCGCCGCATACTTTGATCACAAAGACGGTGAAAATGGAGGAGAAGACGCTGTACTTGATATAAGAGTCGGAAAGGCGCAAGAGATCAGAGCGATCGCTTCTGTCCAACCATTAAATGATGATTGGGATCGCGCTGAGATGGCATACTCCTCAAGAAGTGAACTTTTCGAGATGATTGCAAAATCACTCACCTCTGCAATCATCGCAGAGCCTGCCGACTTACGAGAAGAATTTATTCAGTGGCTGAAGGAGAAGCGTCATGGCTGAAACCGCCCTTGAGCGAACATCCCGAGCTCTTGACCTCATTCCCTTTGTCGCAGCAAATCCAGGGTTGAGCATCGAAGAACTTGCAATAAAATTTGATAGCACTCCATCACAGATCTTTAAAGACCTCGAGATGCTCTTTATGTGCGGCCTTCCTGGTTACACCCATCTTGAGTTGATCGATATGGAACTCGAAGAGGATTACGTAGCGATCCGAAATCCTCAGAACCTAAACAGGCCTCGGAAACTTTCCCGTATTGAGACAGCCTCTCTGACCTTGGGCTTGGATCTTTTGATTCCACTCATTGGAGATGAAAAATTGAAGCACAAGGCAGTTGATCTTCGTGGTCGCTTTACGGCACTGCTGAACGAAGATGCAGAGCCGATTGCTACGGTTATCCAGGGCGAGGAGAACTCACGTGCTGAAGTAGATGCCGTGATTGCACAGGCTCTAGCGCAGCAATCATCACTTGAGATCACATATCGATCCGCGAGCACCGATGAGATATCAACCCGAATTGTTTCTCCGATATCGACGTATGTCGAGCGGAATCATCTCTACACAATTGCATTCTGTTCGAAGGCAGGGGAGGAGCGCCACTTCCGACATGATCGAATCCTCTCGGCTAGGGCTACCGAAGTGAGTGAACGGCAGAAGGCAGAACGTCCTCCACTTGCGTTTGAGAAGCCAGACCTGCTTGAGGTGACCGCCCTTCTCGCTCCTCGAAATCGCTACTTCCTTGAGGCCCATCGCTCGATTGTTGAGAGTGTTGTACCTCACGGCTCCGATTTACTTGCCACATTTACTATCGGCGACTACGAGTGGCTCCTTCGTGAACTACTTGCTCTGCCTGGGCGCGTTGAGGTGCTCGGGCCGCCCGAATTCCTGAGAGAGTTTCATGGGCGGTTGGATGCGGTTCTCAGCCAATACCGCTAACCTTGTGGCAGACAAGCTCGTAGGGCGGCATCAGTCGCTAAGAATGGGGAGTTCTCATGTATGGTTTAGAACGGCCAAGTTCCTGGCTTTTTATCATGCTTATTCTGGTCGTACTCTTCGGCGCTAAGCGTCTACCGGATTCTGCCAAATCAATTGCAAAGTCATTGAAGATCTTCAAGTCTGAACTCAAAGATACTGGCGACGATACCAAGCCAGATTCAGACCAGAAGAAGTAGTACCTACATTGGTCACCCACGAGGGTGGCCGGATGCCTCTTCTCGAACACTTTCGAGAGTTACGTAAACGTATCGTCCGAGCCGCCGCAGCGATTCTTGTTGGCTCTGGCATCGGCTGGGCTCTCTATCCAAAGATCGTAAACATACTCGCTCAACCAATATGCGATCTTCATCGATCCTCGCTGACTGGAATCGGCCATTGCGGGTCGCTTTATGTAAATGGTGTTCTTGGTCCGCTCAACCTTCAGGTAACTGTCTCCTTCCTTGTTGGAATCATCTTCTCCTCACCAATCTGGCTTTATCAACTCTGGGCCTTTGTCGCTCCGGGATTGCATCGCCGTGAGAAGAAATATTCATTCATCTTCATTTCCACCGCGACTCCGTTCTTCTTGGGTGGCGCTTACCTCGGTTATCTCACTTTACCTATCGCCGTTAAGACTCTCTTAGGTTTCACGCCAGCATCACTCAATAACCTGGTGCGATTTGATGACTATCTCAACTTTGTGCTGAAATTGATTCTGGTCTTTGGTGGTGCTTTTGAGTTACCCGTCTTATTGGTTGCACTCAATATCGCGGGGGTCCTTAGCGGCAAAGCCATTGTGAAACCATGGCGTATGGCAATCTTCGGCATCGCCTTCTTTACTGCAGCGTTCTCACCTACGGGGGATCCGCTCACCATGTCCATCCTCGCCATTCCATTGGTTGCGCTCTATTTCGGCGCGGGCGGAATAGCTCTTCTCAATGACCGTCGGAAGGCCAAGCGCGAAAAGCGGGTTGAACAGTGACGAGTGCTCCACTGCTAGTTATAGCCAATCCACGTTCTGGCAGAGGAAGATCGCTGAAGATTGCTTCTCGTTTCATCTCACTCGCTAAGACCGAAGGCATTGAGAGCACCCTTGTTGCCCTAAACGGTGAAGATCTCATGCTCTCTAAGATCCGAGAACTTCTGAAGAAGGAAGAGTGGCGCGGTCTTGTTGCTGTTGGGGGAGATGGGTTACTTCACTCAATTCTTCCGATAGTTAAGGAGCATGACCTGCCTTTCACCGTCATTCCGGCAGGAACAGGAAATGACTTTGCCCGAGAGATTGGTTCAAAAGGGCGATCACTCAGAGAGAATCTGCATCGCATCCTTGATCAACCATCCCGAGTGGACTCCTTTACGGTGAAGAGCTCTTCTAGAGTGCACAGGGGCGTCCAAGTACTGAGTCTTGGCTTTGATGCCTTAGTAAACGAGCGAGCGAATGCAATAACCAGCATCCGCGGCAAAGCTAAATATGTTGTGGCGATGGTGCGCGAGCTGCCCGTCTTCAAGCCCATGCACTTTTCAATCGTCGTCGATGGCGTCTCCTACGAGCGTGAGGCGATGCTTATAGCGATTGCAAATGGACCAAGTTACGGCGGAGGAATGCTGATCTGCCCGGGCGCCGATCATGCTGATGGCGTCTTGGATGTATTGATCCTTAACCGCGTAAGTACGCTTGAACTTCTTAAAGTCTTTCCGAAGGTCTATCTGGGTAAACACATCACTCATCCTGCGGTCGAGATAATTCGAGGCAAGCACATTGTGGTTGATGCGCAGGCTAAGGCCTTTGCTGATGGTGAGTTCGTAGGAGATCTGCCGGTCGAGATTCAGGTGGAGCCGGGATCACTTAGGGTATGGAAGTGAGTATCGAGTTATCGCCAGCAGAACGATTTGCGGCAGCCAAGGCTCGTAATCGCTATGTCCAAGTAAGCGCCTTTGCGAATAACTTTCCCTTCTCTCTCGATGATTTTCAGATCGAAGGCTGTCGGGCGCTTGAAGATGGCAAGGGTGTTCTCGTCGCAGCTCCTACCGGCGCTGGCAAGACAATCGTCGGTGAATTTGCTGCCTTCCTGGCGATTGCACAAGGCAAGAAGTGTTTCTACACCGCTCCCATCAAAGCCCTCTCCAACCAGAAATTCCAAGATCTCAAAGAGATGTACGGCGAAGAGCGGGTTGGTCTTCTCACGGGTGATACCACGATCAACTCAGAAGCGCCGCTGGTCGTCATGACAACCGAAGTTTTACGCAACATGATCTATTCCAACTCTCACACGATGCGCGATCTCGGCTTTGTTGTGATGGATGAGGTTCACTATCTCGCCGACAAATTTAGGGGAGCGGTCTGGGAAGAGATTCTCATTCACCTTCCTGAGACGATCCAAGTCGCTTCGCTATCTGCAACCGTCTCTAATGCTGAAGAGTTTGGTGATTGGCTCAATGAGGTTCGAGGAAAGACTGAAGTTATCGTCAGTGAAATTCGTCCGGTTCCGCTCTATCAACATGTTCTCTTTGGTAACCAACTCTTAGATCTCTTCCTAGAGACAGGGAAAATTAATCCAGAGATTGTTCGACTTGAAAAAGATAGCTTCAGACAGGCTCGCGTAAAGTATGGAGCCTCGGGCAAGACCAACCAGAGAAACTGGCGCGAAGAAAGCATCTCTCCAAAGATCCGTCAATTGAATCGTGCCGATGTGATCGAGAAACTCGCGCGCGAAGGTCTTCTTCCCGCAATCACCTTTATCTTCTCTCGCAACGCATGTCAGGCAGCTGTTCATCAATGCCTTGCTGCGGGAATCCGCTTAACTAACGCTGAAGAGAGAGCGCAGATTCGCGAGATTGCATTCCGCGCTACAAAAAATATTCCAGACGAAGATCTCGCCGTCCTAGGGTTTCACGAATGGCTCGAGGCGTTAGAGCGAGGAATCGCCGCACACCATGCCGGTCTATTGCCATCCTTCAAGGAGACAGTGGAAGAGCTCTTCCAGCTTGGCTTGGTGAAGTGTGTATTCGCTACCGAAACTCTTGCACTCGGTATCAATATGCCAGCACGAACCGTCGTTCTCGAAAAGTTAAGTAAGTGGAATGGCGAGTCTCATGTCTCTGTTTCACCAGGGGAGTACACCCAGCTCACGGGCCGAGCAGGTAGACGCGGCATTGATATCGAAGGAAATGCCGTCATCTTATGGAACAAGGATGTCGATTCGGCATCGGTAGCCGGTCTTGCATCTACTCGTACCTATCCGCTTAAGAGCTCATTCAAGCCAACGTACAACATGACGATCAATCTCATCTCTCAATTTGGCGCAGAGCGGGCTCGAACAAGTTTGGAAGCCTCGTTCGCTCAATACCAAGCGGATAAGGCGGTCGTTGGATTAGCCCGTCAAATCAAACGTAATGAAACGGGTCTCGATTCCTTACTCGAAGAGATGGAATGTCATCTCGGAGACTTCGATGAGTACTGGAGCCTTCGTGCTCAGATCAAGGATCTTGAGAAGTCGATGAATAAGCAGAAGAAGAGCAAGGCTCTCCTTATTGAAGAGGAGATCATCGCAACAAGAAAGGCGATGCGAAATCATCCTTGTCATGGTTGTTCAGATCGCGAATTTCATGCCCGTATCGCAGAGCGCGCCGGAAGACTTCGCAAGGAGATCATTGGGCTCAGTGATCGAGTAAGTAACCGAACTGACGTTATTGCGCGAAGGTTTGATCTCGTACAAATTATGCTGGAGAAGTACGGGTATCTCGAAGGGGGAGTCATCACTAAGTGGGGACTCGTTCTTGCAAAGATTTATGGTGAGACTGATCTCTTAATTGCGGAGATGATCCGACGAGGGGCATTCGACGAACTCAACGCATCTGAAATTGTCAGCGTCCTATCTGCGCTCGTTTATGAGGCACGTCGAGATGAGACGCCAAAGGTTCCACATGGTGCGGTGCAGAGGGCGCTCGTCGATCTCACGACAACATGGAATGGCATCCATGAAGATGAAGTTGAAATTGGGCTAGAAGCAATGCG
>Ga0304729_1000823_pt1 | contig 21592 bp, 35 predicted proteins | sample C_131016_MF_Meta_FD_190475 | JGI IMG/M metagenome (GOLD analysis project Ga0304729, IMG submission 190475) | Freshwater microbial communities from Lake Croche, Canada to study carbon cycling - C_131016_MF_MetaG (v2) (version 2) | ecosystem: Environmental > Aquatic > Freshwater > Lake | place... | reverse complement strand
CTTAATTAAGCAAGATTGGTTGGACACCATGTCCTATACTAAACCCTTACGGCGTTTTAGTATGAATTTATTTATCTCACATTTCCTGAACTATTTCAATTGTGGACCACTGTTTTAGCTTGTCGATTTTAGCTAATCTAGCAGCCTCAATATTGTTGAAACTAACTTCGTCCATTTTTTGTAGAATATCAATCATGGCCAATAAATCGCCAATTTCTTCTTCTAAATGCTGACGATTAGTTTTAGATTTACCGGGCTTGTAATGGTCCAGTCCAAACCTGTAGCATTTGCTAACAGCTTGGATAACTTCTGCGGCTTCCTCTTGTAGGATAGCCATAACTTCGTATGTTTGTTCGTCCATTATTTTCTCCAAAGGAATTTTAATGATAGACCATCAATAAGTCCTTGTTTGAAAGATGTTAGTGGTGACCATAGAATGTATCCAACTGTAATACCTTGAATAAACATTAGCACCATTAGTAGTGCAATTACAAAATCATTCATATTATCTTTCTCTTGCAAATGGTTGGATATAATGTCCAGCACTAGTGGTAGATGCTTTTAGTGTATTAAAAACATTCTGTACACCAACTGCTTGATTCCACGCATCTTCTAGTGCGTGATGTTTTAATACTGGTGGACGATTGGGATTGATGCCAATGTCAAACAGTGTACGTGTGCAACGTGCTTCCCAGAATTGCCACGGAACTGCTTTACCAATCTTATGAAAAACGTGTTCACAGATTACAATGTCAAAACTTGCTCCATGTGACCATACACGCTTTGCGCCCCATGCAAATTTGTAAAGGCGGTTAAATGCTTCTGTAATTGGGATTCGATCTTGCTCCGAGAATGCCTCGTCCTGTGCTTCTTTACTTTGATTGGCCCACCATTCTACTGTTGCATCATTAGTTACAAGGTTTAAAGCATCACAAGAGTCAAGATCTACCCTGCAATAAAATTTTTCACATTTTGGATTTCTAACATCATCTCCAAATGGATCAAATTTTACTGCGCCAATTGTTAAGATTGACGCATCAGGTGTAGTTGCAAGTGTTTCGAGGTCGATCATCAAATCTGTATTTGCCATATAAGCTCTTTCATAGTGAACTTATATTATAACAGATTTAATTTAAAAGGTCAATACATTTTCTTGGGTAATGCATCTTTTTCCAACTGCTTTCGCCAACGAGCCTTAGCAGCCGACTTCTTACGCTTACGCTCAGTAGTTGGTTTTTCATAAAACTCTTTGGATTGAAGAACTTTGAGTGTACCCAAATCTTCAATTTTATTTTTAAATCGGCGTAGTGCCCGATTGATATCTTCGCCATCTTTTAAAATGATAGCTGTACCTGTAACTCTATTCATCTGATTCCTCTGATTCATTATCGTCTTCTTCTTTGTTAATAACTTCTAATATCCAGTCTAAGTTATATATCCTATTGCGACTGATCAACCCCCAAGGTGTGATTTCATCAGTAGTCAAATAGTGGCTATTTGGTTGCGCTAGTAAAAAACTAACAAACTGCTTGGTTATATCATCACAGTTGTCAATATCAATAATGATAGTATCAGCTTGTTGGCTAACACTCAACATCCATTCGATATTTGATTCATCAGTGTCGTATATGTAAACATTAATATCGTCGTCACTTTGGCTTAACAGTTGTTGAAACTGCATTTTAACCTTTGTGCTTGGCTTAATTAGCAGATACCCAAAATTCAAGTTAAACAGCTTGTCGGGAGGTGTTATTAGATTAATTTTTCCGAGATTCATATTTTCGCTCATATCTATTACTTAGTTGTCATTACGCTTAATACGTGTCCATAAAGAGTTTGAAGTTTGTTCACTGTTTTGAACATAGGTTACTCTTTGGTCTTCTTGATCTGTTGATTGTGGTCTTTGATTATGTAGCTGCTCTTTTTTTTTAATTCGTCTAATGCACTAACTGCGCCTGGGTCAGATAAGTCTGCATTAACCCAACTACTTCCGTTAAAAATAAAATTCCGAGGAGTAAGGTCAATAAGCATTACTACACGATCTCCTTGATCTGGATTTTCTGGAAATATTAAATTGTTAGGTTCAGATAATCCTTCATCTAATATTTCTTCTGGGGTTTTTTCTTTGGCCACTGCCTGCTCGGCAGCTTCGATCATTTTGTTCCATTGGTCTAATGGCTCACCTGCATCTAGTTTATCAATGTCAGCTTGACTAAGCTCGTTAAAGGTAATAGGTGTATTAAAATTTAATTCTAATTGAGTTTCTTCTACAGGCTCTTCAATAACTCCACATTCTTTATTTGGACAGAATAATCCGATACCCGGAACAACTGCTAATGTAGTACCACATAGATTGCACGGAATTGGTTCAGCAACTGAATCTTTGATTTGTGTAATCTGATCGTCAGTCAACGGGCCATCATCAGGCTCATATGCTGGCGTTTCTGTGACAGTAGGTTCAACAACTATGTTGTTTCCTCTCTCCGTAGTCAGGCTGTCACCCTCTGCTTGTTGCTCTTCTTCAGCTTTGCGAAACCATTGGAAACTGTATTGGCTAGCCAACAATAGAATAACTGCCAGCGGATCGAACACTGACACAATAATAATTATTACCCAAGTGACTGCTTTTTCTAATATGTTAGCATCTGGATTGTCGCCGTAGATAAATGCCGCAATATATTTAATCGGGCCTACTTCAGCTTCTACTTTACGTACTTCTGCTCGAATAGGTGCGGCTTGGTCATTAAGAGTAGCAATAAGCTTCTGGTTGGCTTCAATGTCTTTGGCCACCGCACTGCGATCACGAGACTGAGCTTTGCGTATTGAAACCGCTTTGTCGGCACCTTTTTCATCTTGACTGCGACCCATGACTTGGTCAACCGCCTCATCCATTTGTTTAAGTTGCTTGCGGTTGGCTTCAATATTTTCTTTGGCTGTTTTAATTTTTTCATCATATATCGCAATCTTACTTTGAACGTCGCCGGAAACTAAACTTTGGTCACTATGTGCCTTACTTAGGAAACCAAAGATACCCATTGATGTAATAATCATTAAAATGGAAATGGCACCTAATAGGTATGTTCTAATAAAGATAGGAGAACGAGCCCAATTAATTTTGAGCCAAACTGTGGCAATAAGTTTACTAACTTCTAAGGCCACACCCATAACAATAATAGGTGTTACTGCGGCCGCAAATATGCTAACTAGACCTGCTACCGAGTACCAAATGGCAACGCCTGATATAGTTAGTCCACTTAGTAAGGCAAGGTATGCGATAAATTTATCGGCTAATGTAATTTTCATAGACTAGTATTTATCGACAAAAACCCATGTATTTGTGTTGTTATTATAACAGGCAGTGTCTTCATAGTTATTGGCACGACTATTCACTCGCACCCAACTATGTATGCGTCTACAAATTGTTCCACTGCCCGGTATAGTGTAGACAATACGTGCCTTACCTTGACTATCACTGCGATCGTTAAACCATTCTACGGTCTCACCATTTTCAAGATTATTAATTGCGTGGTATACTGCTTGTGTGTGCAAAGCATTATCCATCTTACCTAATCGTGATCCGTAGTAGATTGACATGTTGTAGGCAAATGCCAGGAACCCATCGTTCTTAACACGATCTTGATTCATGGGCCCGCTCCATGATTGAGCGTAACTATTGGTACATGCTAGGATGAGGAACAACTTCCCAAGTACCATTATATTTTTGACACGCATAGCCAGTCCTTTCCACAGGTCGTCCATTAAGATTCATTACATACTTGTATTCGCCGCAGTCACGAGCCATTCCGCTTTGTGCGTGAAACAATCTATACTTTGTTATCATTACATACCATAACATCGATAGATCCCTCATCGACTACTCGCCCAGTTTTATCTTTAACTGATACAGTCTTACTTTTCAAATCACAAAACTGCTCACTTGTCTTAATGGGAGTAGTTGATCCACATCCCCCGAGACTTAATATGCATAATAGTGCGATGACGGATTTCATTATATAATCTTGCCTTCTGCAATTAACTGTTCAAACGTGTCAAACAGCGTTTCAAATTTAAGTTGGTAGATACGAGACAATGCTTGGAAATTTTCTAACTTGCCTTCGCCACGGTTAGCTACCATTTGCAAATCTTCAACTACACTCCAGCAAGTCATAATTTGCTGTTCCAGCGTAAATCGATCAATAGTTTGATTGAACATGTTATTGCCTTGATTGTTTAAGAACTTCACTAGCAGTTTCGTCTAGAGACTTGCCGCCAACCCGACCTTGCAACTTAACTTGCTTGTTACTGTCATATGTTGATGCAAGCGAGTCAACGTCCTTCTTGCTAATCTTCAACATGACAAACGAGCGATAGTTATGCATCTCTGGATTGTAGATAACCATTTTCTTCTCAACGCCATATGTGCGTAGTACCGATTCTGCAATCAAATTAACGATTACATCTTGTGCAGATCCAGTTCCAGTTGGACGATCAGGCGATCCTGCTTCATCATACTTGATAGTAGTACGGTTGTTCATTTCACCGTTAACTCGATCTGCAATCTTTGCTTTGGCTTTGAGCGTAGCTTTCTTCATGGACATTTCCATTGAAGGGCTAACATCTTCGGCAACTGCATAGTACATGCCCGATTGATCCCATGGCTTGTACCATTTAGTGGATTCACTGCCTGTATCAGCATAATCCAAATACCATGTAGGTACAGACTTTGATTCGAGATTCTCTGTTTTAAGAGTAGTCATCCCACTGCAAGCGGTAAGTGCAATTACAATAGGAATAAGTGTTAGTGCCTTTTTCATTTTGCCATCTCCTGACTTTGGGTCTTGACAGTGTCAATGCCTTTGTCCATAATTCTAGCAATGCCGCTAAATCCAACGGTAGCCAAAATCAATCCGAAGATTGTACCAATTACAAAGTTTTTCATATTTGCCTTTCTGTGTGTGTTAAAGTAAAAACCCTCTGTAGTATCTATTATACTACCAGAGGGTGTTGATGTCAAGGTCTTTTGGTTATTTAAAAATAATCAATGCCATCAAGATTGCTTGGACAAAAAATCCAAATCCAATTGTAACAATGTTCAATAGATCTTTGGCGATTACACTTCGAATAAAGAACATGAACAAGCCCAACCACATTAGGACAACAATGTCCACTGGAGGTAACTTTTCGGTTAGACCCGTAAGCACAGCAACCAAAGTTGGAATAGTAGCCAAATGTACTAGAATGACCCCAATCCATCCCAATGTCTCTGCACTAAGATGTCCGATGTTTTCGCGAAGGCTATCCATCATCTTTTTAACATTAACTAATTCTCTTAAACTAATTTGCATAATTTTTCCTTATTTGTAAAAAATGTGATTTCCAATTTGACCAACTCGCTCTTTATCCCACTTTGGATTAATTTGAGCACCATGAAAATACAGGGCGTGTTTTAGACTTGGTAGCCTAAAATTTTCTAGCAATACTTGTCTTGCTACTATTTCACTTTCTTGAAATACTTTGGCATTTTTTGGTTTTACTAAACTAGTATTTTCGCAATACCAACTAAATTGACAAAGCACCTTTTCGTACACTACATTCTTTTGATACACTACTTTACAGATGTCACTTGGGAATTGCCCACTGTTTGCTCGATTGATAGTAACTTGTGCAACTGCTACTTTACCTTCAAATGGTTCTCCTCCGGCTTCGTAATAGATATTACGAGCAAGACAGTCCAATTGTTTGTTACGTACTTCTGCGGTAACAGCAGTATTGGCCATTACTAATTGCTTTGACGGGTCAAGTTTATACATGACCGCTTTGTATCCAATCCAGCCAACTAATGCTAGGCCCAGTAATACAAGCAAGATTTTAATGAGTTTAATCATTCTTTCTCCTTTGTGTTTATGAAAAATACTTATCTACGCATTCGACTAATATCCACAGCTTCTTCGTCTGAAAAAACTGGTACTGCATTACTCTTATGCATAGTGGCAATACCTTTAACCTTAGTACCAGTATATACTTTTGCTGGTGCTAAGATTGCTACTCCCAACCCACTATTTAGGCTTGGAATCTTTGGCTCACTTGATCCTCTATATGCGATCTTTTCAGGTTGCCAAACTGGCGATGCTAATCCCTTAGCTCGTTTTCTGTTGTCTGCTTCAACGCCCCAGCGTTTTTGAAGATCTTTCCACTCTTGATCCAATTGTTCCGCCTTTCGTTTATGTTCCGCAGATGCGAATTTCTTTTTACCTTTTTTCTTACCTGTAGTAGTAAGAGCAGGGCCACATAAATGCATACTCATAGTTTATGACTAATAGTTAAGAACATATAACAATTATACTGCCTAAGCTGGCAACTGTCAATTAAAATGAGCTTGCAACTAGTTCCAGTAGTTCTTCGTGTTCGAAGGTCTCGTAATCACGGTTAAATTCATAAACGGCATCATCAATGCTATCCCAGCCCTTGACGCCCAAAATTTCAAACAGCTCTTGTTTGGAAATTGGTTCATTACGCATATGGCTGACCCAAACTGCTGTCATTACCACACACGCAAATACACTGCGATCACTGCATACATCATTGGCTTCACACCATTCTACAGTCTTTCGCAGATAGTACTCGATGTCTTCGATTCTATGCTCTAATTGAGCTATCCAATCTCGAGTTGCTTTTCTATCCCACACTTTCTTCATACTCTAAAACTTTCACCACATCCGCACTCGCCTTTGGAATTAGGATTATTAAATTCAAATCCTTCATTAAGACCGTTGCGCACATAGTCTATTTCTAATCCTTGTAGATACACACGACTTTTTGGATCAACAAATATTTTACAATCTCTGCAATCGTAACATATGTCGTCGACTGTTGGTGTGTCCACATACTCTAATACATAAGCAAGTCCACTACATCCTGTGGTTCTAACACCAAGGCGGATTCCCTGGCCCTTGCCTCTTCGAATAATAACCTGTTGTACTTTAAGTGCGGCCTTTTCAGTTATAGATATCATGTTTAGACCTGTAGTCAGCTACTGCGGCTTTAATGGCATCCTCGGCCAATATGCTACAATGTATTTTGACCGGAGGTAACGCAAGTTCTTCTGCAATCTCACTATTCTTAATGCTGCCTGCTTGGTCAAGTGTTTTACCTTTGACCCATTCTGTAATAAGAGAACTGCTTGCAATCGCCGACCCGCAGCCATACGTTTTAAATTTCGCATCGGTAATAATTCCATCTTCTACTTTAATTTGCAGTTTCATTACATCGCCGCAAGCAGGTGCGCCGACCATACCAGTACCAATATCAGTATCACTCTTGTCAAAAGATCCGACATTCCTGGGATTTTCATAGTGATCCACAACTTTTTCAGAGTAAGCCATTATTGTGTACAAGTCCTTTCACGATAGACTTGTCCATCGGGATATTGAATCTCTTTCCATTCTGTACACACAGTTTGTCGTTGTACATACACTGGCGGCTGTTGAACAATGACAGATTGTTGTTGATTTGCAATAACGGCGCCAACAATACCGCCTAGGATTAACGGAGCAGCCCAGTTGCTGTCTCTATATATAACTGTCGGACCGTGGCCATGATGACGCCACTGAGCACTGGCTGTTCCTGCTACAACTATCAGTAGCATTGATAAAATAATCTTTTTCATAATAATCTCCGGTATACTTATATAACGCCGTAGACTAGTATTTAGTTGACTTACTTTGGTTCTTTACGGGCGTTTTTAATTGCGGTAACATCGTTACGTGTGTCTTTGCACAGTTTGGTTAACTCTTGGCAAGCCTTACGAACACGAGTACCGGCAGCACTAACTTCTTTGTCGTAAAATTTTTCAAAGTCTGTTTCCATTGCTTCGACAATTTTTGTAAATTCTTGATATTTGTTTGCTGACATAATAGTCTCCTTATTGTTATATTAATTAGCTACAGCGTCTGTTGGCGTTTGCAATACTGATACTAACCATGGTTTGCAGTTTCCCCAAGTAGTAAAGATGTGTGCTACACCACCCGCACTTTCCCATTCTTTACAGTTACTATGCCTATCATCGATTAGAATATCGCCTTTGGTTTTACAGTGGCGCCATTTATCGTGGCTGAATGGTCCAATAGTGACCGGAACTCCGGGGAAGTGATCAAATGCCCACATGACTTTATCACTTGCTGCTAGGGGCATTGAGTAATCATGTGGTACGGCTGTAAGGAAACGTAGATGAAATTGGGGATTACGACTAATATAATGTTGGCACATTGATACCAATTCGTGTGCGCCTTCCATTAAAGGCAAGTTGCGATAAAACCGCATGTCGTCTTTGACTCGGTCCCATTGTTCCTGTGGGATACGGTCACCGTTTTTGTTCCAGCGTAGTTTAAGAACTCGTTGTGCCTGTCCATGCCAATCGGCAACAACATCGTCCATGTCTAAGTATATATTCATACTGTTATTATACAGTATGTAAGTTACATAGTCAAACTAATTGGCAATTACATTAGAGCTACCGCTGGCGGCTGCGTTCGGAACCCAATTGCCATGTCCGCTAGTCGAGTCACCTTGTCGGTGAACTGGTATACTGTTGACAAAGACGTTAGAGGAGGCTCCGACTGCGGTATCCCCACACGCCAACGAGTCTCCTTTTCTTACAGCTGGTTCACCATTTACAAAAACATTTCCACTACCACTTGCATAAGATGTTTTATGAAACGGGACTCTATATCCTGAATGTCCATTATGCGCATCGGCATTAGCTCGAACAATTCCTGTCATGTTAATCCTTTATGCATATGTTGCATTCATTGTATACCATTGTGTAGTTGATACCGCAACAAATTCTAATCGTGTACTTACACCTAACGAAAATGCTGTATCAGCTGCCAAACTATTAATAGTTGCTCCGCTAGCAGGATATACTGCCATAGTGTTCAACCCATTATTAAACACAAGCAGACGTGTTCCTGCAATAGCTGTTGGAAGTTTAACTCCAGTTAGCGCAGCGACAGTGGTTACATTGTTTACAATCGATGTTAATACAGTAGCAGTACCTTGTGTAGTTCCTGCTGCGGTTTCAGCCGCAGCAATTGATGATTGCCCGGTGTTAGCAATAGTAATAGTGTCAGTGGTTGAATTAGTAGTTATATTAATTCCTGCACCGGCTACTAATGTTAATGTATCAGTACTTGAATCGGCTACTACACTAGATTGTCCCGCTACTACAATAGTTTCAAAGCTATTAGATGACAGGCCGCCGCCGGTTGTTGCATCAGTGCCGTTATACCAATAGCTGCCGTTATATTTTAAAACTTGATTATTTGTTGGTGTTGTTATAGAAACATCAGTTAGATCATCTAACACTATATCACCAAGAGCACTTCCTGTAATTGTAATGGTGTTAGCATCGGGACGAGTAACTGTAACTGTGCCGGCGCCTGTAATTTTTACATTATCAGTTGAACTATCGCTGCCAGTTAATTGTAAATTTGCGCCGCCTGTAACAGTTTCTGAACTAATACTATATGTTGTACCTGTTGATGCATTTGTGATTGTTATTTCATCTGCACTTGTTCTACTAACTGTAATTCCAGTTCCACTAGCAAGTTTAACATTATCAGTTGAACTGTCACTTCCAGTTAACCTTAGATGCGCACCGCCTGTGACAGTTTCTGCACTAATTCCGTAAGTTGTATTAGTATCAACTACGGTACTTGCAATAGTGATAGTATCAGTTGTTGCGTTAGTAGTTATAGCAATACCAGTACTAGCTACTAATGTTAATGTATCAGTACTTGAATCAGCTACTACATTAGATTGTCCGGCTACTACAATGTTTGTAAAGCTGTCTGACATTGATCCAGGTGCAGTACCCACGGCATTCCCGCCGTAGGTAGAACCGTCACCAATAAATATTTTCTTTTGATTGCTGTCGTATATTATTTCACCATCAAGTGGTACAAACGCTACTCGATCAGTAGTGGGTCCTCGACGTAATAAAATGCTGCCTGTTGGAGTAGTCATATTAATCAGGCACTATGTCAGTTTCGTCGTATATCCTACTTGGATCATACGTTGCAGTTCCAGCTGCCGGGATGAATCCGCCGTCTACTGTAAATGTTACAGCCTGCACAAAATCTCCGCCATCAATATTACTTAATATAGCATTTGGATACAGATTAACGATGGGACCGGCATCTATAGCCGGTCTGTTGAATAAATTATCTAAATCAAATGGGGCGCCTGCCCTAATTTTGTAAGTCATAGTGTATTTATACACTATGATTATGGGCGTTACGCTAACGCAATACCAGTTGTTGACTCAAGGAATTGTTTAGCAAATGACTCGTCGGTTGCTTCTGCTACTGTAACTGTGCTCTTAGATAATCTAACATCTGCGTTTGGACTAACGGTAAACAAGTACGGCATTAGCCCAGGGCCCTTTGCGCCCATGGCAATGACCATTGGCTTTGACAGCTTATAGTACATCGGGCCGTCCTCTACTAACTTAGCAATAATCTCTTCTCCGCTTGTTAGCTTTAATGTGATTACTTCACCCTCTGTTACGCCTTTTGAAATGAACATGTTATACCTTTTCGAAATGTTGTTTAAGTTCTGTGAACCCGCCTATTAATTTATCGTCTAAAAATATTTGTGGAACAGTTCTGGCATTAGGTACAGCTTCTAGTAATTCTTCTTTAGTGTATCCGTCGCCTATTTTCTTCTCTTCAAATTGAATACCCTTTTGGGTTAACAATGCCTTTGCTTGGTCGCAATAAGGGCAATGGTACTTACTCCATACTGTCGCTTTCATTTTATTTCCTTATAGTGCTGGTAGTGCATCATAGTCCAATGTTTCACTCATAATGCCAATGACATAGTTTGTTGATTCATTTTCTTGTAATGCTGTTTGTTTTTTACTTGTGTCCGTGTGCTTGTTAAACCACGGAATAGGTGTTGACTTAGGTGCCGAAGCTTGGTACTTGATACCAATATCTTTTAGTGCTCCAACTGCTGTGTAGTCTACAAAGTCTTTTAGAATGTTGGCATTCAATCCAATCACTGGACCTTTGTTAAACAAATAAGTTGCCCAGTCTTTTTCTTCACGGATAACATCCATGTATAACTGATAAACCTCTTGCTCGCATTCTTGTTTGATGGCAGCAAACCGTGGGTCATCTTTGATCACTTGATTGATCAAGTAGGCCGTCCAGCCTTTGTGTAGCAGTTCATCTTGTAGTATCAAACTGATAATGTTACCATTGCCCATGAAGATTTTATTCTCCACCATTGCCAAACTTGTAGCAAAACTAACCATAAATCGGAATGCCTCAAGTGCATAGCTGGCATGTAGTGCCATCCAGATAGCTCTTATGTGTTCAGTCTCTTCAACAGGTTGACCTAATTCTTTTGCACAGTTAATTCTATGCAAGTCATCATAATAATTACCAACGCTACTTGCCATATCAATAATTTCTTGCGTGTCGTGAATAGTGTTGAACACATCCTTTGGCACGTTGTAAATGTTACGAATAATGTGACTGTATGACTTACTATGAATGTTAGTTTCAAAGAATGTCCAATTGTAGACTAGTGCTTCTAATTCTGGCAAGCTGACTACAGGCATGAAGATTTGGCTTGGCCCGCGACCTTGCAAACTATCCAGTGCTGTTTGGCGTAGTAAGTTACTAGTGAAGATATGTTTTACAGCATTACTAGCGTCTTTAAAGTCGTTAGCATCTTTGGTTAGACTAATCTCTTCTGGTTGCCAAAAGAACCCTCGTGCTGTTTCTTCAAACTTGGCAATCTTTGGATATTTTACTTCTTCAAAGCGTTGAATAGTTACAGGGCCTGCTGGGTCCAGAAACATCTTACGATTTAAATAGTCTGTCTTTGTGTGTAAATTATATTGTGCTTGTGACATTTATTTTCTCTTTAAAGTTTACACGATTCACAATCGGACTCATCATCAAAATCTATTGGATCTAGCATTGTAGGAGGTTCTTCTGCATCCGCTTTGCTTCCTGCCTTATTTATAAGGCTATAATAAAAGGTCTTAATACCAAAGTAATGTGCCTGCATCAAGTTCTTTGCTATCAATGTAGTTGGAACTTTTCTGTCAGGAAAATGTTTGGGGTTATAAAAAGTATTTACAGATATAGCCTGATCTACATAGGCGGCAATAACAGCCGCTGTCTTTAAGTAACCATCGCAATCTTTTTGTTCCCACATCATCTGATACTTGTTCTTCAATCTGTGATATTCGGGAACAACTTGCACAAATGATCCTGCTTTGCTTTCCTTGACACTGATTAAACTCATTGGCATTTCGATGCCGTTAGTGCTGTTGATAACGACACTACTAGACTCAACGGGAGCAACAGCCATTAATGTAGCATTACGCACACCATACTGTTTCATGTTAGTACGAAGTGTTTCCCAATCTAGTTCTGGAGTAAAGTCTGCTAGTTCGTTAACACCCTTGGCACGTAGTTCCCACGGGAATATGCCCTTGCCATAACGTGTATGTTCGCTGTGTAGGCAAGACCCACGCTCTTTAGCAAGTTCAACGGTTGCTTCCGTTAGATAAAATGCAAGATGCTCCATCCAACTTTTAACTTCTTGCAGTGCATCCTTCTCACCATACTTGAGTCCACGTTTGGCATGCCAGTATGCAAGGTTAGTAACACCAATACCCAATGGTTGTATTTCATCGTTAGACAATTTACTTTGAATACTCAGGAAATCTTGATAATCGAGTATGTTGCACAGGCTACGTTGTAATATACGACATGCTCTACGCATATCTTCTGGATTACGACAAGCACCCCAGTTGATTGATCCTAGTGTACATAACGCTATGCGACCTTCAGCATCATCTAGACGTTTGAAAGATTTTGTGGGTAATAGGATCTCGCAACATAAATTGCTTTGATAGATAGTGTGGTACTCTGGGTCAAACGGACCCTGGTTCATTACATTGTCAATAAACACTAGATAGATACGTCCTGTATCAGTACGCTCTTTTAGTATGCCCGACTTGAATACTTCTTCAGCACTCATGGTCTTCTTGCGAAGTCCTTTTTGTTTTTCATACTTAACATACAACTCTTCGAACAATGCGGTGTTTTTATAAAATGCTTCATACAAGTCTGGAACTTCATTAGGATCAAAGAATGTAATATCTTCTTTATTCTTAAAGCGTCTCCAGAAGAAAGCACTAAGCACAACCCCATAGTCCATGTGCCTTACCCTTGTTTCCTCAGTTCCTTGATTGTTCTTAAGAACGATGAGATCGTCAAACTGATGGTGCCAAATAGGATAAAAAACTGTCGCAGACGCATTACGGATTCCTCCTTGTGAACATGAACGCAAATCTCCGAACCATTTTTTCAGGAATGGTATCATACCTGTGTGCATAATCTCACCGCCTCTGATGGGACTGCCTAATGGGCGTAAACGTCCAATCTCTAAACCAATGCCAGCACGTTTACTAGCATACTTGGCCATCATTTCCCCAGAGGCAAAAATAGAGTCGAGATCATCATCGCTACGAATAAGAACACAGGAACTAAACTGTTTGGTAGGAGTACCAAGGCCAGCGAGTACAGGAGTAGCAAGAGTAAAAAGACCATCACTGGCGGCGTTGTAATACTCTTTAATGTATCGCATACGTGCTGAGTTAGGTTCTTCTTTATGGAATACAGTGGCGGCTGCAACCATGTAACGAATTTGTGGAGTTTCATAAGTTTCCTTGGTAGCACGATTCTTTACAAGATATTTTTCAATTAGCTGCTCAATTGCTGCATACCCGTATAGTTCATCTTTTTCGTGATCCAGCATGTCATTCATTTTGTTCCAGTCTTCTTCGCTATACCACTCAAGAAGCTCTGCAGTATACAATCCTGTTGCTACATTTTTCTTTACGATTTCGTAAAGGTGGGGAGGCTCGTAGGAGCCATAAACATCCTTACGCAACATACTAAGACGTTGCTTGCCCGCTACATATTGATAATTTACGTGACCAAGATCCGGATTCGTTTCCACATCGATTAAATCTACGATGGCCCGCAAAGTTATCTCGTCAATTTCTTTTGTAGTAATACCATCATAGAAATGAGGCTGACTTTTAATCTCAATCATGCTTTGACTAACGTCAGCAATTCCACTACACACCTTTGCAATCTGTGTCTGCCATTTTTCAATTGTTAGCGATTCTTTCTTACCGCTGCGTTTAATTACAGTTATATTGGTCATTTTTGTATTCTTTAAAGGCGTATAGGTTCATATTTAGTGGAGCGGCTTCATTGTGTAAATCTTTTGCATTGTTACCGACTTAGGTAAGTCTGTCGCATCAATCCATTTTTCATCCTCATACCCATATACTTTATCATCTATTATCAGCAAATAATATACCGTTTTATTGATAGTGTCGGATGCTACATTTATCGTAGCTTGACTATTCTTAAAACGCTCTGTTAATTGTAGAGTATAACACATTCCTAAAATTAAATTGAATTCACAATACTCATTTTCATCAATAAGTTCCCATGCTGTGGGCCAGCGGCTACTATCGTATGGGTCGGTATAAAATTTAACTCTTGGTAAGCGGCGAAAGAATTCAGCAACATCTAAAAATGGATCGGGAGATTCTTCAAGATGTTGTCGAAAGGTGTACCAGGTGGTAAGCCTGGTTTTTTGAAGCTGTTCAGCTATGAGCATTAACTAAGTGCAGTGTATGAATAGGTTAAGGTTGCAACGTCGGACACGTTGGCGTTTGTGTAAGATACAACAATGGATTTATACCCATCAATATCTTCAACGTTGGCAGAGAATACAAGCTTCTCGTCATCGCCTAACGCTGATGTGCCGGTATAATCATATTCGTCAACCAATTGAATATTATCGTGAACTCGATCTAACGCAATAGATAGTGTACCTTTTCGCATTTGTTCAAATGCGGTACTTTGATATACATAATTAATATTTAATCCGGTCGAAGACTTCAATGGGATTCTAAATGCTTTGATTGCAGTATATGCTTGACTAATATTAACAATATGTGTTTCGGGGCTGGTGAAAAATACAGAACCTTCAACATCTGCAAGGTATGGTCGAACCCCAAAATAGCCTGATGCTAAGTCGATTGCTCTATCAAAAATATCTTGTGTTGAGCTGTTGCCTTTATTAACAAATTTAATTATTGAATATTTGTCTTGTGCTGGAGTATATGAATTACCGGAACCGTCGTTACCTACATTTATAAATGTATTGCTACGTGAGCGATTGCCATACCCTTCGTCTACAATAATACCCCACTGATTGATATTTTCAAATCTTGAATTTTTAATTATATTCTTTCTTGGACCGTACTGGAAACCAGTTGCACCGAAGCCGGTCCCATTCCCAAAATTAAGACCGATTGCTAAATTCTTAAACCCGCAGTCGTCAATAAGATTATTAAAAATATCCTGTCTAGCATATATACCTTGAGTAAAACCATTAACAGTTACTCGTGTAAATTTATTGCGCTGACAAGTTACTAATGAACTAAGTGCATACATTCCAATTCCGATGCTAGCTTGAGAAAGGGGAGCAACAGTAGTCCATGCACCAGTAACACTAATATCTTCGAACACCGAGTCTCTTACAGAATTAAGATTAAAAACTTGTGTATTAACACTATCGGTTGCAACGCTAAATCCTTTCATGGAAATAAATCTAGGCTGATTCCCTTGTTGAAGAGTTAGACTGTCATCATCTTTGATAAATTCAAACACCGTGCCGGGTCCACTAAAATTAAAAATAGTTTTTTCGGGACCTGCACCTTCGATTGTAACATAGCTAGGGACATAGATTGTATCGGATATTTCAAATACACCCGGCTGGAATCGCAACACTACTCGGTTTTCAGCTGTGACAAATAAATTAGTAATGGCATTTTGTATATTAGCTGTTTGATCAGTTGTATCAGAAAGAATGCCATAGTTGTTCGATGTTACAGAATCATCAAGTCTCTGTTGCAGTGTACGGATTACTGGAAAGTTAACATCAGCATTTGTCTGTATTGTTGGATCATCAACGTTATACTGATACTGTTCAGCTAAGTCTAGTATATTTTCATTTTCGGTTAATATTCTAGTATTGCCCACAGCCGGTGCGCCTTCACTGACCGCTCCGTTACCAATGTACAATTCTTGGCTATCAATGGCCCATGCCATTTCGCCGCTGGCTAACTGAGGTAATCCAGAAGCTTCATTCTTCTTACCTCTGCGTAGTTGTATTCTTGAAATTTGCAAAACAGCCATGAAAATATCCTCTTATTCGATATTTATCAGTTCATGCGGTAGTATTCTTCTACTCGTTTACACCAACGTTCTGTCCAGTAGTCAAAGTCTGTGGGTTGTAAAATAAACTCCTGATACTGCGGTTCTGCCCATGTTCCCGGGGTGATTTCTTCTGGTTTTACGCACATTAGGATAACTCCCTTGCGTATATTAGTACCATGTACTTCATTATGTGCCATTGCATATGCGGTAAGCTGAATAAAGTAATCATCAATGTATTCTAGTTTCTTGGGTTTGTTAGTTTGCTTGTAGTCTAAGATTGACTCGTCACCGTCGTGTATGCCTACACAGTCAGTAGTTCCCGCATATAGTTCGGGAAAGTATAGTGGTACTTCAACTCCCCACACTTCGCTAATCTTAGGAAAGCCTTGTTCAATAACTTTCTTGGCCATAACTAGGCTTTGTTGTGCATAGGGGTTACTTACAGTTTCTTTAAGCTGATCGCCGTTGACATAGTCTTCTAGGAACTTGTGCATACGTGTTCCACGGCCGGCTGCTTCTGTTGTAATCTCTTGTGCTTTCTTTTCACCCACGGCTTTGCGCCAATTAGCCAGAGCTATTCGACTTTCTGCTGGTTTGGTTTTATCAAGGATTGTAGTAACTGAGGGGACCTTATGCCCCTCAGGTGTTGCGTATAACCGTTTGCCTGTGCTTTCGTCTCGGGCTAGTTTAACATAGTTGTATTTTTCGATTAGTAGAGTCATGTGCTATTATATAGCAGTCTGACCTAGAAGTCAACCGGGTTGTTTGAGCGATTTCGCCGCAGCCCTTTTAGCAGATGCATCCACGCCACCATTGTTCTTTGGCTCGCCGCGTGTAGCTTCTGGTTTCTCTTTGGTTTTGATTGTAACGCCTCGACCGTCAAATTGGGCCACTATGTTTTTTAATTGAGGGATTGAGTCAAACTCTGCCTTGAATGTATCATAGTCCATTTGACTTCCGGATACATTACGTAACATATTTGATACAGCATCCCAACTGTATTGAGCTGGGCTACCTTTTGAGTCTGCTCTAGCTTTGAGAGTATTTAAGATGCGGATGAGTGAATCCGCATCTTCATTTACTTTTTTTTTGAACTTAGGATTGTGCCTAGTTTGCGGCTATAAGCAATGTTTTCACGCATTGCACGGCCAGCAGCTTCTTCTCCGCCGGCGCTTGCATCTGCTGCTGCAAATTCGTCACCGCCTGGGAATGCTTCTTCACCTGGTGCGCCCATCTCTGGAGGAGCTTCTGCTCCCATGCCTGGTGCCTCTTCGCCTGTTAGGATAGCCACTGCTTGTGCCAATGTAGTACGAGCTGTTTCTAAACAAGTATATACTTCTTCTAGTGCTGGTTTGACCTTGCTTGAGAATTGATTGCTAACATCTGAGCCTAGCTCGTCTCTTACTGAATCAACTAATTGCAAAAATGTTTCTGATTTTAATGATGCAGTATCTTCTAACCAACCTGTAATCTTATCAACCATATCACGTGCTGACATGATCAATGCTGCTTTTTCTTCTTCGCCTTCAGTAAGTGTTCTTTCGGTTAATGCAGTACGCAATACAGACATTGCTTCTGTAACATCTTTTGCTCGAGCCATTTTAGTAGCAGTGGCATTCATTACTTGTTCGCTCTTATTACCGTAACGTTTAGCAAAGTCTTCCTTAACTTTTGTCATGCCTTTAATGTATTTGTCTTTCTTTGCTGATTCGTCAGTTGAAAGACTACGTTCTGAAATAGCCTGTGTAATTACATCTAGTAATGCACGGTCACGTTGGTAAGTGTTACTTTCGTACACTGCATCATAATTTTTGCTAGTTTCAAATTGAACAAGTTCATTAGTGATTTTGTCACGTGCGGCTTGTAGTTGTTCCATAGTGAAACTATCTACATTTAGTTTGTAGCCAAATTTCTTAGCAAGGCTCTCGTTAAGTGCTCTGCTACTCTTTGGATGTGAAAGTTCTTTGATCTGCATATTCTGTAATCCCTAAAAGGCTGTTATTGTTATTTATCAAAAGTTCGCTTTGAACATTGCTGTAATTTCTTCTTTGTATCGCTTTGCCCGGCTATCAGCCTGTTCCCAACGCCATAAAAACAAGTCTCTCTTATCAAGATCTTTAGCATTTTCGTATCTATACTTAAAAAATACTGCATCGTTGTTATTATTCCAATAATGTGTATCTAGAATCTTTACTTCATTATATCTTTTTAAGTTAGTTTGATCATAAAATTTAGCTGCTAAACTTGCAGTAGTTTTGATCCTAAATTCTTCAATAGCGTCACCACCTTGATATCCCAATGCCCATAATCCTTTCTTATTTTGCTTGATATTGTATTTCTTGTATACAATGCTTTTATCGGGCAAAATAGCCAACGGTATCTTATTCTTAAACTCGTCTGCTAGAAAAGTTTCTAATTGTTTAGCTTGTCGTTTATAGTTCATTGGCAATTACTCTTGGATTAATGTCTCCTACTTTAATTACCAAACTCTTACGTATAAGGCTTTCAATTGTGAATTGATCACGCTCACTAAAACTATGTAATGGGCGCACATGAGTCAACTGCTCTAGCATACGCTTTTCTTCGTTAGAAGTATACACTTCGAACTCTTTGATCAATTCATTTATTTTCATCTTAAGCCTGCAATAGATAACATCTTCTGTAATAACTGATTATCAGCTGATTCCGGAGTTGGTGTACGTGGTGTTAGGCCGCGGAACATTGCGCCACCACCTGCACTAATTGGGCCACCATGTAGACTATCTCGTTCTTCACCTTTGCTGTTGCGCCACTTGCCATCTGGCCCTTTTGTTAGAGGTTCTTTTGTTTGATAGTCTTTAGGGACAAACGGTTCATTTGCGCTGGCATCAGGAGCAGGTTCTGTACGTGGCTTAGGTTCAGATATTTTCCAACCTGCTGCCTTCATTGCTGCTGCTGTTTGCGGCCCTGGATTCATTCCTTTTGCTTTTCCATCTTTAATTTGTATATGCGATGCTATACCGTATTGTCTGCTACCGGAATTATTTTCAATCCAATATGCGTTGTCTTGTGTATCAAATATGGCTGGTACACTCTTTCCTTGAAAATCAGTAGTGGTTAAGGTGAATCCGTTATCTAGATCCTTACCATTCATCTTGTCCCCAACCATCTTGTTTAACTTTTCTTGACCATCTGCAGTAAATGCTCCGGGTGGCAATGAGCCATCTGCATTAGGCAATGTAATACCGCCTTCTGCAACAGGTTGTCCGGCTAATTCACGTAGCCTACGTAAATCTGGTTTTTCTTCGTCTCCGTTAATTGGACTTTCACTATCTGTAGTAGGAGCAGTCATATCTTCTGTACTAACTACTGCTGTTCCTGTTTTAAGTTCATCTGTATCCGGAACATCCATAGACATCTTGCCGTCTGGTGTTGGCTTTAATGCTGTACTATCAACTTCCATAGAGCTGCCGTCTGGTTTAGTTAGTGTTGCTTTCTTTGTAGCAGGATCAACTTTAGTAATCTTTCCTACGTCTGCACCCATTGCTTCGTCGGTTGAGCTTGCTTTAACTGTGGCACTTTTTCCATTAGCTTGTAATTTTTTAGCAACGTTACTAGCATGACTTGCAGATCCAAATGTTTTCCATTTGCGGCCATCAATGTATACATCATGCGGCACATCGGCAGCAGGCTCACGGCGTGCGCCTGGGCCACCGTGACCGATACGATCATGTGCTCGACTGTATACTGGGTCACCTTCATCATGTCCAGGCGCTAGACTATAACCAGCATCATCGTAACCAAAGTCTCTACGACCCATACCGCTTTGACTATTGTCATAATCACGTTGGTAAGCATCACGACGATCCCAGCGGCCTTCATCTACACCATCATCAGGGTCAAGGATTGCATATTTTTTGTAACGTGACGGATTAGCTTCATCGTCGTCTTTTCTCTTAAACACTATATTGTCATCTTCATAATCAGTTTTTTCATGCTTAATGCCACGGCTGGTAGCGGTAATCTTGCCGCCTCGGTGAGTAGTTCTATCGTGTCCTATACCTTCACGTTCCATACGATCGTTGTAATCGTTGCGCATTTGTTCTTTGCGATCTAGATAGTTTTGATATCTTTGTTGATCACGCTCAGTTGCATCAGGAGATTCTGCTCTGGCCTTTAGGTCAGCAGCATGTGATTGATCTAACATACGACGGTGTTCTGCACCTACACTGTTAGGATTATAGCCTTCCATTGGCTTAACTGGTGCTAGTTTTTCTTTAGCTTTGCCGTACTCAGCACTGTGATCTTTAGGCTTCTTGTTGTACTTTACAGCTTTAGTGCCTTTCTTGTGTTCGCCTAGTATTTCATTTCGTTTCATTGTTGTTCTCCTAGGCTTAGCGCCTGATCTTCTAATTTGTATATATGCTGACGCAATTGGTCAATATAACCTTTGTTGCGTAGGACCTTAAAAGCAATGTTCTCTACTGAGAATTCGCCTTGGCGCTCTAATCCAGTTTTGCGTAGTCGGTTAAGACGATCTTTAACAGTGTTGGCCACACTGATATCATCTGACCGCAATGCTTGTTTAATTTTATTTACGTAATTCTTAAACTTTAGATTAACATCATGGTCGTCAATTGTGACCTTAATGGGTTTTGGTTGCGCAAGCCATTGATCATCTAGCACTGAATAGATACCCGCTGAATGATGTGCATCAGCAACGGGTTGTACATATACTTCTACTTCAATGCCGTGTATTTTAATATCGTGTTGGAAGTTATACTGATTCTTCTTAGCATCAAACAAGGGCTTTAAGTGATACTGTGCAGCACTGGGAATATCCACTACAAGGTGTAGATCTAAGTCACTGTGTTCTGTATAGGTATAGGCTGCGTTGGAGCCTGACAGAGTAACATTTTTAAGACTTATTTGTGGAATGTCAATGAAGTTGATAAAGTGTTTGGCAATCTTTAATAGTTTAAAACGCACTTCCGGATTGAGTCTACGTTCCTTCCATAGTTTTGGATTAAGCTCTTTATGAAACAAAATAGCTTGATCAACTACGCTCTCTAGTGTAAACTCTCTTAATAACATATTATTTTACAAGCCAAGGAACTTCAATATATGTGGGAAGTTGACAGCATTGATCCAACCTGTACCTGCGGCAAATGCCAGTGCTGCCATAGCATACAATGTAATCTTGCTTTTGACTTTTTCTAGCTCGCCAATTTTACCGGCTAGTTCGTTATGCTGTGCTGATTGTAGTTCGTTTAGATGATTAGCAT
>Ga0304729_1000820_pt1 | contig 21633 bp, 22 predicted proteins | sample C_131016_MF_Meta_FD_190475 | JGI IMG/M metagenome (GOLD analysis project Ga0304729, IMG submission 190475) | Freshwater microbial communities from Lake Croche, Canada to study carbon cycling - C_131016_MF_MetaG (v2) (version 2) | ecosystem: Environmental > Aquatic > Freshwater > Lake | place... | reverse complement strand
AGATGGGGCAGTCCTCCCATGATGAGTTCTGGTCCGTCGGTCTCTGCATGGAGGCGATCGATCCACGACTCCCCAAGCCGATCGTGCACTGGAAAAGCTATTTTCCGTTGGTCGATACCGAACTTCTCAAATCTCAGCCCCGCCCTACGGGGCCCGGCCAGCCCCGTTTCACAACGATCGGTCAGTGGTATTGGGACGGGAATATCGAGATCGGCAGCGAGTCGTACGACTACTCCAAGCAGGCGGCTTTCGCCCCCTATATGGAACTTCCCCGACGGGTCCCGGAAGCGGTTTTCGAGTTGGCCATGAATCTGAGTCCCGATGATCCCGAGCGAGCCCGTCTCCGCTCGCTGGGATGGAAAATGGCCACGCCGCATTCTTTGACCCGCACACCCGCTGCGTACTATCGTTACCTCGCGGGTGCCACCGCCGAGTTCACAGCGGTGAAGCTCGAGGCCATCATGGGTAGCGGATGGTTGAGTGATCGGGCCGCCGCTTTTCTAGCTCTGGGTCGTCCTGTGGTGACGGAGCCGACGGGCGCCGAACATTATCTGCCGAAGGAATCCGGGATGCTCTTTGTGCGCAACCTGGAGGAAGCGGTCGAGACCTCCAAGAGGGTTCTTGGGGATTGGCCTGCACTTTCCAAGGCGGCCCGTGTCACGGCGGTGGAGTGCTTCGATTCGGTGAAGAATCTCCAGTTGCTCTTAGGGTGCTCCTGAAGTTCTTTAAAAAACGGGTGGCTGACGGGGCTCGAACCCGCAACAGCCGGTACCACAAACCGGAGCTCTACCATTGAGCTACAGCCACCATCGTTTCCCCCCCAAAGGGGTTTGACATCATGTCTTTGCGGCACGAGTTGTCAACCCTAGCATTAGGTGGAAAGCTAGTACAAAAATCATGCCGTCGATGAAATCCAAGGCGCCCGTAAGGCGCAAATTCCTACTCTCCTCCGCACCCTCGCAGATAGCTCTCTCGAGCTGTTTGGAGATCGAGCAAGGGTATATTGTCAGGGAGCGCGGACAGGAACTTCGGGTGCGTCGCGAGGGGAGTCGCTACTCCCTGTCGACCCGTGACCGATCCGGGCGGACCGTCACCGGACAGGAGATCCGGATCACCAAAGGACAGTTCGAGAAGCTATGGCCCTTCACGCTCGGACAGCGGATCACCCGCATCCGCCACATCATGAAGCTTGGCAGGCTAAAGATGAAGATCGATGAGTTTACGGGGGAACATGCGCCGTTACGTCTGGCAGAAATCTTTTTTACGGATGCCTCCGACAGCAAATCCTTCAAGAAGCCCGATTTCCTTGGGGAGGAGGTGACCAGACGGGATGAATACCAGACGGCCGAAATGGCGATTCACGGGGCACCGGAGCCCTCCGGCATGTGCCAGTTAGGAATCCTGCCCTACACCTTCATCGACCGGCGACTGCATCTCCTGCTCATCACCAGTTCTTCGGGGAACCGGTGGATTTTCCCCAAGGGCCGTCAGGAACCCGATATGACTCCCCATGAGGTCGCCATCATGGAGGCGGTGGAAGAGGCGGGGGTGCTCGGAACCCTAAGGCAGGACCTGCGGACCCGATGCCAGATGGCCGATGGACGCTTCCTTCAACTTTATGCGATGAAAATCTCGAAGCTCCTGAAAAGCTGGCCTGAGGAGAACGTGCGCCGGCGGCGGCTTTTTCCATTCAGTGATGCCCTGGAAATGATCGGTGATCCGGGGCTAGCGAAGGCGGTTCGCAGGTTGGCAGTGACGATCAATAAGTAAGCCCCGTTCCGGGGAGTGAAAAGTTGAAGTGTTGAACCAAGCCGTTGGGAACCGGCGCGATAGAATGCCAAAGGCATCCCGTAAGGGCGGCACGGCTTGCCGGGAGGCAAGTGCCGTCAAGGGTTGAAAGGTAGCCCGTGAGGCATTCACGACGGCTCGCGTTGAGCCTCTTTTAACCTTTTTAACAGTTTAACACTTTTAACCCCTTCCCCAGCGCTTGCTTTTGGATAAGCAGCCCATTAGTCAGGAAGACTTCTTTTTCTCTTAAAATCCCCTATCCTCATAATTTCCCATGCTGACCGTCATCCGTAAAAATCAACAGGTTCTCATGCTGGTGATCGCCATCCTGACGATCGTCGCCTTCATCTGGCTCTACAACCCCACCGACAAATTCAACAAATTCGGTTCCAACGACGTGATCTCGATCTATGGTCGCGTGGTTCAGCGGGCTGAAATCGACCATCAGGTGCGCGGTTACCGCCTCGCGTTAGCCCTGGGTCTGCCCGATTTCGTCCGCGACCTCGGCGGCATGGGAGAGAATGAGGAAGCCTCCGTGAGCGACTTCATTATCAATCTCTTTGTCATCCGCAACCAGGCCCCGGAGCTTGGCATTCACCCTTCCGACGACGCAGTTGCCAATGTGATCAAGGGACTCCCTTCTCTTCAGACCGCCGGCACCTTCGATCCGGCTAAGTATGCCGCCTTTATCCAGGATCAGCTGGCACCCAATGGCTTTACCGAGCGACAGATGGAGGAGATCGTCAGGGATTCCCTGCGCGTCAGGGAACTCCGTCGGATCATCAGCTCACCCGTGGCCATCGGCGATGACCAGGTCCGCGAGGCTGCACGGATCTATCAGCCGATCACAGCTCAGGTGCTTCGTTTTGAGCGGGATACCTTTGCCAAGAATGTCACAGTGCCGAATGAGGAAGTGGCCGCCTTTTATTCCAAAAACAAGGGTGGGCTTCTTTCCCCCGAGAGTCGCGACGTGACCTATGTGGTCTTCGACCTGCCTGACGCCCAGCAGAAGCTTGCCGGCAAGGAAAAGGCCGCCGCACTGCAGAAACTTGCGGATCAGGCGGAGGGCTCCATGAAGATCATCCGTGGCGAGATTGCCAAAGGGAGCGTTTTTGCCAAGTCCGCAAAGCAGGTGGCAGCCTTGCATCCCGAGAAGCTGACTGCCCTTCAGAGGGACGGCAGCGTGAAAGGCAAAGAATCGGGTGTCCCTTTATCCGTTGCGGCCGCGGCCTTCCGTCTCCAGAAGACAGGCGAGCTTTCCGACATCATTCAGGATGGGAATTCCTTCTATGTCATTTCCGTGGATGGGGTGAATCCCGTCCGCCAACTTGAACTTGCGGAGGTTTCCGAAAAGATCATAACTCACCTGAAGGAGGAAAAGGCGGTCAAGCTTCTGGCCGAGTCGTCTTCCAAATCCCTGGATAAGATCCGTGCCGACATGGCTGCTGGAAAATCCTTCGCGGAGGCTGCAAAAGCCGCCGGTGTGAAGACGACAGCTCTTGCGGGAGTCACTCCTTCCGACCAGAAGAACTCGCAGGAGCAGCAGGCTTTGGCCTCGGCCAGCCTTGGTCTGAAGGACGGCCAGCTTGGCTCTCTACAGCCCGCTCCCTGGGGCGGCGTTGCCATCTGCCTAGTGAAGCGAACCCCGCTTACTGATGCCCAGTGGAAAGAGCACCAAGCCACGCTTTCCAAGACGATTCTCTCCAATGAGCAGGACCTGCTCTACATGGATTGGCTCCGTTCCGCCCGCGCCTCTGCTCAGATCAAAATGCTTGGACGAGATGCCAGGAACTCGCAAGGTAGTCAGGGCGCCCAAGGCCCTCAGTAAGAGTCCCAGCAAAGGGGCTTCGAAGGTTTTCATGCCTGAAACTCAGCCCGAGAATGGCGACACCGCGACCCTCTTTGACCTTTTTGACGAGGCCAGCGGGGATGTTGCTGTGGGGGAACTTGAGGCTGCCGTAGAGAAATACCGGCGCTGCATCGAGATCGACCCACTGTTCTTTGACGGATGGCATGCCTTGGGGATGGCCCTTATGAAAACGGGCCGCTTTCCGGAGGCGATCGAGGCGGGTCTGAAGGCGACGCAACTCCAACCCAATGACCAGCTGGCATGGTCGAGTCTTTCCATGTTTTATGTGCGCAACCACCAGATCGCCGAGGCCGAATCAGCTGGCGTGAAGGCCAGAATTCTTTCCTGGGGTGGTAAGATAGCCAAGGAAGATAGTACGATTCCCCCGTCAGCCGAATCAGCAGCTCCATGAAACCATTCTTCATCACCACCGCGATAGATTACACCAACGCACCGCCCCATATCGGCCATGCGTACGAGAAGATCCTGGCCGATGTGCTGGCCCGCTATCAGCGCCAGCGGGAGCGGGAGGTCTTCTTTTTGACGGGAGTCGACCAGCACGGCCAGAAGGTCCAGCAGAGTGCCGAACGTGAGGGAATTCCTCCCCAAGAATTCGCCGACCGTGTTTCCGAAAAGTTCCTCGCACTCTGGAAGACGCTGGGCATTTCCTACGATGCCTGGGCGGCCACGACGGCCCCGCTCCACAAGGCGGCGGTCCAGCGCATTCTCCAGGATCTCAAGGAGCGCGATTGGCTCTACAAGGCGACTTACAGCGGCCACTACAGCGTCCGTCAGGAACAGTTCCTGACCGACAAGGAGCGGGGGCCTGACGGTGATTTCGGACCCGAATGGGGCGAGGTCGTCCTGCTGAACGAAGAGAACTGGTACTTCCGTCTCTCGAAGTGCTCCGAGTGGCTCCACAACTTCCTAGAGAGTCGCAAGGATTTCGTCACCCCTGACTTCCGACAGACCGAGCTGAAGAATGCTGCCGCGAAGATCACAGGGGACCTCTGCATTTCCCGTCCGAAGAGCCGCCTGGAGTGGGGGATCGAGCTGCCGTTCGATTCCGGCTTTGTCACCTATGTCTGGTTCGATGCCCTGATCAACTACATCAGCTTTGCCGGTTATGGTGTTGAGGTAGAAGAGGGCCAAGTTGCTTTCGACACGCTCTGGCCCGCCGACCATCACGTGATCGGCAAGGACATCCTGATCCCGGCCCACGGCGTCTACTGGCCCTGCATGCTGCATGCCATGGGGTTCAGCGATGATCGGATGCCCCACCTGCTGGTTCACGGCTTCTGGAGCCTGCGAGGCGAGAAGGTGAGCAAGAGCACAGGCAATGTGGTTGATCCCGCCGCGCTTGTGGAAAGCTACGGCACCACCGCACTTCGGTATTATCTGATGCGCGATGCCGTCATGGGGCACGACGCCGACTTCAGCGAGGAGCGTCTGATCCTGCGTCATAATACCGAGCTGGGGAACGGTCTCGGCAATCTCGTAAACCGTACCCTGAGCATGACCCATCGCTACCGCGAGGGATCGCCAAAGCCGGTGTCTCTTCCTGCGGACCTAGCCGACCATCTGACTGCTGATGCCGAGTCAGTGAAGACCTTTGTCGCTCAGATGGATGCCGCCCAGATCCATTCCGGAATCGAGACCATGGTCGACTTGGTGAATAGGGCGAATGCTCTGGTGGATTCCGCCGCGCCTTGGAAGCTCGCCAAGGATCCGGAACAGGCCGACAGGCTTGATGCCGTACTTTCCACTCTTATCCTCTCAGCCCGCACTGCTGCCACGCTCCTAATGCCCGTGGCTCCGGAAGCGGCCACCGAGATCCTACGCCAGATTGCTCTTCCTGCTTCGGAGCTCGGGGGCTTAGCAATCACGGCGTTACCCGAGGGATACCGATGTGGGGAACCCAAGCCGGTTTTCCCAAGATTGGAATTACCAACGGGCGAGGCCTTGTCATGAGCGAAGGGGAGGTAGCCGCATTGATGCGCTCCATCCCTTTTTGGAAGCGCCAGCGCTATCGTCTGGAATACGCAGGCCTAAGATCAGCCTCCGCTCTTATCTGCCTGCTACCTTGGTGGGCCATTGGGCCGCTCGCCTCGTTTGTCGGATCACTCTTCTTCTCCTTGGACGCTCACCGCCGTGAGGTGACCATGGCGAATTTGCACTCAGCTTTCGGAAATCGCTATTCGGTGGCCGAGTATGATCGGATCGGAAGAAAATCCTACGGCGTCTTTGCCCGCACCGCGCTGGAGCTTCTTTGGTCGCCGAATCTCACCCGGACTCTTCTGGATGAGATCATTACCACCGAGGGACTCGATCCGATGCCCGCCCATGGAGCGGAGAAAAAGCCCGCACTCTATTTCTGTCTGCATGCCGGGAACTTTGAGTGGCTGAGCCAGATTACCTGCCGTCATTTTGGGAATTTCCCTGTCATTGCGCAGAACTTGAAGAACCCATTGCTCGGACCACTCTTCGACGGATGGCGATCCGCTCTCGGCCAGGAGATCATGCCGCAGAAGGGAGCCATGCTCCGCACTATCCGTTATCTCAAAGATGGGGGCAAGATGGGCATGCTGATCGACCTGAATCTTAAGCCTAGCGAGGGACCCGTTATGATCCGACAGTTCGGACGTCTCCTGACTCCGGTGACCCGTCTGCCGGCGGAACTTGCCCTGCGGACAGGCGCGTCGCTTGTCCCCGTGGAGTGCCTCCCGCGAGAGGATGGTGGCTACATTGTTCGCTATCTACCCGAACTTCCCGTGACTGTGGAAACCACGCCCGCCCAGATTGCCCAAGCCTGCTGGGACGCCTTGGAACCAAGCCTCCAAGATCATCCCGAACTCTGGCTCTGGAGCTACAAGCATTGGCGTTATCGTCCCAAGGGTTCCGAAGGAAATGGATATCCGTTCTATGCCGGGGAGTATGGGCCGTTTCAGGAACTGCTCGAGAAAATGGAATGACAAGCAGTACGACCGGGGGTATGGATCTCACTATGAAAACTCTGCTGTTCATTCCTCTGATTGCGGCTCCTCTCCTGCTTGCCGGATGCAACACCTTCAAGGGAGTCGGTGAAGATATCACCGGCGCGGCATCTTGGAGTCAGGAGAAGATGACAGGTGACAGTTCCGTAAAAAAGTCGGATTCGGATTATGTCCAGAATCCACCCCAGTTCCCCAAGAGCAACTAGCTGACGTAATCTTTTGGCGAGGAGCGTTGTTGTCGCCTAGCACCTCACCAAAATCTCTGCGGCATCCAGTGCTCTTAATCTGGGGATTGTGCGGCAAAAGGATGCACTCAGGCATCAAGTTTCAGCTTTCATCCCTCTGTGGCTTATACCCACTTATGTTTAGGGTAACGGCGTGAAAGCTCCGGCTTGATCTTCGGATAGGTCTCTTTCCAGAAGGAGTTGAGATCTTTGGTGATCTGAATAGGTCGGCGATTGGGTGCCAGGATTTCGATCGTCACTTCGGCTTTTCCTCCCGCGAGTTTCGGAGCTGAGGTCACGCCGTAGAGATCTTGGATCAGGGCGCTCATGGTGACCTGGCCGGTTGCTTTGTAGAGTAGTCGTGCCTTGCGCCCTCCGGGCAGCTCATGGCGGTCGGGAGCGAGGCGTTCAAGGGCGGAGCGCTGGGCTGGAGTCAGCAGCGACTGGAGAGCCGGGAGGGCCGGTTTATCTTTCACTTCACGGTAGCCCACGGCTCCCCGGCACCACTCCTCCAGAGCGAGTTGGCGTTCCGTCTCATCGAAGGAGGGTAGTTCGAGTTCCGGATGGTGGTGGGCCAGCCATTGCACCCGCTGCATCCACTCCTCGGTCTCTTCCTTCCACGTGGGGAGAGGAAGATCCCCCTCGGCCAGAGCGGCAGCCAAGACGCTGGAGGCTTCCTCGCATGGCTGGGCATCGCGATGGACAGACTCCAGCACGAGATCGCGGAAGACCTTCTCGGTGCGCTTCACGACACGGTTGGTGGATGTGTCGAAGAAGTAGTCGTTCCTGTCTATGAATTCGTTCGGGAAGAGATCCCTCAGCATCTGCTCGTCGATGGAGGTCACCATCGAGAGCTGGACACGGACATCGCCGCTGCCCTGACCGATCTCGCTGATTTCCGCGGCAACAACAAGACGGCTTTCTGCTGCGGCACTCTCCTTGGTAAGCAGTCCTCGGCGTCCATGGACGATGTCACAGAGATTTGTACCAGCGCCTCGCCGACGGGCCACTTGGTCGGCGAAACCGGCCAGAATACAGCGGGCCAATGCCTCGTCCGGTGCGGCCGGGGCATCGACATCAAGTCCCTGATTCTCTGCAAGTCGAAGGAACTGCTCGAAGATCTTGGCCGTCTGCCGCGCGGCATCGCCATGGACTGCGAGTTGGCGGCAGCGGTCTGCGCGAAAATCATTCTTCTCAGCCCAGCGGAAGGCACGGGCCATCACCAGGAAGTCGGAGCCTCCACCACCGAAGAGATCCTGACGCTCCTCCTCCGTCTTGCGGTCTGTGCGGAGCAGCAGTGGGCGTGACTGGGTCAGGGCCGCCATCAGGGCCACGGCGCGGACACAGCCGTATTCTTGGGCCGCCAAAAGCATGCGGGCATATCTGGGATGCGTGGGGAAGGCCAGCATCCGTCGTCCCATGGGAGTGATTTCTCCGTCGTGATCGAGTGCCCCGAGATCACGCAAGAGTGTTTCAGCTCGGGTCAGTGCTTGATCCTTGGGAGCATCCAGCCAGCGGATGGCATCCATGGAAGCGAATCCAGCGGCCTTGAGCGTGAGGAGAACCTCACTCAGGTCGACGCGATGGATCTCCGGAGCCTCGCGGGGTATGCGCCGCGCATGGTCACGCTCGGTCCAGAGACGGAGACAGACCCCGGGTGCTGTGCGTCCTGCCCTGCCCGCACGCTGATCGGCCGAGGCCCGACTGATCTTCTCGATCAGGAGTGTATTGATGCCGCGCCGGGGATCGAAACTCGCGATACGGGCCAGGCCGCTGTCGATGACGCCGGTGACCCCATCGATGGTCAGGGAGGTTTCCGCCACGTTGGTCGCCACGATCACCTTGCGGCTGCCGCCCGAAGAGACCGCCGCATCCTGGTCGGCGGGCGTGAGTTCCCCGTGAAGGGGCAGGGCGGCAATCGTTGCAGGCAGCCGTACCCTCAGCGTCGAGATGGTCCGCGAGATCTCATAGGTGCCGGGCATGAAGACAAGGAGATTGCCCGTGGTCTTCTTCAGCATGCTCTCAGCAGCCTCGGCGGCGAGATCCCAAGGCTTCTCCTCTCCGGGATCCCGGGTTAGGTATTCGATAACGACGGGATGGGTCCGTCCCCCGGAGCGGAGCACAGCGCAGGGTTGCAAATATTCGGCCAGCGCGGAGGTATCCAAGGTCGCCGACATGACGATGATCTTCAGATCGGGTCGCCGAGTCGCCTGGAGCTCCAGCGCCTGGGCCAGCGAGATGTCGCTGTAGAGATGCCGCTCATGGAACTCGTCAAAGAGAAGAGCGCTCACCCCGTGCAGATCGGGATCACCCAGCATCTGTCGGACGAGAATACCCTCTGTGACAAAGAGGAGGCGTGTTGCAGAGCTCGAGGCATCATCCAGCCTGATGCGGTAGCCGACCTCGTCGCCGACACGACCGTTGCGTTCATGGGCGACACGGGCAGCAAGCATGCGTGCGGCAAGCCTTCTTGGCTGAAGGATCACCGCACGACCCGATCCTAGGATCCCAGCATCGAGAAGCATCTGGGGTATCTGGGTCGATTTTCCCGAACCCGTGGGAGCTTCCACGATCACGCGGTTGCCCCGGGTCAGTTCGGAGATGATTCCTTCGCGCAGTTCCTCGATCGGCAGGTCGGTTCGGCGGATGGTGTTGCTGCTCTCTGATGAGGGGGAGTGGTTCGGTTCTGGCAACATGCGGTCATCTGGTGTATCTAGAAATCATGCTGACTGGCAGACATTTTGGCGTTCTGGCGCTGATGGCCATCGGTTGCCACGGAGCCCAATCCATGGATCCTGCGAATGCCCGCATGACGGAGCCACAGAAGCAGGCCGCAGTTTTCTTGGACGCGCTGAGTGTGCCATCTCCCGGCGAGGTCTTTGCCGCGCTAAACAAGGCCTGCAGACCCAATTGGGCCACCCTTGTCACGCCCGCCACCGCGCCGGTGACCACCGAGCGTCCTCAGCTTGCCCTAGCCGTCGGCGTTCTCACGGCCAACGGCTATGTCGCGGTGGAGGCTCAGGACGGCCAACAGGTAAAGAATGTCGGCCGAGAGTTGATGGCCCTTGCCAAGTCGCTAGGTGTCAGCCAGAGCCTGCTGGGGAGGGGGAACAGTCTCATGGAATTTGCCGATAACAACGATTGGGACGCTCTTGCCGATGAGCTGGAGGCCACCGAGAACGAGGTTAAAAACACCATGATGGGGCAGAAGGACCGCGATCTGATCGTTCTTACCTCCGCTGCCGCATGGCTGAGAGGCCTGGAAGTCGCCACCGGCGTCGTTCTTTCCAGTGATTCTCTTCAGGGGGCCGGGGTGCTTTATCAGCCAGAACTAGCCAGAAGACTCGCTACGCAACTCGACTCGCTTCCCGATCGTATGAAGAGAGGGTCCCTGGTGCCGGCGGTAAAGCGAACTATGGAAACAACGGCCTCTTTACTTGAGGCTCAAGATACCAAGACGGACACCTATCGTAAAAACTACACTAAGATTCATGACGATTGCTCGGCCGTGGTGAAGGCGATCCTGAGCTCCTCGATGAAAGGCCCCTCAACGGTTCCTTCTCCCGTTCCCAGCCCTACCCCCTCCAAATCATGAGGAAGGAACGACTACTCCTGCAGGTACTCCTGCTGTTGGTTTTTAGCGGAAGGATGATGGCACAGGCTGCTCTTCCTTCACTCCTGAAGGTGGTTGAACCGATTTCGATGGAACCCCGCAGGCTGGCTTTGGAAACGGCCGGGGCTTTTGAGAACGACGGGTTCAGAATCCGTGACGGTGTGTGGAGCGACACTCTCTCCAAGGGAATGCCCCTCTTCCTTCAGGTGACGCTCTTTGCCGGAGAGAATTATTGGTTTGTGGCGGCCTCCCCGACGACCGGGGCCTTGCTGCACGTCGCGGTCTATGATGCCTCCGGAAAGCCCATAAAAAGTGATCTTTGGCACAATACGGCCAATGCCGAGGGGACACGAAGTGCCACAGGAGTTGCGCCGACTCAAAGCGGGAAGTACTTTATCGGGGTGGAGGGTATGAGCGGCCCAAGCGAAGGACCTCTCGATTTTTCTCTGGTCTACTGCTACAAATAATCCCATGTCCTCGCCCTCACCAGCCACTAAGGAAACCGTCACGGGAGTTCCCGTGAAGCACTTCTCGATCTTCCTTCACAACAAGGTGGGGGCCCTCCTCGAGGTGGTGAAGTTCTTCGAGCAGAAGGGCGTCATTGTTTTGGCCTTCAGCATCGTTGATTCCGCCGAGTCCGCCATTGCTCGCATGATCGTCAGCGATCCCGTGCTGGTGGGTAAGTTGTTGCATGAGCGGGATATTGCCTATGTCGAGACCACTGTGCTCGTGGTCGAACTGGCGGAAGGGGCTGCGGATCTGGGCCATGTGCTGAATTGTTTGCTGATGGCAGAGGTGAATCTCCTCTTCAGCTACCCCCTGTTGGTGCGTCCCCGTGGCAAGGCCCTGCTGGTCCTCCATGTGGATGACAACGAATGCGCCGCGACCGTGATGCAGGGTGAGGGCTATCAGATCCTGACCCAGGGAGATCTTTCGAGGTAGTCCTCTTGATCCAAGGTTCCTCATCCCATATAAGCCATCCTTTTCAATTGGGGATACAGAATGGGTAAGCTTTGAAAAACAGGCGTTTGGTTTCTGTCACTACTTCGCCCTTTCCTCACCCGTCTTTTTCACTTCTGCTTCGTCCTTGAAGACCAGTGAGACGGAGTTGAGACAGTAGCGGAGGTGGGTCGGGGCCGGGCCGTCGTCAAAGACATGGCCGAGGTGTCCGCCGCAGCGGGCGCAGAGGATCTCGGTACGGGCCATGCCGAGCGATACATCGCGGATTTCAGTGATGTTCTCCGGGGCGAAGGGCCGGTAGAAGCTGGGCCAGCCGGTGCCGGAGTTGAACTTCGAGCTGGAGGCAAAGAGCGGCAAGCCGCAGCCGGCGCAGAAATAGACCCCATCCTTGTGGTTATCGAGCAGGTTGCCGCAGAAAGGAGCCTCGGTGCCCTTGGCCCTGAGGACGCGGTAGGCGGCGGGGCCGAGCTGCTTCTCCCACTCGGCATCGGTCTTTACAATGTGGGGACTCTGGACGACTGGTCCAGGATTACCATTAGGGCCAATGAGGCGGACGGCGACGGAGTTCGTGGAGCTAGAAGGGGTCTGGGCGGACATGAACGAAATCATAGAAAGCAGCAGGGCTGCGGGCAAGAGATGACGGGTGATCATGGGAAGGAAATAGGCTGTTGGGTATTTAGACTGTTAGGCTATTGGTTAAAGAGGACAAGAGACCTTTTGTCTGGCGATTGCTGGCCCGGCCGTTACTGCTCATCCGTTACGGCTCCCGGATCAGCCCTCCTCGCCATGGGCGAGGCAAGCAAAGCTGCATTTTGATTCGCTCTCTCTCCCGCTCGTTTTACGCAAGCAGGGCAACCTTCGGCAGTCCATCTCGTGCTTACCAGCCCTCGATTCACGCACCTTTTTACTTGTTCCGTACGCCTCGGCTGATGAGATCCAAGGGTGCTTTCCTACCTTGCTCCTTGGCTACTCATAGCCGTTGCCTCGTACCTGCTCGGCTCGATCCCGTTCGGGTTCATCGCCGGCCGGATTTGCGGTATAGATATTCGCACTCAAGGAAGCGGCAACATCGGGGCGACCAATGTGCTTCGCGTGCTGGGCAAGAAATGGGGCTACGCTGTCTTCTTCCTCGATTTTGTGAAAGGTCTGCTTCCCGTACTACTGGCACTTTCTTGGGGGCGCTCCATCGGGGTACACCCGGCCTCCGCCCCAGGAGCGCTTGCAGCTCTCTGTGCGCTCCTGGGTCATAGCTTTCCCGTCTGGCTGGGATTCAATGGGGGGAAGGGGATTGCCTCCTCTGCGGGAGTGATCGTCGGGCTCTTCGGAATAGGGGCCTTTCTGTTTTGCCTCGGCTCATGGCTCCTTTTCTTCAGCGTCACTCGCTATGTTTCCGTGGCTTCGATTGCGGCGTCCATTGCCGTTCCTGTCTCCGTCTCCGTGCTCTATTTTATGCACCGATCCGATTGGCTGACTCTGCTCGTGGCATGCCTCATGTGCCTGCTGGCGATCTGGCGTCACCGCTCGAATATCACCCGTCTGCGGGCGGGAACCGAGCCTCGCTTTGACAAGAAGACGGGGCCGAAAAACCTATGAGCAACCCTACAGTCAGCGTTCTCGGTGCGGGGGGATGGGGAACGGCTTTGGCCATTCTCCTTGCTCGTCCAGACAGGAAAATCCCTCTCTGGGGTCATGATCCGATTCACGTGAATGACATGGTCCGTGAGGCGGTCAATACAAAGTATCTTCCAGGGGTGCAATTGCCCTCCGTTATCAAACCCACGGCGGATCTCTCGCTGGCGGCGCAGTCCGAGATTCTCTTTCTAGCAATTCCTTCGAGATATCTGGACGGGATCGCCTCACAACTCGCTGCATTATGCGGAGACCTCAAGCCCGTTCTTGTCTCCTGCACCAAGGGAATCGAACGGGAACGCAGTCTTCTGATGAGCGAGGTGATCAGGGAACGCTTTCCAGAAACCACCATCGCCGTTCTCTCCGGGCCGAATCTAGCGGGTGAGATCGCTCGTGGCATTCCGGCGGCGGGAGTCATCGGTTGTCATGATGCGGCGGCTTTGACCATGACACAGGCGCTATTCTCCGGGACGAGTTTCCGCGCCTACACGAGCGGTGATATCCGGGGTATCCAGTTGGGTGGTGCGCTGAAAAATATATTCGCGCTCGCTGCCGGCGTCTCCGACGGCCTCGGTCTGGGTGAAAACGCGCGAGCGGGTCTGGTTACCCGATCGCTCACCGAGATGACTCGGCTCGGCATTGCCATGGGAGGCGGCCGCGAAACCTTCGGTGGACTGAGCGGCATCGGCGACCTCATGGTCACCTGTTTCAGCCCTAGCAGCCGCAATCATCAGGTGGGATTCCGTCTCGGTCAGGGGGAGTCACTCGAGTCGATCACCTCATCCATGGGTAGCATGGTAGCGGAAGGAATCCCGACGGCCATGAGTGCGCAAGCGGCCGCTCGACGTCTCTCCGTGGAGACTCCCATCATCGATGAGGTCTCAGCTCTTCTTCAGGGACTGAAAACTCCTGCCGAGGCAATGAAATCCCTAATGGGCCGCGATCTGCGCGCAGAAGAAGAAGTTTAGGAAATTTCCTAGGGCGTGGGGCCCTAAGTGACCTTAAGGCTTGGTTTCGACGTGGCCGTCCGCGCGGAGAACATTGAGCTTCCCGAGATGAGGCACCCCCTTGTCGGTACATACCGTCATTGTGCTCAGCTTGCTGATCGTGAAGACGCCGCCGCGGGTATAAATATGCACATCCTGCGGATGCTCTCCCTGAAGCACGGGTGACCAAAGATAGCTTCCATAGTTCGTAGAGGGAGCTGTATCTGAAGGACAGGTGAGCAGGGCGATAGTGACTCCGTAGTTGCCAAGACATTGCAGCGGAAGAAGCAAACTGGTCGGAGAGTTCGAGTTCACTCCGGATTGTGAGGAAGTATTTGAAGCCGACACATTATAGATTGGTGGGAACTGGTTGCCATTGTCCGGGTCAGCAACATACTGCTGAACGGAGACCCCGATCTGCCGAAGGTTGTTCAGGCACTGGACCCCTTTGGCTTTCTGGATTCCGGTTTGGATTGATGGGATGAGCAGCGAGGCCAGCATGCTGATGATGGCGATGACGACCAGGAGCTCGACCAACGAAAACCCGCGCGAAAATTTCAAGGATTTCATCACGTGACTTCTGATCATTGCGAAGCCTTTGCGGCCGCTTTGCGGTTGAGGTAACTCACGGCTCGGGCGATCCGCTTCTCGGCAGTCTGCGGCGACTGCCTGACGAGCCGGGAGTCCTGAATTTTCTGACCCATCTCGGAATTGGCCATCATGTCCTGGATTTTGGCCATGCGCTCCTGGGGGGTGAGACCTTTCAGGGAATCAAAGAAAGCTTTTCTCTCTTCCCTGTCCTTCTGTGCCTCGGCCTGTTTGTTGGCAGGAAGCTTTTTAAGCTGTGCCATCTGGCGTTGCTCGATCCAGGCCTGGTTGGCATGAGGGCGATCCGTGTTACCACCGCGGGTTTCGCCGATCGCTGGCATACCAGACGGCGGCTGGAGTGCCGATTTGGCGGGTCTTTGGGCTGCTACTGCAGTAGGTCCATCGGGCCCTCCATCTCCATCTCCTAGCCCGCCTCCACCCCAACCACGGCGAGAACGCTCCGAAATGAAGAAAAACTCCGCCACCTTGCCATGTGCCGAGCTGACAAGTAAGGAAACGGCCTCGCGAACACTGGTCGGCTTGGGAATTCTGGTGATGGGACTCCAATCCTTGGGAAGGGAGGTCATGACACCACTCTTCTGGGACGCCTCATCGAGCAATTTTCCCAGATCCGGATCCGGCCCCTCCATGGCAATGGAGAGAAACCGCTCATCGATCACCTGTCCATACTCGGCTCTACCGGCTCCACCTGGGCCCGGGTAATAGCTGGTGGTCCAGCCCTCAATCTTGCCGGTGCCAGAGAGCGAAACGATGGCCTCGTTAAGGGCGGTTTTGGTCGGTGCCGCGAGATAAACGACGCGCCAGCCAGATTCCGTCGCCCCAGCCAATATCTCCAGCGCTTCCACAGGGGTAACCTTGACTGCGTCCATTGTCACCTGCTTGGAGGGGTCGAGTGAACTCTCGATGCGAACCCCCCCCTGACGGGAAATGGATGCCATCACCTTGGTAAGGGGTTGTTCCTTGGCATGGATGGTGACCAACCCCCAGTTCGCGATCCATCGGGCGATCAGGATGACGGTAAGCAGGAGGGCGATGCCCCCCAGATAGAGCTGCCGACTAGGCAATGCTGAGCGAAAGGAGAGCATGAGTCCTTATGAACACCCCATAAGCGATGAAGTTGCAGTAAAAATCACCAGCTTGGCACGATCCATCACTTTCTCTTATCGTCGATTTGCCTTGTCTCGCCGGCGGTTCGATGCGAGAGAGAGGGTTGCCCGATATCGGTGACCGTCGCAAGGTGGTGCGGATTTCCGCTACCTACCCCGGCATTGAAAGCCGAAGCAGCCTTCGCCACGCCCCTTTTCGCAAGATTCCAGGGACGGGACACACAGGAGGCCGCACACGGCGAGTCGCACGGGCACCAACACACAACGCAACGATAAACATACCTAGTCCTGATCCCCGCCCACACCGGCTCCGTGTCCCAGGCCGCGAATCGCGGGGATCCCTTCAACACAACACATATCATGTCCTCAAATTATTCCCCTAACAACGGCCGTTCCCGCAGTGGTGGCGGCGGCCGTCGTCGTTCCTCAGGCTCCCAAGGGCGCTCCCAAGGCGCTTCACGAAGCGAAGACCGTCCTCGCCGCGTGCAGCAGCCAGCCAAGAAGCAGGGCTTCCTTTCCAAGCTCCTCTCCGTCCTCGGACTCGGGGGCAAAAAAAAGCCCCAGGCCTCCGGCCAACCTCAACGCACTCCCCGTGGCGAGCATTCCGGGCGCCGTGAAAGTGCATCTCCCCGCCAATCCCGTAAGCCCGAACGCATTGAAGTGACCACGCCTCGCGTCTACGTTGGCAACCTCTCTTTCGATGCGACTGAGAGTGACCTGATGGAGCTCTTCAGCGGCGTTGGATCCGTACAGAACGTCGAAGTTGTTTGCAACCGCGAGACTCAACGATCCAAGGGATTCGGATTTGTTACGCTTTCTTCCGTTGAGGAGGCCAAGCGCGCAGTCGATGAGCTTCACGACAAGGAATACATGGGCCGCAAGCTCGTGGTCAGCGGCGCCAAGGCCGTAGCCGAGAGCCGCAGTGAACGGTCCGAACGCCGCGACACGGCAGGAGCTTCAGAAGCTTCCACGGAGTCCGAGGCGGCAGCGGCCTAGTTGGTTTTTGGTACCAATCGGTTCCGTTTCCGTGCTTCCTGCGGAAACAATTCTTATTGCCGGCCCCACTGGGGTCGGCAAGACCGATCTCTCTCTCCGGCTTGCCGGTGAACTTCACGGTGAGATCGTCGGCGCAGATGCCTTCCAAATCTATGCCGACCTATCTCTTCTGACTGCCCAGCCATCGAAGGCTGCGCGAGCACTAATTCCCCATCATCTGATCGGATCCGCCGATCCGGCGGAGGCTTATGACGCGGGACGCTATCTGCGTGAGGCGCTGCCCGTCATCCGCGATATCGCTGCCCGTGGCAAACGTCCAATCGTGGTTGGCGGAACAGGACTTTATTTCAAGGCGCTGCTCGGGGGTCTTCAAGACCTTCCTGCCGGCGACCCCGCCCTGCGCGCTGAACTACAGGCCCTCACATTACCGGAACTGATCGGGCGACTTGAGACTCTGGATCCTGCTGCCGTGAGGATGGTCGATTTGGTCAACCGCCGCCGTGTGGAACGGGCCCTTGAAATCGTGATGCTGACGGGCAAGCCGCTAGCCAAATCGCGGAAGGAATCGCAAGGCCCCATTCCAACACCCCAGGGTATGGGAATCATGACCCTTCTTCTCACACGTAATCGGGAGGAGTTGAACGCCCGGATCGAGGCCCATGTGCAGTCAATGTTCCATCAGGGCGTGGAGGATGAAGTGGCTGCTCTACCCGAGCAGTGTGTGGGGCCAACGGCCTCGATGACACTCGGTCTCCGTGAGATTCGCTCACTCCTACGGAATGAGATCACTCAGAAAGAGGCGATCGAAGCCATCAGCTCGTCAACTCGGCGCTATGCCAAGCGGCAGATGACCTGGTTCGGCCACCAGCATGACTTTCCAAAGCTGAACCTGAGTCTTTTTTCCGATCCCGAAAAGTCTTTTGCCGAGGCATTACGGCTACTCCAATCATCCGAGCCAGCGCAAGCGAACGGCACCGCTATTTGAGGAAGCCGCCGAGCGCATCGAGAACTTTCCCCGCTCCCTGTTCGAGCGTTTTAACAGCATTTGTCGACGGCATGTTGGTCGCGGACTGCTCCTTGATGACTCCTTCGGCGCGCGCGGTTACAGCCGTCACAAGACGTGCCGAGAGATCCTCCGTGGGATGGGAAAGACTCCCGCCGACGATCATCGGGGTCCAAATATAGCCGTCATGCTCGTTCAGACCGAGGACCTCGCGGGCGAAGGGGATCATGTCGACAATCCTCTTGGTGATGCCGACCTGAAAAGATCCCTTGAGTGATCCTTCTCGGCCCACCTCGGCATCTCCTATGAGCTTTAGCAGACCTTTGGATTCGAGAACCACGTCGCTCCACGTGGTCTTGTTCACATCCCCTGAGAATGTGGCGTGCGCCTCCTGAATCGGAAGGTGCCTGAATTGGTCCTTCGCCGTGAAGAGCGCCAACTTCTCCAACGCCGGAATCTGCGAGAGGGTAATGTCATGCCCGCTGACATTGCCTGAGATGGCATGGATCCCGTCACGACCCCATGCGGCCTCGCCCTGCCCCTCCAGAGAGCCCAGCACCATCCCCTCCAGTGCAGGCATAAGCGAGGTCAATTCGACCTTCGCCCAATGCCCCTTCAGTCGTGACTCACGTCCATTGCTTGGAAAGTTACCCTCCAATCGAAGGGCCCCCCCATTATGAATCGAGAGATCCGCGCCGGTGAGGTCGAGCCCTTCGTTGGAGAGACGGCATCGGATCGTGTCGATATCGATCTTCAGATCAGGAAAGCGCTCGCTGACCAGGCGTCCCCCATGGGCCTCAAAGCGGATCTGGTCTCCTTCCGGCACAGATTCCAAGCGGGTCCCCAGTATATCAACCGAGCCTCCCTTAAGTTGCTCTATCAGCACGTCTGTGGAGCAACTCTCGATCCTCTCAATCACGAACTGCGTGGGGAGCCATTTCGGAAGCCTAGATGGCTGTGTCGAAATCTCGGCAACAACCTTGTTATTGCCCTCCTTCACCGGCCCGAGATGAATCTCGCTCCGATCGAGAGTGATCTTCTCCACGACGAGATGTCCTTGCAACAAGCCTGCAGGGTGGAACCTTGCGTGCAAACCGCTGGATTCGATCTTTTTCAGCGCGGTTTCGGCCGAACCGAGGGCCCGGAGGCTCCCCGAAGTCAGACCAACCCAAGCCCAATGGATTGGAGACAGTTCCGCCTTTGCATGAAGCCGCTCGGTAGCCTTTTGTTCCACCAGTGAGCGAAACTCCCCTCCCTCTAGCCAACGCGCAAGAAGCACGAGCACGATGGCCAACATGATCCAAACCAAATTCAACGGGACGATCCAGTAAAGGTGTCGGAATCTGTAACTGGATTTTGTCATTTCTTTACCTCCCGGATGCCGAGCGTTCATTCAGGCTGTCGCAGACAGGGCACCGGAGAAGGTCGGCGGTCGATCCGTCGGTGTACCGCGAACCGCAGATCCTGCAAAAAACGCGGTTTCGGGAGATGATATTGGCATGGCGGTTGCGAATAATTTCGTAGCCTATCCAAAGGATCAAAACACCCGCTAGAAAAAGGGCCAAATAGACGCAGACAAACCACGAAAGCGTGATGGAAATCATGGCTTGGCTGAGGGATGAACCGGGGGAGTGGCTGCCGCGGGCACGGCCGAACTAGCGTCGGCACCCCAGAGCACAAGGACACGCCCCCACGAGATTGCCTCTACGGGCTGGGGCTGAAAGCGCCTAGCCATGATCCAGATATGGGCTGCCTCGTCGCTGGCCGGGTCGCCGGAGGATTCCATCAACACACAATGCACGGGCATCCCCTCGGGGTTGACCCCCACTTCATAGACAGCTGGCTGGATGACCCTCGCCATAGCGACTGGAATAGAAGAGGAAGCGGCGTCCTCCACCGAATGTCGTACCGAAAGTTCGTCTTCCCATCGGACGACTGTGGAAGAATGTGTGCCGGTCACGCTTAATGGGAGCGATGCTGGAGTCTTTGTCTCATGGGTCCCTCGTTGGGACACTCGCTGGAGTGGAGCTATCAGCGGGGGAAGGGAGGGCTCGACCCGGGGTACGGGCTCACTGCGCAGCGGAAGCAGTGATGGAGGCGGCTCTTCGTAGCTCGGCCTGTATTTCAGCGGAGGCAGCGAGGGTAAGGCTGTTCGTGCGGCACGGAGGGGAGAGAAGACTGCAGGATCATTGGCTTCCAGCCAAGGGGCCAACTGATGAGCGGCTTCACTGTCAGGCGGCAAGAAGTAAAACAGCGGCGCCTCCGGTGTTTTCTCGGACGGTACCCGGTAGCTGATCGAGAAGAGTGCCACCATAAGGGTCTGCAGGATTCCGGCTCCCAGAATGCAAAGCGGAAGCATCAGCCGTGGTGCCTGACGGATTGGCCATTCGAAAGCGAGTTGGGCTAAATGGGCCAACTCTCTCAGCTCCCGGGAAGCAAGGGGGCCCTTCGGAAGCAGCGGAATCCGCCTCGTCATGACGGACCAGAGCCAGTGGCAAGGATAACGGTGAAGCCGCAGCGCGCCCCGATCGTCATGATCTGAAGCAGGAGATCGTAGGGAGCAAGCCGGTCGGCCTTGATGATGAGGCTGCCGGTTCTGGGTGTCTTGCGGAGCGATGTTTCAAGCTCCGCTGGGGTGACTACCTGGCGGTCATAATAGATCTGCGGCAGAGGCGCTCCCGTCACGCTGACCACATGGGGATCTTGCTGAGGTAGCAGAAGAAACGGCGAGTCGGGAACCCTCAGTGCGATTCCCGGCTGGAGCATGAAATATCCGCCCAACAGCAGAAAAAAAACGAGGCTCAATAGCGTGCCGAGCGCCGGGGCCATCAGCAGCAGCGCATCTCCCGCTCCCTTGCTGCGGGGAAGCCTCATCCGTTGGCGGGGTCATGCCGCCGGTCGGCAGCATCCACAAGCAGGTTCACAATCTCGATGCCCGCCCGCTCCATGTCATGAATGACGTCATTCACCCTTGCGGTCAGGTAACTATGTCCGATGTAGGCTGGGATCGCCACACCGAGCCCGGCCGCTGCATTGAGCATGCTCTCGTAGACACCATGGGCGAGTTCCGCTGCCGTTGCATAGCCGCCGTGTGCCGAAAGAATCAGGAAAGCATCCAGTAGTCCGAGGATCGTGCCGAGCAGACCCAGCAACGGCGTAACATACGCAAGTGTCGCGAGAATCGGCAGATTCCGCTCCAGCTTCGGGATCTCCAGAAGCGCGGCGTCGGTTGTTAGTGACTGCAGGATACTTCGCGTGGCACCGGGCCTCAGCAGCGCGGCTTGCAGGACACGGGCCGCCGGGCCATGGCTCGCGGAGGATTCGGCGAGCGCCTCATCGAAACGACCATTGTGAATCAACAGTGCAAGACCGCCGAGCAGCTCTCCGACCCGGATGGAGGCTTTGTGAAGAAAGATCAGGCGTTCGAAGAAGACCCCCAGCGCCACCACGCTGCAGAGCAGGATGATCCACATAAGGGGTCCGCCTTTTTGCAAGAGTTCAAGCATGTGAAAATACTAGTTGCAGGTTGAAAGCATTAAAAAGGTTAAAGGTTCAAAGGGATCAGCTTCCGGCTGTCAGATCGGCAGGCTCGCTTGTGCGGAGGAACTGCTTGGCAGTGCCTCGGCATTAGAGAGATGTCCCAGCATTTCCTGAAGCCGCTCGCGCACCCCCGGGAGGAATCCACGGTCAGCATGGAGGACTAGCAGGCAGAGCTCGTTGTTGTGAAGGAAACTCAGGGCACCCTGTTCCGCATGGAGTGTCACCCCGGGCACATTCCCGAGACCCATCTTGGAAGAGGACTCCCGGATCTGGGCCAGCATCGTCATTGCCTGACCGCTCAGGGTCTGAAGATCGATTCCGGGAGGGGTGTTCGAGG
>Ga0304729_1000819_pt1 | contig 21660 bp, 24 predicted proteins | sample C_131016_MF_Meta_FD_190475 | JGI IMG/M metagenome (GOLD analysis project Ga0304729, IMG submission 190475) | Freshwater microbial communities from Lake Croche, Canada to study carbon cycling - C_131016_MF_MetaG (v2) (version 2) | ecosystem: Environmental > Aquatic > Freshwater > Lake | place... | reverse complement strand
ATTGGGACGGTTGCCCTTGCCAGTTCGTCTCTAAAGATCCTTCTGTTACTGGAACATCGATAACTTCAACATCAGGAACTGTCGTAGTCGAGCTCACCGATTTTTCTTTCCAAACGGCATCGGGAGCATCGGTAAGTCCTTCACAACCAAGTAAGGGATATCTGGTTAAGTCGAGTGGAAATGTCGTTGGGCTATTGGCATTACAAGTTCAGAGCGATGGATCTCTTAAAGTCGAGAAGCTGACTGGCAAAACGAGTAAATCAGATTTCACTGGCTTTAGTTCTGCTGCCAAGATTTATACGCATTAACTAATTCGCCGTTTTTATAGACGGCAATAATTTTTGCATCAGAATGAAAAAGTGGGCTCTTATCTAAAATAATGAAGTCGGATTTATAGCCCGGTTCTAATTTGCCGAGATCGCGCTCTCTGAAATTTTGGTAAGCCACGCTCGCAGTGTAGAAAGTCAGAGATTCTTCAATAGAGATTGCTTCCTCGGGGCTCCACGGTTCTCCATCTGAATTAAGCGTACGATGGACTGGAATATGAATTGCTTCAAGAGGCACTTCACTTGTGACCGGCCAATCTGAACCAAAGGCGACAGTAGCTCCGCTATTTACGAGAGTGCGAAGTTGATACTGGCGATTATTTCGTTCGCTACCGATGCGGGGGAGTATCAATTCCTTGTTCATAGGATCTAAATACATCCAGAGTGGTTGCATATTTGCAATGACTCCCAATTTCGAGACCCGCGGCAAGTCTGTGCTGTCGATGAGTTGAGCATGAACTAACACTGGCCGTCTATCTCTGGCTGGATTCTTTGCTTGCATATATTCAAAAGCATCGAGTGCTTGGCGGATTGCAGCATCGCCAATAGCGTGGATATGGATTTGATAGCCACGCTTGTCAAACTCGGTGACAGCTTCAAAGAGTTCAGCGTCGTCCCAAATCTTCAAACCGGAAAAGCCTGGCTGATCCAGATACGGTTCGAGAAGTGCAGCAGTACCAGATGAGAGTGCTCCATCCCCTAAGAATTTAACGCTTCGAGCATTTACCTGCGATGCATATGGCTCGAACTCCGCAGTGAGTTTTTCGATATTGAGAAGTGCTGTGCGCCATTCTCCAGGGCTGGCAAGAAATGAAATATTCATATCTATCGCCAGGTCACCAGATTTTACTGCCGCGAGATAGGCCTCCGCCATACCTTCTTCTAGCCACGAATCATTGGCGTACGTAACCCCGGACTTTAAATATTGGTTGCACGCATATTTAATAGCTCGCACATCAGATTCTATGGTGTGTTTAGGGGAGTGATTGAGAACCAAAGCAAAAGCTTCTGGCTCACGCAAAGTTCCTTTTGGCGATCCATCCGCGCGACGGGCAATGGTTCCACCCATTGGATCTGGTGTTGACGAAGTAATTCCTGCAATTTCTAGCGCCTTGGAATTAACCCAAATTGTGTGGTGATCGACTGCGTGAAGTACGACAGGTCGGTCACTGACAACTTGATCAAGCCATAGAGCATCAAAGTCTCCGCCTTCAATAATCGCTGCTTCATAAGCTCCACCAATAATCCACGGGAGATCTCTATTTTCAGATGCAAATGCACGTACAGCTTCTTGAATTTCTGCAACGCTCTGCAGCCCATTTACTTTTGGACCTGCAGCTTCGCGCCCACCAAATATGGGGTGTGCATGCCCATCGCCGAAGGCAGGCATTACAAATGCTCCGTTAAGTTCAATGACCTCTTCTGCGCTCTGATTCAGGGCGTCTGGGCCGATGGCGATGATCCGTCCATCTTCAACAAGCACTCCCTGGAAGAGCCCAAGCCCGGGGCTCCACGCCTGCCCACCTGTGAAAATCTGCCTCATATGGCCACTCTATTCGCCCATTTTCCAGATATGAGGGGTATAAGCACCCCCGATTTCGCCTTTTCTACGCTCCGCCTTAGACTAACCCTCTGCCCAGAAGTGGGCGGCAATTCTGTTAATCGCTAGAAATAGAGAAGTAGGTAACGCTTGGCCAAGAAAGACGGAGCTATCGAAATCGAAGGCACCGTTGCTGAAGCTTTGCCCAACGCAATGTTTCGAGTGACATTAACAAATGGACATGTAGTGCTTGCACATATCAGCGGCAAGATGCGGCAGAACTATATTCGCATCCTTCCCGAAGATCGTGTGATCATTGAACTCAGTCCATATGACCTCACCCGAGGTCGAATTATCTATCGTTACAAGTAATAAAAGGAGTAAGTCGTGAAGGTTAAGCCAAGCGTTAAGAAGATCTGCGACAAGTGCAAAGTCATTCGTCGTAATGGTCGCGTCATGGTTATTTGCGACAACCTCCGTCACAAGCAACGCCAGGGTTAATCCCTACAACTAAAAAAAGAAACGCGTGATGCGACTTAGCTCGAAAGAGTTAAGACCTTCGGACCGGTAGGCCGAAGCCAGAGAACACTCTGGATGCATTGCGGAGGACCTTCCGGATAAAGAAACAGGTACAGATATGGCACGTTTAGTCGGTGTCGATCTGCCACGTGAAAAGCGTGTCGAGATCGCACTTACCTACATCTTCGGGATCGGACTTACCCGTTCGCATGCAACTCTTGCTGCAACAGGTATTAGTCCAGATACCCGTGTTAAGGATTTACAAGAGCCAGAATTGGCAAAGCTTCGTGAATACATCGAAGCAAATTACAAAATCGAAGGTGATCTTCGTCGTGAAGTAGCGGGCGATATTCGTCGTAAAGTCGAAATCCAGAGCTACCAAGGTATTCGCCACCGCAAGGGTCTTCCTGTACGTGGTCAGCGCACACATACAAATGCGCGAACTCGTAAGGGTCCACGTAAGGCAATTGCTGGTAAGAAGAAGGAGACTAAGTAACCATGGCCGCTCCTAAGTCAAAGACTGCTGCCGCTAAAGGCAAGGTCAAACTTCGCAAGAAGGAAAAGAAGAACGTTGCATTTGGTCAGGCTTACATCAAGTCGACCTTCAACAACACCATTATTTCGATTACAGATCCTTCGGGCGCTGTTATCTCTTGGTCATCTGCTGGTCAGGTTGGCTTCAAGGGATCACGTAAGTCCACACCGTTCGCCGCACAAATGGCTGCTGAAGCAGCTGCTCGTCGCGCGCAAGAGCACGGTCTCAAGAAGGTAGATGTATTCGTTAAGGGACCAGGTTCTGGTCGCGAAACTGCAATCCGTTCATTGCAGGCCGCTGGTTTGGAAGTTGGTGCCATCTCTGATGTCACACCAGCTCCACACAACGGTTGCCGCCCACCAAAGCCTCGTAGAGTTTAAGGAAGGAAGAGAATAAATGGCTCGTTATACCGGAGCAGATTGCAAGCGCTGCCGTCGCGAAAAAGTAAAGCTCTTTCTTAAGGGCTCTAAGTGCGATGGACCAAAGTGTCCGATCGAATCACGTCCTTATCCACCAGGACAACACGGCCGTGGCCGTTCCAAGGAATCTGAATACCTATTGCAGATGCGCGAAAAGCAAAAGTGCGCACGTATTTACGGTGTTCTCGAGAAGCAATTCCGTGGTTACTACGAAGAGGCTAACCGCCTTCAGGGTAAGACCGGTGAGAACCTTCTCATCATCCTCGAGACTCGTCTCGATAACGTTGTCTACCGTGCCGGCTTTGCAAAGAGCCGCGACATGGCGCGTCAGCTAGTTCGTCACGGACATTTCTTGGTCAACGGCAAGAAGGTAAACATTCCTTCCTTCCGCGTAACTCCAATGGATGTCATCGACGTAGTCGCTGCCTCACAGGACACCACACCATTCATCATCGCATCAGCTGAACTTGGCGAAAAGGCCGTTCCAGCGTGGATGGAAGTTGTTGGATCAAAGCTTCGTATTTTGGTTCACGCTCTTCCTACCCGCCCTGTGATCGACACTTTGGTCCAAGAGCAGTTAATCGTTGAACTTTATTCTAAGTAATTCGTAATAAGCAGTATCCAAAAATAATCAGCTGGAGATCAAATAGTGGATCTCCCAGACGTTCGGAGGAAATAAGTGCTCATCGCACAACGCCCCATCCTCACTGAGGAAGTAGTAAGCGAATTTCGCTCACGTTTCATCATTGAACCACTAGAGCCTGGCTTTGGTTACACCCTTGGCAACTCTTTACGCCGCACCCTCTTGTCATCGATTCCTGGCGCAGCTGTGACCAGCATTCGTGTCAATGGCGCGCTGCACGAGTTCTCCACTCTCGAAGGCGTCAAGGAAGATATCACTGAGATTGTTCTCAATATCAAGAACCTTGTACTTTCATCAGATAACGATGAGCCATCACTTCTTTACATCCGTAAGAACGGTGAAGGCGTAGTTACTGGCGCAGATATCGCAGCTCCAGCAGGAGTCGCAGTACATAACCCAGAACTTCACATCGCAACCCTTAACTCAAAGGCAAGCTTTGAAGTAGAGCTCACTGTTGAGCGTGGACGTGGTTACGTCACCGCTGTACAGAACAAGCAAGCTGGTGGAGAGATTGGCCGTATTCCGGTTGACTCTATTTACTCACCAGTGCTTCGCGTTACCTACAAGGTTGAGGCGACTCGCGTTGAACAACGCACAGACTTCGATCGTTTGATTGTTGATGTCGAGACCAAGCCATCCATGAAGCCAACAGATGCAATGGCATCTGCCGGTAAGACACTGGTTGAGCTCTTCGGTCTTGCGCGCGAACTTAACGAGAACGCTGAAGGCATCGAGATGGGACCTTCCATCCAAGATGCCGCACTAGCAGCAGATCTAGCCCTTCCTATTGAAGATCTCGATCTCACTGTTCGTTCATACAACTGCTTGAAGCGTGAAGGCATTCACACCGTCGGCGAACTCGTCGGTCGCTCAGAAGCAGATTTGATGGACATTCGTAACTTTGGTTCAAAGTCAATCGATGAAGTGAAGGCAAAACTTCACTCCATGGGTCTCTCCCTCAAGGACAGCCCAGTTGGTTTCGATCCAACTCAACATGCAAACTACGGAAAGAATGACGATGACCTCGCCGATTCTTCCAATGAGCAGCTCTAGGAGATACGCAGATGCCAAAGCCAAGTAAAGGACCTCGCCTCGGAAGCGGTCCAGCACACGAAAGATTGCTCCTCGGCACACTTGCTGAACAACTTTTCGAGCACGGCAAGATCACCACAACCGTGACAAAGGCCAAGCGCCTGCGTCCACTCGCTGAGCGTTTAATCTCGCAAGCGAAGGCCGGAGATCTTCCAGCTCGTCGTCGCGTCATGATGACAATTGCTAACAAGGGCGTAGTTCATACTCTCTTCACTGTAATTGCACCACGCTTTGCTAAGCGTCCTGGTGGATACACACGTATCACTAAGGTCGGCCCACGCAATGGCGACAACGCTCCAATGGCGGTTATTGAACTTCTTAACGACTAATACTCGTTAACGCCTTTAACTAGTTTCATGGCCAAACCCACTCTCTTTCCGGAGAGTGGGTTTCGTCGTTTACGAATAGAACTTTCCTACGACGGAACCAACTTTGCCGGCTGGGCTAAACAACCCGACCAACGCACCTTGCAAGAAGAGTTAGAGAGCGCGCTCTCAAAGTTAGCGCACGAACCCATCAATACCGTTGTGGCCGGTCGGACCGATGCTGGTGTTCACGCGCTCCAACAATTTGTTCATTGCGATATTCCAGAGAATCCTCCCCACGCCGATATGGATTGGGATATCAATAATTGGGCATACCGACTCAATCGCATTCTCGATGAAGATATCCGTATTCATAAAGTCGATTACGCACCCGAAGGATTTCACGCTCGCTTCTCTGCTAACGCCCGGCACTACACCTACAAGATTGCCGATGGCTTGCAGACGATTCCGCCGCTAGATCGTCTCGATGTTGCGCCTTGGTATCGCCACCTTGATGAAAATATTATGAACGAGGTCTGCGCCAAATTATTGGGGGAGCACGATTTCAGCGCCTTTTGTAAATACCGCGAAGGAAGCACAACTATTCGAACTCTCACAAAATTTGAATGGCGCCGCCTACCTAACGGCTATTTAGCAGTTGATGTATCTGCCGATGCATTTTGTTATTCCATGGTGCGCAATTTAGTGGGTGCAGCGGCCTGTGTTGGCGAGGGTCGATATCCGCAGGAGTGGATGTTAGAGATGCTTAAGAATCGGGAACGAGTCCCAGATAGTTTTGTATTTCCCGGACGTGGGTTGACTCTAATTCGAGTTGATTTCCCAGCCGATGATCAGCTCGCCACTAAGGCTGCGGAATCGATGGCCCGTCGAATGGAAGAAGAGTAAAGGCTCTCATTCCTAGAGAGAATCCTCGCGTGAGCCTCACGATTTTGTAACAAGCTATACACAACTAAGAGAAATGCTCGATATGGGCTCTCTAACTTTCCGTGATGGACTTATGCTTCCAGAAATCTATTTCAAGCGAGAGTGGTGATTTCTATGAAGGATCAACTCATACTGTGCGTCGATGACAATCTAGATATTCGCGATCTCATCACACTCATTCTTGAGGAAGAGGGCTATGACCTCATCTCATCCTCGGAAGGTGATGCGGCACTAACTCTCATTAAGGAGAGAAAGCCAGCTCTGATTCTTTTGGATGTAATGATGCCCGGAATATCTGGTCTAGATGTCCTGCGCACACTCCGTTCACATTCCGATCTTTCCATTAACCAAACTCCAGTCATCATGATTACCGCCAAGTCACAATCGAGCGATATTGATGAAGCGCTCGGCGCAGGAGCTACCTCTTACATTGTTAAACCGTTTCGCCCAGAGGCACTGATTGAGAAAGTTCAAAAATTCCTACCTATCAAAATCCAGAATTGAGCAGATCTATGCGCCAGATAAAAATTTCGGCTCTAATACTGGTTGTCGCGCTTTCAATGACGAATTCCTCCACAACATTCGCTGCGACTACCGCTAATCCTTACGGAGCAGCACCTGTTGATCCACCAACTGCTAACGAGATAATTCTGACCTTGAGCCACAAGAGCGTCGTAAAGAAATATCGTTTTGACGATTTAGCGAAGTTAAAGAGCTCCACAATTACCATCCATGAACCTTTTGTAAAGAAGAACCAGACCTTCACCGTGGTGTCCCTAAAAAAACTCTTTGCCTCTGTTGGAATTGATGGCTCTGAAATTGTGCAGACTAAAGCGCTCAATGATTACATTTACTCAAATAGTGCCAAATCGTTCCTCGCCGCCGATGGATATTTAGCAATCAAGCGCAATGGTCAGGCTATTCCTTATGATCAAGGTGGACCGATTCGGATTATCTTTCCTAACACGAGTAAGTGGAGCACTTTTCTCGACCCCTGGAATTGGTCGCTGATGTCAATCTCGGTTAAGTAAGTCCATCCATATGCCGTTCTGGAATCAGGAACAGGAGTTCGATAGAGATATCGATATTGTTCAAGAGACGCGCTTTCGTCTTAGTTGGGGCCAGAAATTACTTGGTGCGCTAATGCTCATTAGCTTAATTGCATTTGGTATCACTACTTTTGTTACCTCTCGTCAGTCGATATCCCAAGCTCAAATTCTCTCTAAGGTGGAAGCCCCTGCCTCTTCCATCATCTTTACTCAGCGAGAGACCCTTGTGTATGTTGCACGATTCTCGGAATGGTTAGCTGGGAGCGTTGATCGCCGAACAGTGCAAATTGCTCGAGCCTTGCTGGCACAGCGCCTCAATGTGATTGATGCCGATGGAACTCAAGTCGGCAGTCGACTCAATCCATTATTCCTCGCCTCACTTCGAGATTCCGATCAGCTCTTAGCAACGGCGCCATCGGGCATACTCAGCGATAATTTACGGAGCCAATTTCTTACCCGCTCCAAACCCATCATTGACTCAATCCTTCTCAATTCGCGCGCACTAATAGAGTCCTATCAGCACGCAGTGGATACGCAGGTTCGCCAGCAGGTTGTAGTGCGAGAGCGAGGCGCCCGGATTAACTTAGGGCTGCTTATCTGGCTCATCGCAATAAACCTGATTCTCTTCTTCTGGGTTGGATACACCACTCGAAATCAATACCGGCGTGGCCGTCGCGCTATCCGTGAAGAGAATCGAGTATTGCTTCAGACACGTGAAGAACTAATACTCACTCAAGAATCTCTCACCCATGTCCAGAGCCTTAATCAGGCGAAGAATGAATTTATCTCTACCGTGAACCACGAACTACGGACTCCACTTACTTCAATAATTGGCTACATCGGTCTAATTCGCCGCAAGCTAGAGAAAGAGAGCCCCATTCAAGAGGTAGAACCGTTGATCAATACCCTGCACCGAAATGCACTTGGTCTCCTGGATCTAGTTGAAGGAATGCTCTCGATATCTCACTTAGATGCAACCGATACCGGAGTAAATTTTGCCAAGATTGATTTAGCTCTCAATATAGAGAACGTGCTCTTCGTGCTCGAGCCAAGTTTCCTCGAGCGGAATATCAGCATCGACTTCGCTGCATCCAAAGATCAATTTATTATTGATGGAAACTATGGCCAAATTTCGCAGGTCTTTATGAACCTAATTTCAAATGCCATTAAATTCAGCCCCCCAGGTGGTTCAATTTCGATTACCTTGGTCCGACAAGTTTTCGAATCCCAAATTCCGTTTATCGAACTGCATATCTCTGACCAAGGAATTGGAATTCCATCGCACGACCTACCTCAACTCTTTACCCGCTTCTTTCGTGCCAGCAATGTTGTGAGAGAACAAATACCTGGTACTGGCTTAGGCCTCGCTATTGTTCAGAAGATTGTCCTATTACATGGCGGAGATATCTCGGTTACATCCGAACTAGGCCATGGAACTGATTTCGAAATTCGCCTTCCCGAAGCCCTCTCCGCCACCGATGCGCTGATTGCTTCTCGTCGAGATTCGGTTCTTCAGCGGTCTACCAGCCGCGTCGAAGGTTCATCGCTCTCGGATATCACCGCAATAGCGCACGAGATAGGCGGCGCGATTGGCTTCTACACCTTTATTGATGAGGGTCGAAGAATTCTAGAAATCTCTCGGGATTTAGCGAAGAAGTCGGTGCTGGCAGATTCTGATTTTCATCAGGCCAAGAATGAAGTTTTATCACTACTGCAATCCGCTCAAAATCGAATAGAGAATGAGGATAAATGATGCAACGAGAACTTGTATTGGTTGTCGACGATAATGAGGATATAAGAAATTTTGTTCGAGCAAGCTTAGAAGGGGAGGGCTTTCGAGTAATCGAAGCAGTTGATGGAGAATCAGCGCTAGAGAAATTTATTGACTCTAAACCTTCCGTTATTATTCTTGACCTCTCTATTGGTCAACCTGATGGCTTTGAAGTCTGTCGTGAAATTCGCAAGACATCTTCGGTGCCCATCATCATGTTAACTAATCGCGGGGAGGAGATGGATGAAGCGATGTGTTTAGCTGCTGGTGCGGATGATTACATCACCAAGCCGGTTTCAAGTCGTATTCTCAATCTGCGGGTAACGACCCAATTGCGTCACCGCTCTCTGCGCCCTTCCGTCACTCCACTACTTTTAGAGGCCGAGAACCTTTCACTCAATACCGAGAGCCGTGAACTCATGGTCGGAACCGAACGAGTTGCACTCACAAAGACTGAATACGACTTCTTTCACTTATTGATGGAGCAACCCACTCGTGTATTCACCCGTGATCAAGTTATTGAAGCGATTGGTGGCAGCGTCGATTACGCCAGCGATCATCTACTAGATACCCACGCCTCTCGCCTTCGCCTCAAGATCAAGGCCGCCGGGGGACCGCGGGTTATTTCAGCGATTCGAGGGGTTGGATACCGCTTAATTCCCCTTCAATAATCGCTTATTTCACCCATTTTTAAGGGCTCATCCCAGTGAGAGCTCATTTTGACCCCACCCCACGCGGACGGGTAACCTAGCCCTCTGCTCAAGCGGCCGTACGGCCACCGGGCTAGTTCCAACAAGACCAGAAGAAAACCAGAACTTAAAGCTAGAAAGAGAGATACCTCGTGCGCACATTTACACCAAAAGCCGGTGACGTTTCACGTAAGTGGCATGTCATTGATGCGGAAGGCGTTGTACTAGGTCGTCTTGCTAGCCACGCAGCGGTCCTTCTTCGCGGAAAGCATAAGACCACCTTCGCACCTCATATCGATATGGGTGACTTCGTCGTTGTTATCAACGCTGAGAAGGTTGTACTTACCGGACAAAAGGCTGGACAGAAGTTTGCTCACCACCACTCAGGTTTCCCTGGCGGTATGACATCTATCGTCTACTCAGATTTGCTTAACCAAGATCCAACTCGTGTAGTTGAGAAGGCAATCCTAGGAATGATTCCTAAGAACAAGCTTGGTCGTTCCGTCGGTACAAAGCTCAAGGTCTACGCCGGCCCAACTCACCCACATGCTGCACAGAACCCAACCGCATTTGTATTCAATCAAGTTTCCCAAATCGTGAAGAAGTAATAGGAGCTATAGCTAATGTCAGATTTCGATACAACTATTGACGCTGAATTGGACGAAGTTCCAACTTCTTACAGCACCAGCACACCAGCTGCTGCAACTAACCGTCCAGCAATCACAGCACCAGGAGGCGGCACCGGTCGTCGCAAGGAAGCTGTTGCACGCGTTCGCCTAGTACCTGGTTCAGGTAAGTGGGTCGTCAATGGCAAGGCACTCGATGTTTACTTCCCAAACAAGGTTCACCAACAATTAGTTTCAGAGCCATTCCGCACCGTTGGTGCTGAAGGTTCATACGATGTAATCGCTCGCATCAATGGTGGCGGAACATCAGGACAAGCAGGAGCACTTCGCCTAGGCGTTGCTCGTGCACTTAACGAAATTGATACAGATGCAAACCGTCCAGCACTTAAAAAGGCTGGCTTCCTCTCTCGTGACGCTCGTGTCATTGAGCGTAAGAAGTACGGTCTGAAGAAGGCACGTAAGCGCTCGCAATACAGCAAGCGTTAATTCTTCTTATCGATTCGATTATCTACTAATGGCCCTCTTTGGCACCGATGGTGTTAGAGGCCTTGCCAATCGCGATCTCACTGCAGAACTTGCACTCGACTTAGCTGTTGCTGCCGCACATATTCTCGGTGAAGCGGGCGCATTTAAAGGTCATCGCCCTCGCGCAATTGTTGGTCAAGATTCGCGCGCATCCGGAGAATTCCTAGAAGCTGCAGTTATCGCTGGCCTAGCTAGCGCTGGCGTAGATGTCTATCGAGTTGGTGTTCTGCCCACTCCAGCAATTGCACACTTAGTTGCAGAATCTGGCGCTGATTTAGGCGTCATGATTTCAGCATCACATAACCCAATGCCAGATAATGGAATTAAATTCTTCTCTAAGGGCGGCGGCAAACTCGATGATCAACTCGAGCAGGCTATCGAAGCGCGCCTAGGTGAGAAATGGGAGCGTCCTACCGGCCGGGATGTAGGTCGAGTAATTAACGACGAGAGCGCCTCAGAACGCTACTTGTATCACTTACTTTCATCACTCACTACAAATCTCAAGGGCATCAAAGTCGTTGTGGATTGTGCAAATGGTGCGTCATCCGATGTAGCACCGACGTCCTATCACCGCGCAGGTGCAAAAGTATTCTCCATTAACAACAGCCCTGATGGCTGGAATATCAATGACAATTGTGGCTCGACCCATATGGAGCCATTGATTGCCAAGGTAAAAGAAGTTGGCGCTGATCTTGGCATCGCACACGATGGCGATGCAGATCGTTGCTTAGCAGTTGACGCTAAGGGCAACCTGATTGATGGCGACTTTATTATGGCAATTTTGGCTACTCACCTCAAAGTCCCCACCGTTGTCGGAACAGTCATGTCTAACCTTGGGTTTGTTAAGGCGATGGAGTCTTCGGGCATCAAAGTTGAAAAGACTGCAGTAGGCGATCGATATGTTCTTGAAAATATGTTGGCGAATAACCATCAGCTCGGTGGCGAACAATCAGGCCACATCATTCTGCGCAATCACGCTAATACTGGCGATGGCGTATTAACCGCACTTCACTTAATGCAAGTCATGGTCGAAACCGGCAAATCGCTAGAAGAACTCGCTGGCATCATGAAGCGCTTCCCACAAGTTTTGATCAACGTAAAAGATGTAGATAAATCTCGCCTCGATTCATCGAAGGCGATTGCAGAGTCAATCGCTTCCTGCGAATCTGAACTTGGCGATAATGGCCGAATTCTGGTCCGCGCCTCTGGCACTGAATCACTCGTACGCGTAATGGTGGAGGCCGCATCGATTGAGCAAGCTCAAGAAATCGGCGAGAAGTTAGCTGAAATAGTACGATTAGAACTCAAGTAATCGCTTAACTCTTTAAGGAGCCTGAACCATGTGTGGCATCGTTGGATACACCGGTAAAGGTTCAGCACTCTCACCTGTTCTCGAAGGACTTCGCCGCCTGGAATATCGCGGTTATGACTCAGCCGGAATCGCACTCGTTGTTACACAAGGCGCACCACTCTGGATCGAAAAGCGGGCAGGCAAACTCGGCAATCTAGAGGAAATTTTAGGCGATCAAGTTCCGGATTCACATAGCGGTATCGGACATACCCGTTGGGCAACACATGGCGGTCCTACTGATGACAACGCCCACCCACATTTAGATAACGAGGGCAAGTTAGCCCTAATTCATAATGGAATCATTGAAAATTATGTAGAACTTCGTGCCGAACTCGAAAAGCGCGGGCACACCTTTAAATCCGAAACAGATACTGAATCTGTCGTGCACTTACTCAGTGATGCTCGCAAGGCCAACGACGGCGATCTTGCCGCAGCAATGCGCGAAGTCTGCGGACAATTGCGCGGCTCATTTACCTTGCTCGCCATTCACTCTGACGAACCCGGTCGTATTGTTGGTTCGCGTCGCAACTCACCGCTCGTTGTTGGCGTTGGCGATGGCGAAAACTTCTTAGCTTCTGATGTCTCGGCATTTATCTCACACACTAAGCGCGCGCTAGAGCTGGGGCAAGATGAGGTTGTCGATATCACCGCAACGTCCATCATTGTTACCGATACATCTGGAAAAGTACTGCCGCACCGCGAATATGAGATTTCATGGGATGCCAGTGCAGCTGAGCGCGGGGGATATGCCCACTTTATGTTGAAAGAGATTTACGAACAACCCAAGGCCATCGCAGATACTTTGATTGGTCGCACCGCAGGTCTAGATCCCGAGATCACAGCAGGAATTGATTTAAAAGGAATTAATAAAGTCGTCATCATTGCTTGCGGAACTGCTTACCACGCAGGTCTTGTCGGTAAGTATGCGATTGAAAAATGGGCTGATATCTCAGTGGATGTAGAGCTCGCCTCGGAATATCGTTATCGAGAACCGAGCGTTGATGCACACACGTTAATTATTCCTATCTCGCAATCAGGCGAGACGATGGATACTTTGATGGCAATGCGTTACGCGCGCAGCCATGGTGCCCGCGTATTCTCAGTCTGCAATACCAATGGCTCCACTATTCCTCGCGAATCAGATGCCGTGCTCTACACCCACGCTGGCCCAGAGATCGCAGTGGCATCAACAAAAGCATTCACCGCCCAACTCATTGCTATGTACTTACTTGCACTTCACTTGGGCCGCGTTCGCGGAACTCTTCACGCAGATATCGCTCGCAACATTGAATCTGAACTCGCAGAACTCCCGGCCAAGGTGGAACAAGTTCTCGAAACTGTAGAACCGTTGCGGGAATTAACTCGCAAGTTGAAGGATTCAACATCGATGCTCTTCTTAGGTCGACATGTTGGATTTCCGACCGCTTTAGAAGGCGCGCTCAAGTTGAAAGAACTTGCTTATATGCACGCTGAAGGATTTGCTGGTGGCGAACTCAAGCACGGCCCAATCGCCCTTATCGATACCGGCACGCCCGTCATTGCCATTATGCCGGCCGAGGGTTCGCTCCTTGCCGAAAAAATGGCGAGCAATGTGCAAGAAGTAAAAGCTCGCGGAGCCGTGATAATTGCCATTGCGGATGCGCCACTTGCTTCAGCAGATCACCTGATTCGCATTCCTTCAACGCACGAATTTCTACAACCGGTTCTCTCAGTAGTACCACTTCAAGTCATTGCCTATGAGATGGCTATTGCGCGCGGCAATGATGTTGACCAGCCACGCAACCTCGCTAAATCTGTCACCGTCGAGTAAGTACCGCTGTATGAGTGCCACCCTTATCCCGAGACGCCGAGCACAGATGAATCGTGCGTTAAAGCAATCGTTCTTTCTCTTTATCGGTTTCATTATTACCTCGCAGCAGGTGTTGACCAAGGGCTATCTCTATGAGGTCGATCATCACATCGTAAATATGAAGCACTATCGCATCACTGGTTTAGCGAGTCATCTTCTGCTGGCGATGGACGATCTTGGCCTACGGTGGTTTACCGCTACGGTGCTATTGATATCAGCTGCCGTTATCGGCTGGCGTTTTAAATCATTTCGCCCATTTAATTTATCGCTGCTCGCATTGCTTAGCCTCAACCTGATTGTCGGCTGTTCAAAGTTGATCTTTGGTCGTTCTAAACCACGGCTGCATTTTGATGAGTTACATGTTGGAGGACTCTCGTATCCCAGTGGACATGCTGCAAATGCTCTGATCTCTTGGGGGCTCTTGGCGTACATCATTTATCGATACACAAAGCGGGCGCCATTCAACGGCGTTAACTTCACTTGGGTAGTCGTGCTCTTCACAACAGCTGTCTGCACTGCATCACTGATTCGTAATACTCATTGGTTATCCGACCTCATCGGTGGACTATTTCTCGGTGGTTCAATTCTGGTTGCGATAATTGCAGTCGATCGTTATTTTCCATCGAAGAAGCAGCCCTCCTAATGCCATCAATATTTGGAATTGGAATCGATGTGGTCAGCGTCGATCGTTTCCAAGAGTCACTGGACCGGACACCTGGCTTATTGGCAAGAATATTTACTCCTACCGAGTCAACTCTTCCGCTCGCTTCACTCGCAGCTCGCTTTGCTGCTCGAGAAGCTCTGGCGAAGGCGCTTAACGCCAAGGCCCCCTTCAATTGGTTAGAGGCGGGAATTATCAATGAGCCAACCGGCAAACCAGCCTTTGATTTCACAGGTGAAATGGCGAAGCGATTAACTGAATTTAATGTTCACCTCACGCTTTCTCACGATGCAGGAATAGCATCAGCCATGGTCATTGTGGAGAATAAATGAAGCACCGTGCCGAAGTTCGAATCAATCTAGAAGCACTTGCCTACAATATTGCGCATGTAAAAGGTGACAGCAAAGCTGATCTACTTGCGGTCGTAAAAGCGAATGCTTATGGACATGGCCTACTGCCAGTTGCAGAAGCGGCGTTAGCAGCTGGAGTGACTTGGCTCGGAACTGCACTTCTCGAAGAGGCGCTTGAACTTCGCAAGGGTGGAATCACTGCGCCACTCATTGCTTGGCTCACACCGATCGGCGAAGATTTTGAAAGTGCCATTAACCTCAATATTGATCTCTCAGTGCCATCGATTGCAATTCTCCATGAAATATCGGCCGCCTCCCAGAAGCTAGGAAAGAGAGCGCGCGTTCATATTGAAGTAGATACAGGTATGACGCGGGGCGGACTCCTTGAAGAGTGGCAGCAATTTCTCGGAATTTTGCCGACTGCTCACGTAGATGTAGTTGGCTTCTGGACTCACTTCGCGCGCGCAGATGAACAACTCTCGGATTACACTCAAATTCAAATCAATGGCTTCGAACAAATGTTGGTCGATCTACAGGGCGCAGGTTTCACTCCACAATACATTCACTATGCAAATTCGGCAGCAACGCTTCTTCGCGTCGGCACAGATCAAAATATTTTGCGGGTAGGTATCGCCATGTACGGACTCTCACCTGATCTTGGATTTATGGGCACATCAGCTGGGCTTGGATTAAAGCCGGTAATGAGCATTGCTGCCAAGCTTCACTTAGTAAAGCAGGTACCAGCTGGTTCGCCCGTCGGTTATGGAGGCACCGCAATAACTGAGAAGAACACAATTCTTGGCGTTGTACCAATGGGATATGCAGATGGAATTCCGCGCAATGCAACTTCGTTGACCGGGGTGACCCACAACGGTAATCGCGCACCAATCATCGGTCGCTTATCCATGGATCAATTTGTTGTGGACCTTGGCCCAGACTCCACCGCTCAGGCCGGCGATGAAGTATTGGTTATCAGCGAAAGCGGATACACCGCAGATGATTGGGCAATTGCTAGTTCGACAATTAATTATGAGATTGTTACCCGAATTGCAGCTCGCGTGCCTAGAATCTCCGTGTGAACAACGCCAGCCCACTTCTCTCGCTCACCGGCCTGCGCGTTCAATTCGGGGGATTAACCGCAGTCGATAACGCCTCACTCGATATCGCACCAAACTCGGTTGTCTCATTGATTGGCCCGAATGGTGCCGGTAAGACCACGCTCTTTAACGCAATCTCTGGTTTCGTTCCGATTGCAAGTGGTGAGATTGAAATTCATGGCAAGCAGATTGCTTGGCCACAGACACACGAACTCTCCGGCCTGCGCATCTCTCGCACGTTGCAGGGAGTTGGCCTCTTCTCCGGGTTGAACGCTTGTGAGAATGTCATGCTCGGCGCCGATAGCCAGAAGAGTTCAAATATTTTTACTGATCTCATTGGCGCAACAGGAAAATCAGAGAAGCGTCTTCGCGATAAAGCGCTCGAAGTTTTGTCCTCACTCGGCGTCTCGCATCTCGCCGACCGTTTACCTCACGAGCTGAGTTATCCAGACACTAAAAAGGTCGCTCTCGCCCGCGCATTGATTTCAGATCCACTTCTCTTAATGCTGGATGAACCTGCTGCGGGTTTGGATCAAGCTGATATCGATGAGCTAGCAACAATCATCAATGAAGTAAAGCGAACTTGTGCAGTCTTTGTTGTCGAACACCACGTCGACTTTGTAGGCGAGATTTCGGACAAGGTGTACGTGCTCAATTTTGGAAAGATTATCGCTGCCGGCACTTTTGATGAAGTAAAGGCAGATCCAGAAGTTCTGACCGCCTATCTCGGAAGTAACCGAAACTGATGCTGCAGATTAAAAATATTTCGGTCGCGTACGACTCAGTTCAAGCAGTGGATCAGATTTCGTTTACTGCTGAAAAAGGACGAATCACCACAGTTATCGGCGCAAACGGCGCCGGAAAGACCACACTCCTTCGAACTATCTCCGGCCTGATTACTCCGAAGAGCGGAATCATCACTTGGTCCGGCAGAGAGATTCAAGGAATGCGTGCCGAAAATATTGTTCGCGCTGGCATCGCGCAAGCTCCCGAAGGTCATTCAGTGATTGCCGAACTTACGGTGGAAGAGAATATTCGAATGGGAGCGCTCTTTCGGTTGCGCACCAATCGCGCCGACGTTAGCACTGCGATTGCAGAATGCTACGAACTCTTTCCACGCCTACACGAACGCAAGAGTCAGAAGGCCGGAACACTCTCCGGAGGTGAACGCCAAATGCTCGCGATTAGTCGCGCACTTGTGTCGCGTCCTGAGCTCCTTCTGTTAGATGAGCCATCGCTCGGTTTAGCGCCGTTAATTGTTGAGCAAATTATCGATACAGTTTCTATTCTCTGCCGTGAAAAAGGTCTGACTGTTCTGCTCGTTGAACAAAATGCAAATACGGCGTTAGCGATAGCCGACCATGGCGTATTACTTGCACTTGGCAAGGTTGTTGCTGATATGCCAGCTGCGCAATTGCGTGCCGATGAATCCCTTCGAGCTGCTTACTTGGGGTACTGATGCAAACCTTCCTTAACGCGCTCTTTACCGGCGGATCGCGCGGTGCAATTTATGCACTGGTTGCACTTGGACTTGTACTCGTATGGCGTGGGGCTGGACTCATTAACTTCGCACAAATGGGACAGGCGATGTTCAGTGCGTATGTTGCATCGACTCTAATAACGAAGGGTTTTAATTATTGGGTTGCATTCTTTGCTGCTCTGATTGTCGGTGCCATACTCGGCGCAGCTATCGATATCTTGGTGATTAGACCGCTCAAGAAGAAATCAGGAACGGCAATACTTGGCAGTCCATCCATGCGCGATGCCATACCCGTGATTGCCTCGCTCGGAATCTTAGGAATTTTGCAATCTGTTGCCGGAATGATTTGGGCGGGATCAGAGCGCGGTTTCCCGGCACCAGTAAGTACAGTTGCACTCAAGGTCGGCACGAACACGATGCCATTCACATTCTTCGATCTATTCACTATTGGTGTTGTCATTCTTATTCTGATTGCTACATCACTCTTCCTGTCACGTACTTCAGTAGGTTTGGCGATGCGCGCCAGTGCACTCAATTCAGAAGTCGCTCGCTTAAGCGGAATTCGCACACGGAGCATCCGAACTCTGGGCTGGATTATTTCGGGAGCGGTCGCCTCAGTCGCAGGGTTATTGGTCACGCCAGCGACGAACATCTCTCCAAGCTCACTCGATTTAATATTGATTATCGGATTTACCGCCTGCGTGATTGGCGGTCTCGATAGTTTGTTGGGAGCAGTTGTCGGAGGATTCCTCTTAGGTTTTGTCATCGCATTTATTAGCGCCTATGACCTGCCCGAAGATATCTTTATTGCGATATTCCTTATTCTCATAGGGATTATGTATGTAAGACCACAAGGACTCTTTGGATCGCAGGTGAGCCGTCGTGTTTAAAAAATTGAGTACGACGCAACGGAATCTAGCCCTTGCGCTCTTCTTCCTGGTAGCGATATTTCTCTTAGGACACTTTGTTGGGCCTTATAACCAGAATCAAATTGCAGTTGCTCTCACGCTTTTTGTTGGAGTGCTCTCCATAAATATCCTGACCGGTCTCTCCGGTCAACTCTCGTTAGGTCAGAGTGCGCTCATGGCCATCGGTGGATATTCCTGCGGATTAATAATGACTAAACTTCATATAAGTATGTGGTTAGCAATTCCACTTTCGGCGATATCTGCTGGTTTAGCCGGCTTGCTACTTGGTGCAGTTGCTGCAAAATTATCAGGACCGTATTTAGCGGGAACCACACTGGTACTCGCACTTGCACTTCCTACCGTCGCCAATAAATTCGAATCAATCTTTGGCGGAGAATCTGGAATCTCGATTGATACTGGAACACCGCCATCATGGTTAATTTCAATTCTTGGCGATATCTCCTTTGAAGAATGGCAAATTTTAGTTACCTTGCCCTTTGCTGTTCTTGCGCTTTATGTCTCGGCTAATCTATTTTCATCACGTTCTGGCCGTAGCTGGCGCGCAGTTCGCGATCATGAATCTGCTGCATCTTTAATGGGCATCAATGTCGCGCGTACTAAAGTGTTAGTTTTTATAATTTCTTCTGCATTCGCTGGGATTGCTGGAGCGCTGTACGGCCTTCGTGGACTAGTCGGCACCAGCGTCTATCCCATTGCGCTCTCACTCTCGTTACTCACCGGATCAATCCTTGGTGGAATGCGCTCCTTATTAGGAGCAGGTATTGGCAGCGTTGTAATTGTCTTCTTGCCGGATTGGATTGGAAAGCTCGCTTCGCCATTTCACTTCCCAGATCAGGTCACCAACTATTTACCAGGGCTGGCTACTGGGCTGTTACTGGTCTTGACCGTGGTCATTAATCCCGGCGGCATCGCCAGTTCGGTCTACGCCCTTTTGGCACATTTACGGTCAAAAAAGAGCCCGGTAGACCGAAAATAAAGAAAGCGTTATAAGCGATTTTCAGCGCTCCTCTTAAGTTAAAGGGGCCTTTCTGCTACCTTAAATCAACTTCGGGACCCTCATCCCGGCACAGATTCCAGTCTCTTGTCTGGTTATCTGAACCCTCACAGAAAGAGTGTGTTTAGTGAAAAATCATGTAACGCTAACCCGATTCTCTCGGAAGGCGCTAGTTCTGGTCGCTGCATTTGCAGTTGCTGGACTCGCAGCCACAGCGCTTCCTGCTCAAGCAGCAGAAGTTGGAGTAACCGACTCTGAAATTGTGCTCGGTATGCAACTGCCCCAAACTGGCGCAGCCAGCCCGGGCTATAACAAGGTAGATGACGCGATGCGCGCCTACTTCGACTACGTCAATTCAAAGGGCGGCGTCAACGGCCGCAGCATTCGCCTTGAAGTTAAGGACGATGTCTACAGCGCAGGTAGAACAATCTCTACCGCCTCGTCCCTCATCAACGACAGCAAAGTATTTGCAATGGTCGGTTCAGTGGGAACCCAGACTCACGCGGCTGTCATCAAAGACCTTAACCGTCGTGGAATTCCAGACCTCTTCGTCAATAGCGGAAACTCTGGCTTCTACACCGATCCTAAGAAGTACCCAACTACCTTTGCTGGTCTTGGCACATACGTTGTCGAAGCGAAGATTCTTGGTAAGTACATCAAGGATACTTTCCCAGATAAGAAGGTTGGAATCCTCTACCAGACCGATGACTTCGGCAAGAATGCAGTCACAGGTTTTGGTTACGCAGGTCTCGTCTTTGAACGTGGCAAGACTTCCGCAACCTTCGTTGCCGGAACTCAAGGATCGCTCGGCCTTACCAGCCAGATGAAGCAACTTCAGGATAATGGCGTTCAAGTTGTTATCATCGCAGCGGTAGCTTCTGCTACAGCAGTTGCGGTTGCCGCATCTAAGGGACTTGGATACACACCTGATAAGTGGGTCGTTATCTCCGTTGGTTCCGATGCAACTACATTCCAGACCATCCTTGCTTCTAAGAAGATTCCACTAGCTCTTAGTGCTTCTTGGTTGACCGGAGTTATCTCCGCATCACACGCTCCTGCTCCAGGAGATGCTGCTGACGAGTATGTAAAGGCGTTCAAGCAGATCAACACCGATTTCAATAAGGGTGCTGACAAGACTTGGGATAACAACATTCTCCAAGGCATGAATATCGCTTACCAGACTGTTGAAGCTCTTCAAGGTGTAGGAAAAGACCTCACTCGTAAGGCGCTTATCAACTGGATGGAGACAAAGGGCTCAACACTTACAAGTGCTGCCTTCGCTCCAGTTGGTTACTCCAAGACTTCACATGAGGCATATACCGGCTTCTGGATTGGTGCATACGACGCTTCAACAGTGCTACAGCCTGTTGGTGCATCACGTGTCGTATACACAACCGATTCAGCTAAGGGTGCTATCACCGTATCCACATTCAAGCGTCCAGCCATTGCGGCAGATGCACTACCAAAGGCGAAGTAATCATGAAGATGACTAATCTCCGTAAATTATCTGCAACCTTCGGCGCAGTAGCACTCGTGCTTACTGGCATGGTTGCAATCACACCTGCTGCACATGCAGCAGCGCCAACATGTTTGCCAGTAGGCAAAGATGGCGTGACTACTTGCGTTGGCAAGCTATCTAACGATGCTGCTTATGTAGTTAAGGTCCCGGCAAACTTCGGTGGAACCATGTTCTACTGGAACCACGGATTCCGTCCTTCATACGCATATCCGACTTACACACCACCAAAGGGTGTAGAAGAACTCACTCCAGGCAACTCAGTCACTAAGACTGATGTAACCGCCCAGATGCTAACTGCTGGTTACGGCGTTGCTTCTTACGATCGCGTAACAGCTGGCCTCCATGGTTGGAACACTGCTGAGAGCGTGGAAATGCTCAAGGAAGTAATGGACACCGTTAAGGCAAAGTTCACCACCATCAAGAAGAGCGTTGTTTACGGCTCATCT
>Ga0304729_1000818_pt1 | contig 21679 bp, 20 predicted proteins | sample C_131016_MF_Meta_FD_190475 | JGI IMG/M metagenome (GOLD analysis project Ga0304729, IMG submission 190475) | Freshwater microbial communities from Lake Croche, Canada to study carbon cycling - C_131016_MF_MetaG (v2) (version 2) | ecosystem: Environmental > Aquatic > Freshwater > Lake | place... | reverse complement strand
GTCCTTCCATCGACATTCAACCTAATTCGACTACTTTGGCCCAATATGGAATCACCCCTGCTAATTTGCAATTTCAAATGCAATCTAGTTTAGAAGGCAATGTGGTGGGGTCGGTGTATGATCAAAATCAATTTAGCAATTTAAGATTGGTCTATCCAGGTAGCAAAAGTTTAAGTGTAGCCGATGTAAAAAATACACCTATCTTTTTACCCAATGGTAAATTAAAACCCATCAATGAATTAGCTGCTATTAAAATCAACGAAGGGGACGCCGAAATTCAAAGAGAGAATTTACAATCCATGGGGGTGGTCACTGGTAGATTAGAAGGTAGAGATTTAGGAAGTGTCATTAAAGACATTCAATCTGAAATTAAAAACAAAATAAATTTACCACAGGGTTATGCTATTGTTTATGGTGGCTCTTATGCGGATCAGCAACAGTCTTTCAAAGAATTACTTTTCATTTTAATTACCTCTAGCTTATTGGTATTTGGTGTGATTCTATTTTTATTCAAAGAATTTAAAATTGCCATCATCATTTTATTGGTTAGTGTTTTGGGTATTTGTGGTAGTGTTTTAGGTTTGTTTATTACTGGCACTCCATTGAACGTAGGTAGTTATACAGGTTTGATTATGATTGTGGGTATTATTGGAGAAAATGCCATTTTTACCTTTTTACAATTCAAGGCTTCTTATTTAAGCAATAACAATGTGGATGAATCTATTATTTATTCTATATCTACTAGACTAAGACCCAAACTAATGACTGCATTGGGCGCCATTATTGCTTTGATGCCCATTGCCTTAGGTATTGGAACTGGGGCTCAATTGCACCAACCCTTGGCCATTGCGGTGATTGGAGGATTTGTAATTGCAATGCCTTTATTGTTAATTGTTTTACCAAGTTTTATACGAATGGTATATCAACAGAAATAATTTTCATCTAATTTTCTACTCAATTAATAAATAAAAAATGAAAAAATCAATCTTCTTAGTAGCACTTTCGCTCTGCGTGCTCCAAATTTTTGCACAAAGTAAATTTTCACAAACCAATGTTTTTCACATTGCAAGTCCGGGTGGCTGGGATTATATCACCATCAATCCTGCGACTAATAAATTGTATATGTCGCACGGTACGCAAGTAAATATCTTAGATAAAATTACTGGAGATTCTTTAGGCGTTATATCAAATACAGCAGGTGTGCATGGTATAGCATTTATCAATGCTTCTAAAAAAGGCTATACCAGCAATGGTAGAACCAATGATGTGACTGTATTCAATTTAACTACCAATGAAGTCATTTCAAGAATTCCAACTGGTGAAAATCCTGATGCTATTTTTTATGATGAGTTTTCTAAAAAAATTATTACTTGCAACGGCAGAAGTAAAGACCTTACTGTGATTGATCCTACTACAGATAAAGTAGTCGCTACCATTCCAGTGGGTGGAAAACCAGAAACTGCAGTAAGCAATAATGCAGGACATGTGTATGTGAATGTAGAAGACAAAAATGAAATTGTAGACATCGACATTACAAAAAATGTGGTATTGGCACATTGGTCCATCATGCCTGGTGAGTCTCCCACTGGTTTGGCTATAGACAATGCTACACATCGTTTGTTTGCTGGTTGTGAAAAACAATTAATTGTATTAGACGCTAACAATGGTAAAGTGGTTGATAAATTACCTATTGGCGATGGTTGTGATGGCGTTGCATTTGACAATAAATTAAAATTTATTTTTACTTCTAATGGAGAAGGCACAGTAACTGTAATTAAAGAAAATAGTGCTGCTAATTTTAAAGTAATTGAAACTTTAAAAACTAAAAAAGGGGCAAGAACCATTGGTAACGATGAATCTACACACAATATTTACCTACCTACTGCTGACTTTGAAAAGCAGGAGCCAGGCGACAAAACTAGACCTAAAATGATCCCAGGAACTTTTCAAATTTTAGTTTTTGGTAGAAAATAATTTCAAATTAATTTTCAAAATGGCCTATTGCTACATAGCTTTAGGCCATTTTTTATTTAAATTTAACTTAAACCTTTTACTTGTTTTGCTATCTTAGTTCAAATAAATCAATTGGAAATGGCCAAGTACAGTTATTTTTTATTTATTCTGCTTTCATTAATCTTTAATGATGTAGCATTGTTTGGGCAATCCAAATTGAAAGAGGATAGTAGTACCAAGCCCGTCTTTAAATTACAGATGGATTATTTGAGTAACTATATTTACAATGGCAGGGCCGATTCTATCATTGCACCTTACCAAATTACCACCGCTTCTCTAAATTTTCAAAATGGAATATATGCTAATTTGATCGCTAATTATTTACTTACACCCAATGAAAATCGATTTGATTTCTTTGAATTTGATTTGGGTTATCAATACAAATTAGGAAAAAAGTGGACAGGAGAAATTTATGGCTCTAAATATTCTTATTCTAGTCAAAGTAGTTTATTAAATGGAGACATTACCAGTGATATTGGGGCTACAGCAAATTATGATTTTGGAATTTTTCAATTCAATAACACAGTTGATGTATTTTTTTCAGGCAAGTCTGATTTTCAGTACATGCCAGGTATCGAAAAAACTTTTGAATTTGGCGAAGACAATGCTAAATGGGAAATCACCCCAGGAATTTATTCTGTATTTAGCTCTTTAAATTATTATGAGAGTGTATTTACTAGAAAACGAAATGCCTTAAAGAATTTAAAAACTAAACCTGGTCAACTAGCCAATACCGTTCAAACAGCCAATGTATTGAGTACTACTACGATCTTAGACAAAGGAGTTAAGTTATTGGACATGGAGGTGAGTTTGCCTATAAGCTATCAAACAAGTAATTGGTCCATTGTATTTACTCCAATATGGGCCATCCCTTATCATCCCATCCACACTTTAACCGTAAATAGTATTACCTTACCCAATGGATCTACTTCTTCCAACACCATTGATTCCACTCCTTACTCTGAAAGATTCTTAAACAATCAGTTTTATTTTCAAATTGGGTTCAATTACAAATTCTAAATATGGCATTAAATAGAGCGACAAAAATTTTATTGATTGCGTCCAGTTTATGGTATTTTGGAGAAGGTTTGTTTGGCCCATTATTTGCTATTTATGCAGAAAAAATTGGCGGTAATTTATTAGACATTACTTGGGCATGGGCCATATACTTAATTGCGACCGGCCTTTTTTACGCTATTGTTGGAAAGTTATTTACCCATTCAAAATTTAAAAAACATTTGATAGTATTTGGTTATGGTTTAAATGCATTACTTACTTTTTGCTATATTTTTGTACACAATACAGAAGAACTTTTTATTTTACAAATAGGTTTAGGTATAGCCGAAGCTGTTAGTACACCCATCTGGGATTCCTTATTTGCATCTAATTTAGACGATGCCAAAAACACCTTTCATTGGAGTTTAGCTACAGGTCATACCCATTTTGTATCTGGTATTGCCATCGCGATTGGGGGCTTAATTGCCAATTATGTTTCCTTTCATGCTTTGTTTATAACCATGGGAATCATTCAATTGCTAGCCACATTTACTCAAGCAAAATTGCTTTTTTGGGTAAAGGATGCCTCAAAAAACTAATCTGATTACTCTAGTTTTTCTGTAACTTCAAAAGGTCATTCAATTTATTTAAACTAAAATGTTTATACCATGAGTAATGCTGTACCTAAAACGAATGTATCTAACAGGCTTTTCTCCTTAGATGCCTTAAGGGGTTTTGATATGTTTTGGATTATGGGCGCTGAAGAAATTGTGCATGCTTTATTTAAAGCGACAGGCAATTCTTTTTGGGGTGGCTTTTCTAATCAACTCACCCACCCAGCTTGGAATGGCTTTCATTTTTACGATTTAATCTTCCCACTTTTTTTATTTATTGCTGGAGTGGCCACGCCTTATTCTGTTGGTAGAGAACTAGAATTGGGTAAAACCAAACAACAGGTAATGTTGCGTGTTTTTAAAAGAGCCTTTATTTTAGTTTTATTAGGATTGGTAGTTAACAATGGTTTACACCTAAGACCCATTGCTGATATACGTTTTGGTAGTGTATTGGGTCGTATTGGTTTAGCGTATATGTTGGCTAATTTTATTTACATCAATACCACCAAGCAAAATACACAGATAGCTTACTTTGTAATTTTACTAATAGGCTATTATTTATTGCTCAAGTATACAGCGGCACCTGGTTTTTCAGCCGGAGATTTAACCCAAGCAGGTAATTTCGCCTCTTACTTAGATCGTTCTATTTTACCAGGCAGATTGTATTTAGGCAATCATGATCCAGAAGGTCTTATCTCTACCATACCTGCCATTGGTACTGGTTTATTGGGTATTTTGGTGGGTAAATATTTGAAAAATAATCCAGCCTCCGGTACGCAAAAATCAATTAAGCTTTTGTTGCTAGGTAGCTTATTTGTGGGCATTGCGCTTTTATGGAATTACGATTTTCCTATCAACAAAAATTTATGGACTAGTTCTTTTGTGATGCTAGTAGGTGGTTTGAGTATGATATTATTATCTTTTTTCTATTTTATCATTGATGTGAAAGGATATAAACAATGGGCTTATTTTTTCAAGATCATTGGTATGAATTCAATATTAATCTACATTTCTGGACATTTCATTGATTGGGAGTATACGACCAATGCACTATTTCAGTGGCTAGGCCAATTAGTTGGAGCCCCCTATAATATGGTCGTAATGGCTAGTTTGTATGTGGGTATTGAGTGGGCTTTTTTATATTTTATGTTTAAAATGAAAATATTTTTAAAAGTATAATGGGTACGTATTTAATATAATGACTTAATTTATTTTATGAAAAACAATAGAAGAAATTTTTTAAAGATGGCCAGTATGGGGGTAATAGGAGCAAATTTACCTAAAGCTACCAATGCATTTTTTGAACCTGGAATTTATCCGGCAAAACTTTCTGTTCAATTGTATACCGTTAGAGATGCCTTTATAAAAGACATTCCAGGCACTTTAAAAAAAATAGCGGATATAGGTTTTAAATATGTCGAAACCGCTTTTTGGCCCGACGGCGTTTCCATTGAAAAAGCAAGTCAGTACATTAATGATGCCGGCTTATTGGTTTCTTCCTCCCATATTGAAATACCTATAGGTGCTCAAAAACAAATCATGCTAGATACGGCCAATGCTTTTGGCAGTACTAAAATGATTTGGCATGGCTGGCCCGAAGACAAACGCTACAGTAGTTTGGCAGGGACCAAGGAATTAATAGCTATTTACAATGAGGCTTCCAAATTTGCTTCTGGCAATGGCTTACAATTTGGTTTACACAATCATTGGTGGGAATACAGAAACAAAGTAGGAGGTAAATTGGTGTATGAAATTTTATTAGAGGAACTAGATCCTGCTATTTTTCTAGAGATGGATACTTATTGGGTAAAAGTAGCAGGGCATAATCCAGCAGCTATTATTACTAAACTTGGCAAAAGAGCTAAATTCTTACACATCAAAGATGGCCCTGCTTTATACAATGACAAATTGGCCATTGACAATCCAGATCCGATGACTCCGGTGGGTAAGGGTACACAGAATTTTCCTGCTATTATCAAAGCTGCCAATGGCAATCCGGATTTTTTAGTCATCGAAATGGACAAAACAGCCATCGATGTTTTTGTAGCACTTAAAGAAAGTTTCGATTACATGATCAATAATAAATTAGCCATAGTTGGTTAGGCTAGTTGTGCTTATTTAATCAATCGTCTTTACATAGTGCACATTGCGCTCGCTTAAATAATTCAGGACAAAATTAAAGCAGGCTTCATCCTTGCCTACAAGCTCAGGAGGGAATACTCCTTTTTCAGTAAACAAATTATTCGCAAGCATATTCAAAGCTGCAGTACAGGTATAGCCTGTAGTACGGCTCATACTGCTTATTTCAGCAACTTCATCGTATTCGTCATACAAAGAATAAGTAATTGTTTTTCCTTCGCCACTTACCTTAATGGTCATGATGGTAAATTCTGCTTCGGTAGCGCCTAATTTCCATTGATCAAACAATAAGCTAGATGTAAATTGCATTGGGGAAATAGGCTGTCCTTTATAATTGATTGGTGTTTCATTTAAAAATCCTGCCTTAATCAGTGCTTGCATTAAATCGATATGACCTGGGTACCTTAAAGTTTTTTCTTTCATATTCGGGATATGGCCCATGGTAAATAAAATACTTCTCAAACCATCTGTATTAAAGGCTTCCAAGGTGCCTACTGGTTCAAAATCGATCAACTCAGCATCACTTAAAGCGGGCTTGGTAACGATACATCCATTTTCTACATAGCGTGCAGGGCGGGTATATTCTTCTAATACATCAATGGGAGAAAAGGGCGCCTTGTATTCAAAAGGTTGCGTTCTTTTTTTAGGCAAGCCTCCTACCATACATTCAAAATTTTCAATCTTCATTCTTGCATTGTGGTACCCGATAATAAAATTACTCATCCCTGGGGCTACGCCACAATCTACAATGGCAGTGACGTTGTTTTGTTTGGCCAATGCATCCAATTGCAAAGCGTCTTCAGGAAAAAAAGAAATATCGACTACATTTTTTTTGGCATTGATGACGGCCTCCAAAGTTTTGTAACCCATAAAACCTGGTACAGCCGTAATTACATAATCAAAAGGGGCAAGTAGTTGACTGTAATTTTTATAATCGCTTAAATCTGATTGAACTGTTTTTACTTCTTTACATTTCTTATTTAATATTTCTAATGACTTTTCACTGAGGTCAAAAGAACTTACTTCAAATTTTTTTGATAGATCGATGGCCATGGCACGACCCACCATGCCTGCGCCTAATACTGCTATTTTCATACTACCTATTTTTATGTGGAAGCAAGGTAGTGAAATTTTAATCATGGGGAGACTAGCGGTAGTAAGAAATCAAAGAAATATTACCTACATTTAAACATCCATTGTTTAAATGCTAGACTATGAAAAGATTGCAATCGCTCGATTTTATGCGCGGCTTGATTATGGTGCTCTTGGCCTTAGAAAGTACAGGCCTTTATGAACACTTATTTAAAGCCACAGAAAACAATTTTTTTAATGGTTTCTTTGTTCAATTTTTTCATCATCCTTGGAATGGACTTCATTTTTGGGATTTAATTCAACCAGGTTTTATGTTTATGGCCGGCGTGGCCATGGCTTATTCATTGCATCAACAAAAACAAGCAGGGGCTAGTTGGCAACAATCTTTTATTAAAATTTTAAAAAGATGTGGCTGGTTGTTTTTTTGGGGTGTATTGGATTATGCGGTAAGACCCAAGGGCTTGTCCTTTGAATTATGGGATGTACTTACTCAATTGTCTTTTACTACTTTAGTGGCCTTTTTAATTTTTGAATGGAAAATAAATTATCAAATCATTTTTTGTGTCGGGCTATTACTTTTGACAGAAGCCTTGTATCGTTTTACCCGTGTACCAGGCTTTGACCAAGCCTTTGTGGACCAACATAATTTTGGTAATTACATCGATACTGTTTTAATGAATAAAATAAATACTGGTGGATGGGTGGCTATCAATTGCTTACCTACTGCAGTGCACACCATAGCAGGAGCCATCGTTGGAAAAATATTTTTAGCTGGTAATCAGTCTAAGATCAAACAATTGTTTTATGCAGCAGTTGGTTGTTTACTGCTTGGCTATGGCTTAGATTTTATAGGTATTACACCCATCATCAAAAAAATTGCTACTAGTTCGTTTACCATTGTCTCCTTGGGTTGGTGTTTATTGGGCTTATTGCTTTGTTATTGGTGGATTGATTTATTGAATCACAAAAAATACCTGTTTTTCTTTACCGTGGTGGGTATGAACTCACTTTTTATTTATTTGTTTTTTGAAATAGTCGCAGCCAGATGGTTCAATGAATACATTGCTAACATAAGCAATGGTGTCTTAGCCATGGTTTCTAGTTTTACCCTATTGAATCAAATTATCTCCTCCTTAGTAATTTTTAGTTTGGAATGGGGGCTTTGTTATTTTTTATATAAGAAAAAAATATTTTTTAAGGTATAATTATTTGATGCCAAAAACTTTCACCTTCAAATTTCTCATTTGTAGATTAATGGGACGTACATTTGAAAAGAAAGACAAATCAAAAACTAAACTTTTTGATTTTTTATAATCATTGACAGTAAACATATCATTGGTTGAAGCAAGGTTCCATTGGTTTTCCACATAATCCTTCTTAGTCATTTGCACAATATTATGGTTGGTCCAGTATAAAAAGCTTCTTTTGTTATTGGATGTGTCCATCATGGACAATCTAAAAGAGGGCTGATCCTCTAATCCAGGAGATAATAAATTAATTTCAGCCGATATTTCTACATAAATAAATTTATCGTTTTTGGGCACATTGATGGCTGGAATAATGGTACTGTCAGAAAGCTTGGTGATAATGTTCTGTGTTCTGGGGTTATAATAATCAAGCAATAATTCTTTCTTACTGTTGTTGTCGATGGTTTGATTTGGGTAAAGTAAGTTTCTGCTACAAACTAAATTGTTGATCAGCTTAAAATTATTGAGTAAGCGTTGCATATGATTTTTTACGGAATCATTCTCTACCTTAATTTCTAATAAATTGGGTGTTAGTTGGTACAATTGATCCCCAGACAAATAATAATCTTTATAGATATAGTCGGTCATTTCTCTGCTCCATTCCATAAAGGGCATGGATTGTTGATTGCTAAATTGTACAGTCGTGTCAATGACATCTGCCATCCATGGTACTTCTTCTGGCTTATTTTTTAATTGAGGATAATTATTTAAAATTAACGCACTAATGGTAGGTGCTATATTGTTATGTGAATTTATCGAGTAAAATTTCTTGGGTGCTTTTAACATTGGAGAAAACACGATTAATGGAACATGGTAATCATCAATACCCCCTGTAGAAGGGAAGGAGCCAATGTGGTGATCTCCTGTGATAAAAAAAATAGTGTTTTTATATTCTGGACGTTTCGAATATTTTTCTAAAAATTTTTTAATACAATCATCTGCAAACATATAGGTCACTAAAACCTGCTTAGTTTCTTTTAATGTTTTTTTAATTGCATTTTTGTCTGGAATCAATCTCATTTTCTGATCAAATAATTTACCATAGCTTGCTTGCTGGTCAAACAAATAGGGCATATGAGTGGTCCCTGTATGGTAGATGTCTAAATAAGGTGTTTTATTAATGGAATCCAATACCTCAAAGCTTCTGTTGAAAAGTGCATCATCAGGATAGCCCATCGTCCAGCCTTCTGATCCAACACCCATCATCTTGTATTTACGCCCATACTTGGTTAAAATCATATCGGTTCCTTGCAAACGCATATAACCACCCATATTGTCAAAATCTGGATTGAAGCCTATCAAAAATTTAGTATGGTAGCCATTGGAGCGCAATACTTTAATCATGGACAAATGATTGGGCATTTCATTGATCACAGAAAAACCACGGTCTCCATAAGGCACAGAACCTGTTAATGCTGGTTGTGCTGCAAATGTACCCGGCGCGGTACTTAAAAAATTATCCCAAACCAAACTCTTTTTGGAAAGCTTGTCTAAAAATGGTGTAAAGCTGCCTGCATAAGCTTTGTCTCCACTAAAATCACTCGACAATCCTTCTACCACTAACAATACAATATTGGGCGGGTTGTCTTTGTCTAGATTAAAGAAATTACCTAATACATCTTGGCTATTGTTTTTATGCAATAAAGGATAAGTAGGGTTGGTAAATTCAAATAAATGATTTTCTTGGTAAAATTTTATTGCTTTATTTAACGCTTCGGGAGTATACTTATTGGCATCAAATTGATTTCTATTTAAAGCAAAATGATACAAATCTAAAACCAAATAAATGAGTTTATTGCTGGTAAAATAATAGGCCCTCTTTTGTTCAAATTTATTTTCTGAGGGGTTGGCATAAGACATAAAAATAACACTCAGTAATGCCATACATCCTGTAGTAACTAGATGCTTATTTTGAAGCTTCAACTTTTTACTTATAAGGGCAAAAGTTATAAAATATAAAATTAAATACAGTAGAAAAGGCAAAAATACCGTAATTCCACTGGTCATCATTTGCTTGGTTGTGGTCCATGATTCTGTAAAACTTCTGGTAATGATTTCGTGGTCAAAGGGAGTATTGCGCTCTGAAAAAACCAATACTAAACCTACAGAAACAACAATCATACATCCATTAAGTAGATGAAATAGGAAGATTGAAAAACGTTGATGAACAAAAGAAATTAAAAATAAGGGCAAGGCCAATACGCAAATATAAATAAGGCATAGCCAACTATCATAAACCCAGCCGGCCAATTCGTACAAAAAGGCATTTTTTATAAATGATTTGGAAGCTATGAATAGGTATTCGTATAGCCTTACCATGACTAGGGTAATAGCCAGTGCAAGTGCTGCTTTGAGGTAATTTTCAATAAAGGGAACTAGCCTATTTTTCATGAACGTATACAAAGATACATTCTTTACTAAAATTCTAAAGCTTATTAATCATATGCCCCAATATATCTTTAAATGAAAATCCTTCGGTTAACTTTTCTTTGTTTAATTTTTTATTTTCCACCAAGGCCCATAAAATAAATTCTTTCATGAAATAAGCATCTTCTTTTGAAGTATCAGGTGCGTATTTTTTCATCAGGGCATCTAATGGCTTCACATCATCTAATACTTTCTTGTATTGTTTTTCATCAAAATCTTCATACAATTCAAAACCACCTTCTGCTATAAACCAATCTAGTAAATCAGAATAAGCATTTCTTTCATTTTGCTTTTCTAGTTACAGGAATAACGGCAAGTGGAGAAATTATACAGAAAAAAGCAAGTATTAAAAGAAATTAGTTTTGCATCTTCAATTTTGCCATAGGAAATAAAATATTATTTTCTAGATGCACATGCTGGTGTAAATCTTCTTCAAACGCTTTTAATTCCTCTAAACATACACGATGAGTCGTACAAGCTGTTTCAGGAGCTTTGTACTGGTGGGTGATTTTTCTTATTTCAAATAATAAATCTCCTGCTTTTTCATGTTCAATTTCCATTACACTTATGGGTCCGTCAATAAAACCAATTACCTTTTGAGAGGCAATCGTATTTTCATCTGTTCCAAAAATAATTTTAATTCTAGGAAATAAAATTTGTTCTTCCTTTTGCATATGCGGCATTAATTCATCAGATACCGCATTAAATAAGGATAAAACTTTAATCATCTGTGGGTATTTTTCGCCATGCTTATTGACTACTTTTTCTAAATGGTTTAAAATAGTAGGGATGGCATTTTTAACGTAAAAATGATGATGAATTAAAATATAAGATATAAGTTCTTCTGCTGACATTTCATTAAAAGGCATTTGAACTTTAATGGGTATACCTACTTCATTTATTTCTGCTAAAATACTTTCTAGCGATACATTATTTTCTATACAGGCTTCTTTCAATGTTTTTTTACCACGACAGCAAAAGTCTAAACTGTATTTTTCTAAAATAGGAATAAATTCAAAATGGTCTAATGCAATATTTTTTAAGCTTGCTTCTTCAATGTTTTTCATATTTGTATATATTTTATATAAAATTGAAGGAATTTAATTTCCAATTTTGTGATCGTAGTCACTTTGTACATTTATAAATACTAATCCTATAAACATTAGAATAGCAGCTGCAAATAAGCTTTCATTTATATAAGGTATGCCAATATAATTCATAGCCGAGGCGCCTTGTATTAATAAAAGCATTTGATTAACGATGATACCTATTATAAATACAATACTTCCCATTTTAGTGTACCTGCCTATTTTAATGAGCTGATTTGCGAATATATAACCTAGTAGGAATAAGGATATAACCCCTAATAGCATAAGATGCAGATAGCCAATGACAACAGGCCTAAATCCAAATGCCAATTGACTTAAAGAAGGGATAGTGGATAGCAATTGTAATAATAATTTTATACTGAGTGCAATACCTGATAGGTAAATTAACCACCTGCCTTTATTATTAAATAAGGTAAGGAATTGGGTATGATTTTTATAGACGATAAGAAGAAGCATTCCCCATCCAATACACTGAGCGGCAGCGGCTAATACAATGATACCATATCCAATTACTGGTATAGGCAACCACAGTGCTGATAAATAATAGGCAGGTATACAAGCTGCACTAAATAACCAAAAAATTATTTTTAATTTTTTATCTATGGATTTAATTTTTTCAATTTGAGCAATAAATAGTCCCATACAAGCAAAAAAGAACCATCCATTATATTGAAAGTGTAAAAAAGCATATGCCGCTAATAGATAATAATTTTGATTAATACTACTACTTGCCATTAGAAAGGATAAAGTAAATGCGCCCACAGAGGATATCATATTAAATACGATAGCAGCCTTATACCACCAATAGCTAGTCAATTTTTTATTAGATTTATTTAATTCCTTCCAAATTATTATGCCAAAGACATATGAATTGATAATAGATAAAGTGGAGAAACTAATAGAGAATAGTGCATACCCCGAAAAGGCGAAACTAATAAGCATGCCATAGGCCGTGAATAGGTTTATGTATATAAGAAGCTTGTATTTTTTTATGAGTGTAGCTTCTTGATGCCTAGAGATGGCATAAAGTATTAGCACCATGATGGTTTGGTTGATCCAACCTGCAAATGCGAAATGAGAATGTCCATGTAGTAGGTGCTTTTGATCCACAAAGGGCAATGCAAAGGCAATTTTATAGCGCAGGATAACCCCTACAAAAGCTACTAAAAGTAAATTAATAATTGAAATTCTTATCCAATGCGGAGGCAATTTGCCCATACTGTTTATTTGTTTGCAAAGTTATTTAGGCTACCAACTTATTTTATGCGTTTAATCATAGTTAGTAATAAACCTTACCTCTTTCAATGACTAAATCGCCTTTATCATGCATACTACGCATAGACCTTATCACTGTTTCAACTCGAAGGCCAGTCATATCTGCAATTTGTTGTCTGGTGAGCTTTAATTGATTACAGTTGGCACAGAAGTTTTTATTCTCTTTTTTTAAATAATTTAATAATGCAGAAATTCTTACTTCTGGCGCATGATAAGCAATTGACTTTAATAGCAAAAATTTAAATCGAACCCTTTTGGCTAATAATTTTGTGAATACAAAATGAATTTCATTGTTTTCTTTGATGAGTTGTAAGAAAGTGGTTTTTCGAAGTCTAATTAAAACCACTTCTTCCTCTGCTACAGCGGAGGCTGCGTATACTCCATCATCAAAAAGGGGAAGCTCCCCAAAACATTCTCCTGGTTCAATCATGGTTTGAATGTACTCTTTCCCTTCTTCATCTATATTTACCCATTTGACGATGCCAGATACTAATTGATTGTAATAGCTGCATTCTGAACCCTCTGAAAAAATGACTTCGTTACGCCCTACTTTTTTATAAACTGCCCCCCATGCTAATAATGTATTTATATCTATAATCATTTTTATGATTTAGATACTAAACTATTTTTTTATGGCTGATAAAATGATGACAGTAGTCATAACTCTTATGAGATATATCATAAATGGCCCTATTTGATTTTAATGTGTAGATAATCAGCCCATTAGCATTAGCTCACGCTTTTCGTTTTAGAGATAGATGCTGTATTATGAGTGAACGCATAAAAACTAGTTTCTAGCTGTTCTAATCTTGTGGGATCATTCATTAAAATATTATTAATATGAAAAAAACATTATCCATTTTGATGGTTTTAACAATGTTATATGCTTGTGGTGGAGAACAAACTGTAGCAAGCGATGCAGTTGCTGCCTCGTCGAGCGATGTAAATGCAAACCCTTCCTATGATCCACAAAGAGGTGAGGGTAAGTTTACTAAAGTAGAGGTGGGAGCTACCATTAATGAAAAATTAGTACAAGCGGGCACAAAAGTTTTCGCAGTAAAATGCAGCGCTTGTCATAAACTTAGTTCAGAAAAATTAGTAGGTCCAGGTTGGAAAGGAGTAACAGAAAGGTTTAAGCCTGAATGGATCATGAATTTTGTGACCAATACAGACGCTATGTTAAATAAGGATCCTAAAGCACAAGCTCAACTAGAAATTTGTTTGGTACGTATGCCCAATCAAAATGTAACTGATGATGATGCAAGAAATATTTATGAATTCATGCGTAAGAATGATTCAAAAAAATAGATACAGTTTTATATAAACATATTTTACTCAACTTCAAATATTCATTTATGAAAAATTTAAATTATAAACAGGGGCTATTATTTTTAGCAGCCTGTTTCTTTACAGTGGTTTCTTGTAAACCCAAAAATGCTAATAATACCATTAGTGCTGATGCGGCTGCAAAGGTTTATGTAGCGCCCGGCAAGTATGATGAATTTTATAATTTCGTTTCTGGTGGTTTTAGTGGTCAAATGAGTGCCTATGGTTTACCTTCTGGCCGTTTATTAAGAGTGATACCGGTTTTCTCCGTTGACCCAGAAAAAGGGTACGGGTTTAGTGAAGAAACAAAACCTATGTTAAATACTTCTCATGGTTTTGTGCCTTGGGATGATTTACACCATGTACAACTATCTAAAACCAATGGTGATTATGATGGGAGATGGGTGTTTGGTAATGCTAATAATACTCCCAGAGTAGCGCGTATTGATTTAAAAACATTTAGAACCGCTGAAATTATAGAATTACCTAATAGTGCAGGTAATCACTCTTCACCATTTCTAACTGAAAACACAGAGTATGTAGTTGCTGGAACTAGATTTAGTGTTCCTCCAGATGATGTAAATGGAGATGTGCCTATTAATACTTATAAAAAGAATTTCAAAGGCACTTTAAGCTTTATTAGTGTTAAAAAAGAAGATGGAAAAATGGAATTGGCTTTTCAAATCGAATGCCCAGGTTTTAATTTTGATTTAAGTAGGGCTGGTAAAGGCGTTTCTCATGGTTGGTTTTTCTTCTCATGCTATAATACTGAGCAAGCCAATACACTCTTAGAAGTGAATGCCTCACAAAAAGATAAAGACTTTATTTTAGCAGTGAATTGGAAGAAAGCGGAAGAATATTTAAAAGCAGGTATGGGCAAAAAGAAAAGTGTAAGATATGCGCATAACACATATAATGAAAAAACGCATACCGCGACTTCGGAAATTAAAACAGAAGTAATAGTATTAGATTCTAAAACATTAAAAGATTTATGTTATTTTATTCCTTGTCCAAAATCTCCACACGGTTGTGATGTAAGTCCTACAGGAGAGTATATTGTAGGAAGTGGGAAACTAGCAGCCATTATTCCAGTTTTTGGATTTGACAAAATGCTTAAAACCATTCAAGCTAAAGACTTCATTGGTAATTTTGAAGGTATTCCTGTATTGAAATACGAATCTGTTCTTTATGGTGAAGTGAAGAAGCCTGGACTAGGGCCTTTACATACTGAATTTGATAATAAAGGCAATGCCTATACATCCTTCTTTGTTTCTTCTGAAGTAGTTAAATGGAATATTAAAGATTTAAAAGTTTTAGACCGTGTACCTACTTATTATTCTGTTGGTCACTTAACAGTTGCAGGTGGAGATACAAAAAATCCTAATGGAAAATATTTAGTAGCCTATAATAAAATTACAAAAGACAGGTATTTACCAACAGGTCCAGAACTTTCACAAAGTGCACAACTATATGATATCAGTGGAGATAAAATGCAATTAATTTTAGATTTCCCTACTATTGGAGAACCGCATTATGCTCAAATAGCTCCTGCAGACCTTATAAAAAATAATAGTACTAAGTTTTATAAATTAGACGACAACAAACACAAATACGCTTCCATTGGAGAAGGTGCCACTAAAGTGGTGAGAGAAGGTAAAGTGGTGCATGTATACATGACAGCTATTAGATCTCACTTTTCTCCTGATAATATTGAAGGTATTAAATTGGGTGACGATGTATATTTCCACGTAACCAATTTAGAGCAAGACTGGGATGTGCCACATGGTTTTGGTATTAAAGGTGCTGCCAATGCTGAATTACTTATTATGCCAGGTGAAACACAAACCTTAAAGTGGACTCCAGATCGTGTTGGCATGGTACCCATTTATTGTACCGATTTCTGTAGTGCTTTACACCAAGAAATGCAAGGATATGTAAGAGTATCACCTGCTGGAAGCAATGTGCCACTTAGTTATAGCTTAGGCACGAATATGCCTAAAGCGGAGGGAGAAGAGAAGTCAGAAGGAAAAGAAAAAAATAAGAAATAATAATTAAAATTTGATACTAGAGGGTTTTATAAACAAGACCCTCTAGTATTCAATTAGATTTTTAATATTACTAATGAATTTAAATAAATTAAATAAGAATAGCCGTATCGTTTTATTTTTATGTGCTATTTTATTAATAGTGGTATTATACGTGCCCATGTGGAGTATAGAATTAAATGCGCCACAGTATCCTGAAGGTTTAGGCCTTTCCATTTATGCTAATAAACTAGGTGGCAATGTTGATATTATTAATGGGCTGAACCATTATATAGGAATGAAAACACTTCATGAAAAAGATTTTGTTGAATTTATTGCCTTGCCCTACTTTATTTTATTTTTTTCCCTGTTTTGTTTGATCACCGCTATAATAGCTCGAAAAAAGCTTCTTTATATATTATTGGCATTTTTTATTTTATTTGGCATAGTAGCCATGGCAGACTTTTGGCGTTGGGAATATAATTACGGACATGATTTGAATCCAGACGCAGCTATAAAAGTACCCGGTATGTCTTATCAGCCTCCACTTATAGGGTACAAACAATTATTAAATTTTGGCGCTTATTCAGTTCCGGATATAGGAGGGTGGATTTTTATATTAGTGGGGCTTGCGTTGTTGATTTTATCCATTTTTGCCTATAGAAATAAAAGTAAAATTATAACTTTCAAAAAAACAATAAATGCTAGTGTTTTAGGTTTGCTATTTTTATTGATAAATGCTTTTGCTTGTAATACAATTCCATCTTCTATTAAAATAGGGAAAGATGCCTGCAGCTATTGCAAAATGACAGTTTCTGACAATCGCTTCGGTGTTGTTTTAGTAACTGAAAAAGGGAAAAATTTTATTTTCGATGACCCTCAGTGCCTTGCTTCTTATTTGCATAGCCCCAAAAATAGCACACTAAAAAAAAGTGGTATTTACTTTACTAATTTTATAGGCGCACACCTCTTAGTGAATGCCAATGAGGCTTTTATCATTAAAAGCCAACAAATTCATGGTCCTATGAACGGTTCTTATGCAGCTTTTTCTAATAAAGACAGTGCGATGCTTTATATCTTACATAACACAGGAAGTATTGTAAAGCTCAATGAACTAATACAATGAAAAAAGTCATTATCATATTGATGACATTCATTTTTTGGACTGAATCTTTTGCACATATAATTTATGTGGGCCCTACGAAAAAAGTAAAATCAATACGCTCGGCAATACACATTGCTAATGATGGCGATTCAATTTTAGTAGCTGCTGGAATTTACAAAGAAGGCAATTTGATTATATCCAAACAGCTTACACTTATTGGAGATAAGTACCCCATTATAGATGGTCAAAATATGTACGAGGTATTTTCTATAAAAGCTAATAAGGTTGTAATAGATGGTTTTAAAATTTACCATTCAGGTACTTCTAATTTAGATGATTATGCAGGTATAAAAATTTACGATAGCAGGGAGGTAACCATACAGAACAATATACTAGACGACACTTATTTTGGTATTTACTTACAATATGCAAAAAACTGCCTTATAAAAAATAATCAATTAAAAGCTTATAATAAAGAAGAGCAGCAAAGTGGCAATGGCATTCATTGTTGGAAATCGGATAGTTTACGTATTATAGGTAATATAGTTGATGGGCATAGAGATGGTATTTACTTTGAATTCGTGACAAATTCCTTTATTAAAAGCAATACCACAACTCGTAATATTCGATATGGTTTGCATTTCATGTTTTCAAATAACGACATATACGAGTCTAATTCTTTTATAGGCAATGGAGCTGGTGTTGCCGTCATGTTTTCCAAAAAAGTAAGCATGCTTAATAACCAGTTTAAGGAAAATTGGGGTGATGCAGCTTATGGGTTGTTGTTAAAAGAAATATCGGATAGTTATATAGCTAGTAATGTCTTTGAAAAGAATACCACTGGTATATATTTAGAAGGGGCTTCTAGAATAAATATGAGTCACAATGTTTTTAAAAGCAATGGCTGGGCTATGAAAATACAAGCAAGCTGTATGGATATTGCAGTTTCTCAAAATAATTTTGTGGGCAATACATTTGATATTAGTACCAATGGGAGTCTTGTGTTGAATACTTTCAATAGCAATTATTGGGATAAATATGAAGGATACGATTTAAACCATGATAAAATTGGTGATATCCCTTACAGGCCTGTGAGTTTGTATTCAATGATCGTGGAGCAGAATCCGCCGGCTATGATACTCTTTAGAAGTTTCATTACTTCATTACTAGACAAGACCGAAAAGTTAATACCCAGTTTAACTCCAGAAAATTTAAAAGACAATACACCCTTAATGCGTAAAGCTTTTTAAAATTAATAGTATGATAATTGCAAATAATGTAACAAAAACCTATGGCAAATTAATAGCATTAGATAATGTCTCTGTTAATTGTAAAAAAGGGGAATGTATTATTTTAATTGGCCCGAATGGTAGTGGTAAGACTACGCTCATTAAATGTATACTAGGTATGGCTATTGCTGATAGCGGCTTTATCACTTTTGACAATAAAAATATTACTAAAGATTGGACCTATAGGGCTGCAATAGGCTACATGCCTCAAATTGGGAAATACCCTGAGCATATGACTATTGGACAAGTATTGGGTATGATGAAAGATATAAGAAACACAGAGAAGGCATTGGATGAAGACCTTATCAAAAGTTTTAAATTAGATAGCTTACTAAATAAACGAATGGGAACACTTTCAGGAGGAACTACACAAAAAATAAGTGCAGCATTAGCCTTTTTATTTAATCCAGCCGTTTTAATATTAGATGAACCTACAGCGGGCTTGGATCCTATTGCTTCTGAAATTCTAAAGGAGAAGATTCTTGCTGAAAAAGACAATGGGAAATTAATTTTAGTGACTTCACATATTTTAAGTGATTTAGATGATTTAGTGACTGAAGTTATCTACATGCAAGAGGGCAAATTATGCTTTCATCAATCTATTAATAAACTTAGAGAGGAAACTGGGGAAGAGAAATTAGCTAAAGCCATTGCTAGGGTTATGTTAGAAAAAGCCAACTAAAAATAATTAACAATTTTTTTTATAATTAACTAAAAAAGTGTAATAATAAGCCAAGCAATGAATAATAAACAAACTAAATAGTATGAAAAAAATTATAAAATATATAATGACCGATATTCTAAGAAGTAGAATCATGATTATTTACACCCTAGTATTATTAGCCACTTCCTTAAGTTTATTTAGCCTAGAAGACAATGCTAATAAAGGCTTATTGAGTTTGTTGAATATTGTTTTAATTATAGTGCCTTTATTTAGTCTTCTGTTTTCAACAATTTATATATACAATAGTGCTGAATTTATTGAATTATTGGTAAGCCAACCTTTAAAAAGAATAAATATTTGGTTAAGCTTTTCTATAGGGCTTGTCATATCATTATCCTTGGCCTTTATCGTAGGCATAGGTATACCTGTTTTAGTTTTTCAGTTGAATGCCATTGGTTTTTTGTTATTATTAGTGGGCGTTTTATTAAGTATCATTTTTGTTACAATTGCTTTATGGGCGGCAGTAAAAATTAGAGACAAGGCCAAAGGCATAGGAATGGCTATTTTGCTTTGGATGTATTTCTCCTTATTATTTGATGGCTTTGTTTTGTTTTTATTATTTCAATTTTCCGATTACCCATTAGAAAAGCCAATGATTCTAGTGAGTGCATTGAATCCTATTGACTTAGGCAGGATTCTTATATTACTTCAATTAGATGTTTCTGCAATGATGGGCTATACGGGGGCTATTTTTAAAGACTTCTTTGGCACTATTGCTGGGCTAAGTATAGCTTTAATAACTATGTTAGTTTGGATGCTTGTTCCTTTATATTTTTCAACTCGAAAGTTCAATAGGAAAGACTTATAAGTTTATGGTTTATAAACTGCCTATAATTCTTTAATTAATACATTATGAAATCAGACATTGTTTCAAGAAAAGAAATTATTATTTTAGTAGATAAATTTTATGCTAAAATAAAAGTTGATTTCACATTGGGTTTTATATTCAATGAAGTAGCCAATGTAAATTGGGATAAACATTTACCCATCATGTATGATTTTTGGGAGAACACATTATTTTATACAGGAAGTTATACGGGTAACCCTGTTAATTTACATACACACTTAAATCATTTAACGCCTTTAAATACTACACATTTTGATCAATGGAATAAGTTGTTTCTAGAAACCGTGGATGAAGATTTCGAAGGCCCTAATGCTGAATTAATTAAGCAAAGAGCTATTAGTATCTCTATGGTACTTGCACAAAAAATTGCCCAGACAAAAAAGTCTGAGCAATAATATCAAAACTAAAAATTGAAAAAAACTATTTTTTAGGAGGAAGTAAGACACCGTCAATCACATGAATAATTCCATTAGAAGCTGGAATGCTAGCAATTATTTTAGCAGTTCCATTTACATAGTAAGCACCCTCTTTTTTTGTAATTTTAACATTGTCGCCATTTACTTGACCAATACTTTGACCATCTTTTAAGGCTTCTAATTTAAATACTCCTAAAGACACATGGAATTGTAAAATGTCTACTAAAGTTTCTTTTGATTCAGGTTTTAATAATCCATCAACGGTACCTGCTGGAAGTTTGTTAAAAGCCTCGTTGGTAGGGGCAAAAACTGTAAAGGGGCCTGCATTACTTAAGGCATCAACTAGCTCACCCGCTTTAATAGCAACAACTAGAGTGGTGTGATTCTTACTGCTAATAGCCACTTGCACTACATTTTTTTGAGAAGCATTATCCTGCACCCCAGATTGGCCAACTGTAGCGGAAGAAGTAGAAGTTTCGTTTTTTATTTCTTTATTTTCCGAACCATTACATGCAAATAGTGCAATTGCAAAAAGTACAAATAATACTGTTTTTATTTTTTTCATATCATCTATTTAATTGGTTAATTAATGATATGTAAAAGTAAAATTAGGCCACAGATAGGTTTATGCGTTCAGTCATAAATGCGCATAAATTCCTATTATTACGATAAAATTAGCTATGATTTTGGTCAGTTATAGCAACTGCAATCGCTTCAGGGAACCATCCAATTATCAGGCCCTATAACTTATTAATCAAGTGCCCTAGGATATCTTTAAATGAAAATCCTTCTGTTAATTTTTCTTTATTCAGTTTTTTATTTTCTACTAAAGCCCATAAAATAAACTCTTTCATAAAGTAGACATCTTCCTTGCTGGTGTCGGGCGCATACTTTTTCATCAGCGCATCCAATGGTTTTACTTCGTCTAATACTTTCTTATATTGCTTTTCATCAAAATCTTCATACAATTCAAAACCACCTTCTGCTATAAACCAATCTAGTAAATCAGAATAAGCATTTTTTTCATTTTGCTTTT
>Ga0304729_1000817_pt1 | contig 21686 bp, 21 predicted proteins | sample C_131016_MF_Meta_FD_190475 | JGI IMG/M metagenome (GOLD analysis project Ga0304729, IMG submission 190475) | Freshwater microbial communities from Lake Croche, Canada to study carbon cycling - C_131016_MF_MetaG (v2) (version 2) | ecosystem: Environmental > Aquatic > Freshwater > Lake | place... | reverse complement strand
TTTTCGAAGCTTTAATCGGTGAGCAATCTTGGAAACATCAGCGTTCAGACTAAGTAGCGTTTGCAACTAGTCGTCGTATTTGCTGGAACGACCAGCTTTGCCGCTATTGCGACGTGAAATTTCACGCTCAATTTCGCGGCCCGCTTGCTGCTCCATGAGCGATGCGCGCTTATCGTGTGCCTTCTTACCGCGTGCTACGGCCAACTCAATCTTGGCTTTTCCGTCTTTGAAATAAAGCGAAAGCGGAACCAAGGTAAGCCCGCCAGTCTTTACTTTCGCATGCAGGCGTTTAATCTCATCTTTATGAACTAACAATTTCCGATTTCGACGAGGGGTGTGATTCGTCCAAGTACCTTCGGTGTATTCCGGAATATGAACACCATGCAACCAAAGTTCACCATCTTCAATCATGGCAAAGCCATCAATTAATGATGCGCGTCCGGCACGAAGTGATTTAACTTCGGTGCCAGTTAGAACCATTCCACATTCGAAAACATCTTCGATCGAATAATCGTGGCGCGCTTTTTTATTTTGCGCGATTACTTTCTTACCAACTTCTTTCACCACGATGCACCTAGTCCGAAAATTGAGATGCAAGAGCAAGTTCTATGACTTGCTAACTCTGTTTTGCTCACCACGATGCACCGCCGATTTTTGGCGTTAGACCTTGAGGTAGCGACGAAGTGTTATGAGAGAGGCAAGTGTCGAAACGCCGATACCAGTTAGCAATAACCAACCTGAGGCAATCCAGACTTCATTCCAACCAAAGAATTTTGTGAAAGTAAGAAGAGGCGCAACTTTGCTATCGACAACACTTTTAAGTGCGGCCAATAATCCGGTTGCTAATCCCCAGCCAATGAATGCCGAGAAAATTCCTTCGAGCAAGAATGGCAATTGAATCGACCATGATGATGCGCCAACTAGTTTCATAACGCCGGTTTCGCGGCGACGGTTAAATGCCGCGATACGCAACGTATTGCTAATCAGGAGCGCAGCAGTTAATACTGAAGCCAAGCCAACTAATAACGCGCCATTTCGAAGTACGGCCAACAAGCGGAAGAACTTTTCTAAAATTGTACGTTGATCTTGAACTACATCAACTCCCGGACGACCAGAGAATGCGCTAACGACAACGGCGAACTTGGTGGGATCCTTTAATTTCACGCGGAATGACTCTGGCAATTGATCAGCTGAAACATTTTGAGCGATCGCAGAATCTTTAAATCGCTCTTGGAAGCGAGTAAAAGCCTCTGATTGAGACTCGTAATAAACGCTATCAACCACGCTTAAATCTTCGAGATCTTTCTGAATCTGCAAGCGTTGATCTGTTGTTACCACGCCACCAGAGCAAGAAGCCGATTCGCTCAAAGGGCCGCAAAGGAACACTGAAACTTCAATCTTGTCGTACCAATAATCTTTCATGGCGCCGACTTGAGCGTTAGAAAGTAGTCCGATGCCGAGTAGAGATAGCGAGATTGCCACTGTCACAACTACGGCAAAAGTCATGGTTAAGTTTCGGCGCAAGCCGATGCCGACTTCGCTCATTAAAAACTTAGCGCGCATTTATTTGCCCCTATCCCTTGGTTCGCAAAACTAATTGGATCGAAATATTTCTCTGAACTCGTGGAAAATTCATCATCAACCTGTGTATCCATAAACGCCACGAACTTGATCGCGAATAACCTGACCACCTTCGAGTTCGATAACTCGCTTACGCATTTGATCAACGATTCCAGAATCGTGAGTCGCCATTAAAACCGTGGTGCCTTCGCGATTGATGCGATCAAGCAATTTCATAATGCCGACACTGGTATTTGGGTCAAGGTTTCCAGTTGGTTCATCGGCAATCAAAATCAATGGACGGCTTACATATGCGCGCGCAATTGCTACACGCTGTTGCTCGCCACCTGAGATTTCATTGGGTTTGCGATCAGCTTTGTCTTCCAAACCAACTAGTTCAAGCACTTCAGGAACTTCGCGATTAATTTCTTTCTGGGAATATCCAAGCACGTGCAATGTGAATGCCACATTTTCAGCAATTGTTTTATTTGGCAGCAAACGGAAATCTTGGAATACGGTTCCGACCTGACGACGCAGTTCTGGAACTTTATGATTTGCCAACGTGTTCAAATCTTTGCCTGCAACATGAATCGTGCCAGTCGATGGTCGCTCTTCGCGCAAAATTAATCGCAAGAATGTTGATTTACCAGAACCTGAAAGACCAACCAAGAAAACGAACTCACCCTTGGTGATTTCCAAGTCCACATTTTCCAGCGCCGCTCGATCCATTCCCGGATAGGTCTTGCTGACCTTTTCAAAGCGAATCAATTTCAACTCCTTGCATTCGACGAACACATCTTTGAGCTGGCGCATCATGAGCACCTGCCTTAACTCTCCTAGTTTAGGTAAAAGCAGCGCAAAACGGTCGCTCTAACTCGCTTTTTGGCTGTGAAATCACGCCGAGAATCACAAATAGCGGATTACTTAGCGACTTTTCGCGCAGACCAGTAATACTAAAAATCTGCTTAGTTACGCGGAAATTAACTGCTGCGACGCCAGCGAATTCCAGCTTCAATAAATTCATCGATTTCGCCATTTAAAACTGCGCTGGTATTTCCAGTTTCATAATCGGTGCGCAAATCTTTAACCATTTGATAAGGGGCTAATACGTATGAGCGCATCTGATTTCCCCAAGAGCCTGAATTATCGCCCTTTAGCGCATTTATTTTCGCTTGTTCTTCTTGGCGACGGCGTTCTAATAATTTCGATTGTAAAACTGCCATTGCGGTTGCCTTGTTTTGAATTTGCGAACGTTCATTTTGACAGGAAACTACGATGCCAGTTGGAATGTGAGTTAATCGCACAGCCGAGTCAGTCGTGTTAACACCTTGCCCACCAGGGCCAGATGAGCGATAAACATCGACACGAATTTCTTTTTCATCAATTTCAATCGCATCACTTTGCTCAACTACCGGAACAATTTCAACACCCGCAAATGAAGTGTGGCGACGTGATTGACTATCAAACGGTGAAATACGAACTAGTCGATGCGTTCCTTGCTCAACTGACAAAGTGCCATAGGCATACGGTGAAGAAACTCGGAAAGTTGTTGATTTGATTCCGGCTTCTTCAGCATAAGAAGTTTCTAGCACATCGACTTTTAAATTGTGGCGTTCGCAATAACGTAAATACATACGCATCAACATTTCGGCCCAGTCGGCTGCTTCAACTCCGCCAGCTTCGGAACGAATAGTTACCAGCGCGTCACGTTCGTCATATTCACCATTGAGCAGTGTTTGAACTTCCAGTTCGCCAATAGCTTTCTTAACCGAATCTAATTCTGCTCCGGCATCAGCAAGTGCGCTTTCATCGCTTTCTTCATTAGCTAGCTCAAGCAAGATGGGCATATCTTCAACGCGACGCCGTAATCCTTCTAAGCGACTAATAGTCGATTGCACACGCGATAAACGGCTGGTTACCTTTTGGGCATTTTCAGGATCATCCCAAAGATCAGAAACACCTGCTGCTGCCTCAAGTTCGATTGCCGAAGCCCGCAATTTTGGAAGGTCTAATACCTTCTCAATCGAGACCAGAGTTGCATCAATTGCAGCAATCTCTAGATCGTATTCGCGTGCGGCCATGAGGTGAGTCTAGTGGAAGCAAAAACTGGCCTTATCCATTGGCTGCCAGCAAGAAACTCGAAGGTTTTAGCCATTTGTCTTAATCTCAATTTATAAAAACGGTGAATCAATTAGAACTGGAGAATCTACAAAATTCCGAATAGCGATAGCACGCGCTTCTTAACACTAGTAGTACCAGCAAAGGCTGAAAGGTCAACACTTTCAAAGGAGAAGAGTGAAAGTGAAATCGGAAGCCAGGCTTTTGCTGATGCAGTTATAAGAACTTGGGTTCCATTACATTGAAATTCGCTGATTCGAATATTAGAAAGCTCGGGGCGCAATAAGTGATTGTCGCTTCTAAATAAACCCTGGTTTGAGGTGTTAGTTATATCGGTCAAAGTTTCAGTCGCACGCTCGCTCGCTTTAGCGCAATCAATTGGAATCTCAGGGCTTGCATTACTTTCCAAAATTGAGAGCATTGAATGTTTTCCTTTGTAATAAGTATCAAGATCTAGTGCGTGCGCTGCACTCTGCGCGGCAGATTCAGTCGCTTGTACTAATGACCTGTGAGCAACAATTACCGATGAGATGTCAGTCAGCACGACGGAAGACAGCAAAACAATGGCAAATAAGCCAAATACCAGGACTGAGATTGATCCATCTTCCCGTTTTAGTTTCTTGATTAAACCCATGGCGAAACAGTCTCGCGCGCAGTAGCAGTACTAACTCTTTTGCCATCTTTACTCTTAAGCGTAATTGTAACTTCAACTTTGTTGTCAGGCGAGATGCAGAGAAATCCAACGCAATCTACTGCAAAGTAAAGATCATCAATTCGCTCTGGATCAAGGCCAAGTTCGTGAGCTCCGGTTTGCATAGTGTTTCTTGCATTGATTGTGGCAGTTAAATCGTTGTTGCTAAGAATGTATGCCCGAACACTCTCGCGAGCCAACGTACGCACAATAAATTCATCATTACTTGTTGAGGCAAAACCAGACAAAAAAATGATGACTGGCACAAATAGCGGCAGTGCCAACGTCACAAACTCAAGAACTGCACTTCCCTCTTCGTCTCTAATTTTACGAATCAAAAAGACGACTAGCTTTGGATTACGCAGTCGCCAGTTCATTAGCCCTGATTTTCTAGGATAGAAAAACCTTGAACGTGTGTCATTCGATCTTGACTTCCGAGAAAAGGAACCAGATTTGGCAAGTCACGGGTGCGTGTTGAAACTACTGCTTTTAAATCATTAAAGGCATCCGCCGAATTCAGGTCAATGACCCGGTCACCACTTTCAAAGTTACCCGTGATTGAGCTATGAGTTGCTGAACTTTGGGCATAAGCGGCTTCAATGTTGCGACTATTTATCGCTAAAACTAATTGAAAAGTAATTAGGAATAAGGTCATCAGCGGAATAACTACTAATGCACTCTCTACACTTCCGCGTTCGTCATTTAACTTTCGAGCAAACTCAGCTAAGTCATGCTTGCGCCTGACTTTGAGTGATTGCCGCCGCCAAGAACTGCGTAGCCAACGTAAACCTCTTGGCTTTTGAGTTAGCCCAGATAGAAGCCATAAAACCATTATCGAATACCGTTCATAGCATCTAGCGAGCCTTTTAATATCGCTGTTAAGCGCGGTGCAGCGATAGTCCAGATCGCTGTCACTAAGCCAGTTGTCATAAGTACTACTAGAACCCATCCGGGTACATCACCGCGTTCATCCTTAAGTTTGGCAACTAATTCAGATTCGCGGAAACGATTTATTCTGCGGCTAGCTTCAATGGCGGCTCTCGTCATTGCGGTTTCTGCCTTGCTTAGAAATTTCATTGCGACAAACTGCTTAGGCGAATCACTTTGCTTAGTTTGGGCTAGATTTACATATTCAATTGTTTCGGATTCCAAGGTTGCCAAATCGGAATAGTCAGTAATGATATTTTTTTGATTCTGAACTTCATTTGTTGATTCTTTAGTTACTACTACTTTCTTCATTTCATCTTCTCTCTTTTTATTTTGGGTATCTGCTTTTACAATCTTGACTTTTTTGCTGATTACATGAATCCATTGAGATTTGAAAGTGATGGCCAAAGGGCAAACAGCATTGAAACTGGCAAGATTAGAAATACCACCGGAATCATCATGGAAATTTCGGCTTTGCCAGCTGAGGCCATAATCTGATTGCGATGGGCTGTCCGTGATTCCTGCGCATGTCGTTGCAGTACTTCAACAATTGGCGCACCTCGTAACATTGCAGTGATCATCGCGTCGATAAAACGTCTAATAGTTACCGATTTAATCCGCCGTCCCATCGAATCAAGGGCAATATGAAATGGCGCACCTGCAATGACATCTTGAGTAACTACTGCGAACTCTTTAGCCAGCTCGCAGTTCGAACGGGTGGCTATTGCAGCCATAGCATTCAGCGGGGTTTGGCCGGCCGAGATAGATAAAGTCAGCATCTCGATTAACGCTGGAAATTCGGCATCCAACTGCGCCCTGCGCTTTATAACTAACTTGGTGAGATTGCGATCAATAACTGTGAACGCGCCAAAAGCCAGCATGGTGGCAACTAACAAAGAGCCAATAAAGGAGGCACTTTTAGCCCAAAAAAGGAGTGCAGCGACCAAGAAAACTAGGGCTGAGGTAGAAATCTGACTGCTGCGAAACTCTAGATAGTCATTTTTTCCAACCCGATTTAATTCAATCAGCCGGTCTCGCAATTTACTTCGATCGTCAAGATTGGCCGCAACTTTACGAAATTTCGCCTTACTCATACGAAACGCTTTTGCTTCGTCGCCACTCTCATTGACTACCAACAAATAAGCTCCGGAAATTGATAGCGCGCTAGAAATGAAAAAAGTGTTCACTGGGCGACCCCAAATACTCTTGGTGATTTGGGTAGAGCGCCTAATTTATTCATCCAAAGGTACGCGATTGCCGTCATGAAAATTCCGGTAACAAGAATTACTGCACCAGTACTTGTTGCATATGCAGTTGCCGTCGATGGTTGAGTAGAGAGTAATAACAAAAGTAACCAAGGTGCTGCCGCCGAAAGATGTGCTGAGCTTTTAATCCAACCATGTTTAACTTCGATCTCTTTACGCAGAGCGAGATCTTGCCGAATAAAATCGCCCACCATACGTAAAATTTGCAGCAAGTGAGTGCCACCTAAGGAACGTGAAAGAATTATCGCTTCGAAAATTTGGTCACTGGCATAATGAGAGAACTGCTTCTGTAACCAAGTAATGGCTGAAGTGAAGTCGCCGTCCTTGCGAACTCGCCGATTGAATTCGGCAAAATAAGGAGCTAACTCGCGTGGACCACGTTCGGATAATTGTGAAAGCGCCTCGACTAAAGACATTCCCGATTGAATACCGGTAATCAAGTGATCAACTACATCTGGCCATAGCAATTCAAACTTCGTTTCGTTTCGCTTGGCGGCGGATTGCAGGAATGTATAGGTGATAACGCCACCCATGGCTGCGAACGCAATTGCTATCGAAGTGGACGAACTAAGGACTGTAACCCCAAAACCAACGCCTAGCCCCACTACGGCCGAAATCGCTATTTGACGCCACTTTGGCGGGATTGTCGTCAATCGGCTTAATACTTTCATCGACTGATTAGTTTCTTGTTTTGAGTTACGTTTTCACTTAGTTTCATTTCATTAGTTACATTTTCGCTTAGCTTCTTTCCCTGACTCATATTGACGGCTAGTTTCTTTTCGTGACCTACATTTTCAACATTATTTTGGGAGGCAACTCCAAGATTGATCGATGATCCAGGACTCGTCGAAGTCGATACGAACCGCTCTGGATGCGGCAAGGAACCAAGACCTCGCACATAACTTTGGCTTTCAGTGTTCCAAGTGAACAATGAGTCAACTTCAGGATTTAAATTCTCAACCCTGCCCGTAACGACAGCTATCTCGCTTACGCGACGAAAACCATTTCGATCAAGCGTTACGTGAACGATTAGATCAATTGCGCTCGCAATAGTTGGCGCAATGAAGCGATGTGAAATATTCTCACCAGCCAACAGCGGCAAAATTTGTAACTTGGCGATCGCGTCGCGTGCTGAGTTTGCGTGCAAGGTACCCATGCCAGGTAAACCAGAATTTAGCGCAATCAATAAATCGAGAGCTTCAGATTCGCGAACTTCTCCGACAATAATGCGAGATGGTCGCATGCGAAGGGATTCCTTGATTAGTCGCCGTAACGTGATTTCGCCTTCACCCTGCAGATTCGAGCTACGAGTTTGCATGGCAATTACATCAGGCAAAATTGGTGCCAACTCGAAAACTTCTTCAATTGTAATTACTCGCTCGCCGACCGGAATTGTCGAAACTAAAGCATTTAACATCGTGGTTTTGCCAGCCTGGGTTCCACCACTAACCAAGATATTTAGGCCAGCAGCTACAGCGCGATGCAACAGCTCGGCCATATCGGCAGTCATAAAGCCGCGCTGAGCTAATTGATCTAAAGAGACTTTCTGCATTAAATGTTTACGGATATTTACCGCCCAGTGTGCCGCAGTTATTTCAGGAATTGCCACATGTAACCGTGAACCATCAGGTAATCGGGCATCGACAAATGGCACTGAAAGATCTAATCGGCGGCCACTCCAGAGTAATAAGCGCTCGACTAAGTTGCGCACTTGTTCGGCGCTAAGGAGCAACATTGATAATTCTGAGCGGCCATTGCGAGCGATAAAGATTCGTTCGGGGGTGTTGATCCAGATTTCCTCGACAGTAGGATCGTCGATGAACTCAGTCAATGGACCGAAAACATTGGTTGGGTCAATCGAATTCTCTGACATGTCGCGAAGGTAGTTATCGATTCACTTTAATTAATCGAACTGCCGAAACTCTGTGGATTAATTAGACTGCGATATAAGAGCGTTGGTTTTTGACTTAAACCTGTGCCGGGAAATCACACTTTCTAGCTTTCCTATAAAAATTCTAAATTTCCTATAATCGTTAACTTCTTGTTACACACACCTGCCCTTTCAGTCTTGATTACATATCAATTTAGCGCTGGCAAGACTATTTTTGCCCTATGAGAAATTCAACCCTGGTCCGCCCATCCGCCCCTGCTCACCAAACTGCCTGGCGCCGCGCATTCGCCCTCGTTGCGATCGCGGTTATGGCTGCAATAGGTCTGCCTGCAATTGCAACCGCTGCCAATCCGACAGTCGTTAAATTAACCGTTCACTACCAACGCCCCGCCGCTGATTACACCGGTTGGAATCTTTGGTTATGGCGCAATGTTGGTTCAGGTACTGATGCCGAAGTAGATAAGAACGGCGTGCAGTTCAGTGGCGATGATGCATACGGAAAAGTTATAACTGTTGACGTTGACAGAATGGATAAATTCGAAAACATCGGAATTATTGTTCGTAAAGGTGAATGGGCAGCAAAAGATGTAACTGCAGACCGTTTCATTACTAAGTTCAATGCCGATGGCACCGCTGAAATTTGGTTGCGCCAAGCTGACCCAGTTATTTATTATGAAAAGCCAACTGGCGAAGTTGCAGTACCGACTGGCAGCAAGCAAGCAAAAGTTTATGACTCGGCTGATTTCATTTCTAAGTACACCTACACCGGCAACGATCTTGGTAACACATACAGCAAAACCGAAACCAAAATGCGCGTGTGGGCTCCAACAGCAACTGCAGTAAAAGTCGTCACATATGCAAAGGCTGAAAGCGCAATAGCCGACGGTGTCGAAACCTCAATGACTGCCGATGTAAACGGAACTTGGGTTGCCAAAATTACTGGCGATAAAGAAGGCTTGATTTATAACTACCGCGTAACAGTCGATGGCGTGACAAATGAAGCAGTTGACCCATATGTTCGCGCAACCACAATTAACGGTACTCGCGGCGTCGTGGTTGATCTTGCTAAGACCAACCCTGCTAACTGGAAGAAAGCAAAGCCAGCATTTAGCGGCAAAGCAACCGACGCGGTTATCTACGAACTCCACGTGCGCGATCTTTCAACCGATGCTTCAAGTGGAATTCCAGCCGCTCACAAGGGCAAGTATTTGGCTTTCACTGATGTAAACACTTCATCAAGTGGGCAAAAGACGGGTATTTCAGCGATTAAGGACTTAGGTGTAACTCATGTTGAGTTGTTGCCAATCTTCGACTTCGCATCAGTGAATGAATCAAGCCCAACATTTAACTGGGGCTATGACCCGATGAACTACAACGTTCCGGAAGGTTCATATAGCTCAGATCCAACTAAGCCAACTGCGCGTATTACTGAATTAAAGCAAGCGATTCAAGCAATACACGATCAGAAGTTGCGCGTGAACATGGATGTTGTTTACAACCACGTTTATAACGCTGGCGCATTTAGCGAAGAATCAATTGTGCCGGGATATTTCTTCCGCACTGATGAAACTGGCTCGCTAACTAATGGCAGCGGGTGCGGAAACGATGTGGCTTCTGAGCGCCCAATGGTTCGTAAATTTATCGTTGACTCAGTTAAGTACTGGGCAAGCGAATATAACCTCGACGGCTTCCGTTTCGACTTGATGGGCTTAATGGATATTCAAACAATTAATGAAGTAACTGCAGTCCTTAAGGTTATTGATCCAACAATCATTGTAATTGGTGAAGGTTGGAATATGGGAACTTTGCCTGATGATCAAAAAGCAAATCAGGTAAATATTGCCAAATTAAATAACGTCGCACATTTCAATGATCAAATTCGCGATGGCCTAAAGGGCTCAGTGTTTAATTCAACTGATACTGGTTGGGCAACTGGAAAGCTAAGTGCATCTGCTGATGTGCTGGCTGGAATTGTTGGTAACACTGATTACAGTGCAGCGTTTTTAACGAAGTGGACAACTACTTCGCCTGCACAATCAGTTAACTATGTTGAGTCACACGACAACATGACTTTGGCTGACAAAATCAACGCGAGCGTTAAGGGCGTATCCCCTGCGGGCGTTGCTGCATTGAGTCAATTCACCGCATCCGTTGCCTTCTTGTCGCAAGGCGTGCCGTTCTTACAGGCGGGCCAAGAGTTCTTGCGATCAAAGGGTGGGAATGACAACAGCTATAACGCTGATGATTCAGTTAACTCCTTGAAGTGGGCAACCAAGGTTAAATACGTGGCTACAACCAAGTATTACCAGGGACTATTCGCACTTCGCGCGGCTCACCCAGCGTTCCGCATGAATACAACTGCAGCTGTTAAGGCAAACCTCAAGTTCTTAACAACTACCAGCGATGTTATCGCCTATTCAATTAATGGAAAGGCCGTTAAAGATGCAGCGACAACAATCGTGGTTATTCATAATCCAAATCCGGGTACCACAACTGTGACACTTCCAAATGCCAAGAAGTGGGCGATCGTAGTTAAGGGCGGCGTTGCCGGTACCAAGACAATCGAATCAATCACTGCAAACAAGGTAAGTGTTGCAGGCCAGACCACCATGGTGCTTACTCAGTAATTACTTACTCAATTCCGGAGATGCGCGTGCGCAACTTCGGAAAGGGTCTATAACGAAGTGGCTCGTATCCAACCGATGCGGGCCACTTCGTTTTTTGTCGAAAATCCGCACCGTCTTCGCAAAATCATCACAGAGATTCTTAAAGGTCTGCGCGCACTATGTGCCAGTAAGTACAACCGCACGAAGGAATACCGCACTAAGCCAGCCGCAAACCGCGACCCGCAAGTGCTTAAAGAAAGGCTCACCGTGAACAGAACTCGCACCGCAGCAGCCGCTCTACTTATCGCCGGCTTCGCACTGACTTCAACTACTGCATCATTCGCCGCCGACACGGCTGCCACTAAGGCTGACCGCGTTGCTGCCCGCGCCGCATTCCAGGCCCAAATGGATGCTTTCAAGGCCGCTGCTGATGCTCGCCACGCAGCAGCCGATGCCGCACACGCCACCATCGATGCTGCTCGCGCAACAGCTAAAGCTGCCGTCGCCGCTGCTACGACACCTGATCAAAAAGCTGCCGCTAAGGCCGCCCTCGAAGCAGCCCGCAATTCAGCCAAGGCAACTGTGCCAGCCAAGCCTGTTAAGCCAGTAAAGCCAGCCATCTTGGTTAAGGCAAAGCCAGCCGCTTAAAACTTCCTAGGTAGATTCTTGGCGAAAAACTTCGCCAATTGTTTTAACCCTCCCCTAGGGACGCTATACAAAACACCCACCGCAGATGATCGGTGGGTGTTTTGTGTTAGATATAAATAAATCTTGATTGATATTTAGAAAAGCGGCAAAACCAGATTCCATTCCGAAATATCGAATAGCCATTGGAGCCGCCTCCGGGATTTGAACCCGGGGCCTACGCATTACGAGTGCGTTGCTCTACCCCTGAGCTAAGGCGGCAAGTACTAAAAAGTTTGATGTCACTAATTTATCGCATCAATTAATTAGTACAAGCCCGATAACATTGCCAAATGCGCATCTACATAGCTGGAATCAACGGAATGGTTGGTTCGGCAATCGCAGAAGAGGCCAAGAAACAGGGCCATGAAGTCCTTGGCAAGAGTTCTAAAGAACTTGACTTAACCAACCGTGTCGCCGTTTTCGCCGAATTAACAGCGACCAAACCTGATGCCCTCGTAATTGCGGCTGCAAAAGTAGGTGGCATTGGGGCTAACTCAAATTTTCCAGTTGATTTCTTATCAGTAAACCTGCAAATTCAAACCAACCTCTTAGACGGTGCGCATGCTGCAGATATCGAAAAGGTTCTGTTCCTTGGCTCTTCATGTATCTACCCTAAGTTTGCACCACAGCCGATTCCCGAATCGGCACTGTTAACAGGTGCCCTCGAGCCAACAAATGAACCTTACGCAATCGCAAAAATAGCAGGCCTAAAACTTGTCGAGGCGTATCGAAAGCAGTACGGGCATAAGTGGATTTCAGCCATGCCTACCAATCTTTATGGACCTCGAGATAACTTTGATCTTGAAACCGCGCACGTTTTGCCGGCTTTGGTTCATAGATTCCATAATGCCAAAAGTAACGGTTTACCTGAAGTAGCAATCTGGGGCGATGGAACACCGCTTCGCGAATTTCTTCATGTTCAGGATTTAGCTTCTGCATCTTTAGCGCTACTTGAAAAATATGATAGTTCTATCGCTATAAATGTCGGAAGCGGCGAAGAAGTTTCAATACTTGAACTGGCTCAAAACATCGCGCAAGTAGTTGGTTTTAAAGGTGAGATAAATTTTGATAAATCTAAACCGAATGGAACTCCCCGAAAACTATTAGATACGAGTTCTCTGAAAAATCTTGGCTGGAAAGCACAAGTTGATCTTACCAATGGCCTAGTCTCAACTTATGATTGGTTTCTAAACAACGACCCTAAGGGACTTGCAAAATGAAGCGTGCACTCATTACCGGAATAACAGGTCAAGACGGCTCTTATTTAGCCGAGCTTTTACTTGAAAAAGGTTATGAAGTTCATGGCATAATACGTCGCAGTTCATCTTTTAACACTTCTCGTATCGATCATTTATACAAAGATCCACACGAGACAGATAACCGCTTTCATCTACATTACGGCGATATAACCGATGGAGTAGGTATCTCGAATATCTTGCGCGAGATCGAACCAAATGAGATTTACAACTTAGCGGCGCAAAGCCACGTAAAAGTCTCATTTGAAATGCCTGATTTTACGGCTCAAGTTGATGCGGTTGGCACAATTAGATTGCTAGAAGCTATACGAGCTTCAAAAATTGATGCTCGTTTCTACCAAGCATCTACTTCAGAACTATTTGGCAGCACCCCACCGCCACAATCAGAGACTTCACCATTTGCACCACAGAGCCCATATGCGGCCGCGAAACTTTACTCATATTGGGTTGTGCGCAATTATCGAGATGCGTACGGACTGCATGCCACTAACGGAATTCTTTTCAACCACGAATCCCCACGCCGAGGCGAAACTTTCGTAACACGAAAAATTACGATGGCGGCAGCGAGAATCAAGCTTGGACTTCAGGACAAACTCTATTTAGGCAACTTAGATGCAATTCGTGACTGGGGATATGCCAAAGAATATGTCGAAAGCATGTGGTTGATGCTTCAGCAAGATACATCCGATGACTACGTGGTTGGTACCGGAGTTGGAGCGACTGTCAGAGACTTCTGTGAAGCCTCTTTTAATGCTATCGGCCTTGATTATCGCGATCACGTTGAAACAGAGGATCGATATTTACGCCCAACTGAAGTTGACGCTCTAATTGCTGATCCAAGTAAATCAAAAACAAAATTAAAATGGTCAGCAACAACGCATTGGCAAGAGCTGGCGCAAATTATGGTCAACGCTGATCTAGAAAAGCTAAGTTAAAGACCCATCAATTTAGCTTGATGGTCGAAATTAGGGACTGCATTGCGAACTTCATCAAAAGTTCCACGTGCAACAATCTCTCCCTTATCCATATATAAAACAACATCCGCGGCTCGCACCGTTGAAAGTCTGTGTGCAATCAATACAACAGTTGTAGAACCCTTTAAACGATGAATATCATTTGAGATATTCTCTTCTGTTTCACCATCAAGTGCGCTAGTTGCTTCGTCAAGAACCAGCAACTTTGGTTTCGTAAATAACGCACGAGCGATACCAATTCTTTGACGCTGGCCACCGCTTATCTTGGCGCCTCGCTCGCCAAGATTTGTATCTAGACCTTCTGGCAAACTTGCTACCAAATCCGAAAGGGAGGCAATGCTAATTGCGCTGTTAACTAATTCATTAGTTGCAGCTTCTAGCGGATAACCAAGTGCAACATTTTCACGAATTGAACCGTTGATCACTAAAACATCTTGCGGTACATAAGCAATGGCACCTGGCCATTTGGCGATCGCTTCAAGTGGCGAAACACCAGAGACGAATACAGACCCTGAGTCAGGATCTAAGACGCCTAACAAAACGTCGACCAGCGTGGTTTTCCCTGCCCCAGAAGGCCCAACAACTGCAATCACGGAACCAGGCTCTGCTTTAACTGAGATATTTACTAGCGCTTTCTCTACTTTTTCCGGATAAGTTATCGAAACGTTTGAAATAACCAGTTCAGGATTAAAGCCGTCATGCTCAGTTCTAACTTCGTCATCTAAGTTTACTGTGATTGGTTCATTTCCCAGAAAAGCTACTAGATCTAAAGTTGGCTTAGCAATGCCTAAGCCGCTTTTAACTGAAAGCGTAGCTTGCTGTAATCGCAGCACTGCAGGTGCAATGCGAGTTCCAGCAGCCACAAAAATAGCTAAAGTTGCAACGGCGTGAGATGCATCCTTCATTACAAACTGAACCGCTCCAATTAAAACTGCTCCAACGATTACCGTAGTTTCAATTACATACTTGCTGATGTACGGCATGAAGCTCATTTCAGCACTTAAATCTGATAATTCATACCTACTTTTCGCAATTTCTCGCGAATAGTAATCTCTTCTATTTCGCACAATTGATTCTCGATAAGAGGAGAAAACTTCAATAATTTTTTCGTTACTTCTGATCGAAATCTGGGAATTTCGCATACCTATTTGACCCGCTCGCTCATGCATCAACCGATAAAGTAAAAGTGCCACTGCACCGAATACCACAACAGTTCCTACCGATGTAACTGGATCGACAACAAACAAACCGACTACCAAAATAATAAGTAAAGATATATCAGCTATTAAAACCACTGAAAGTGCCAAGATCTGTAATGTAATTACTTGAACACCACTAGTAACGGCGTATAGAGCTTCTTGAGATGACCATCTTTGAACTACTAAATAAGGTTGCGCCAAAAACCTGGAAATCAAGCTTTCTGAGATCGAGGCACTGCGTCGACTCAAAAAATATAGAATACGTCTTGTAAACAGGATTGAAAAAATTGTACGTCCAACTAGGAGCAAAATCGCTACTGCGCTAATAGCGATTGCTTGATTTTGAAAACTCGAATTAGCAAGACCAAGCAGTGAGAGAACTGAATAGACACGGTTGCCAGGCTCTCTGGATTGAATTCCTGATATAGATAAGGTGCCAAGAAGGCCTATTGCTAATACCCCTAAGAGATCCAACATTCCAAGAAAAACCTGAATTATGGTGATGAATACCAACTTACGTCTATCACTTTTTGCGAGCATGTTGATGGCGCGGCGAAAGCTGTCCGCTGCGGATTCAGTCTTGGTTTCTTCAACTTTTTTCACTAGAGCTTGCCCTTACGCGACTTGAGGTATTCGACCAAAAATTTAAGCTTCAAATCTAAATCAACCTGCAAAATATCTCGCAGCGATAAAGGTAATGCTGTCATAAGGCTATCTTACTTACTCCCAACGAAATTCTAGCTTGGAACCATGGTCTAAAATCATATTTTCTATCAACACAATCATGTTTTCTAAATTCCAGCATATTTAATAGCCATCGGGGTGAAATTTATGTGCTTCTCAGCCAATCATCTAATTCAGTGAATACTGAATCCATTTCGGAACTCATGTAGGAATTACCGTTAATTTTAGCTATTTCTCTGAAGAAATAAGTTCGATACGGATGACTAAAAATTTCGAATACTTTGCAATTAGAATTTGAAAAGACAAGATTCGAAAGTGCCGCACCATGAATAGCTACGACCTCTGTGGCATTAGAAAAGATATTAATTTGCTCACTGGATGAATAGTTTTCGGGATCAACAACTTGAAAACCAAATGGAGCCATAAAATTTGTCAAAGATTCTTCAAAGTCAACATCTGATCTTGCTTTGCCTTTTCTTAGTAATAGGATTTTTTGAGGGTAAGATTCATCGACTCGGGTTCTGCTCCGGAAAGTTTTTAGTTGTTCAAGCGACCATGCTGAATTGGCGCGCAAATAGGTAGGAATTACCAATTTTTCACAAAATTGGATGCTCTTCTCAAAAATTTGTAGCCTAACTCCCGCTAGCTCACATAATTCCTCTACAAATTTGGGCTGACTTTCCAAAGATATAAAATTGATACCCTCAATTGATCGATTTGCACTTAAAATTTCTGGAAATTCTTCTAGCAAGAAATGAAAAAAGTATTCCTGGGTTGCAACTGGGTAAAAGATTCCAGGTAGTAATCCCTCAACTTTAGATTTACGTATATCTCGCAATTGATTCCAGTATTGGCCGCTATAAATCTCGTTGGGAAGCATTCCACTATTTAATACATGACCCGTATCTAATTGGATAAAATTAGTTCGTAAATCAACTCGTGCACTATTCAAATAATTTAAATTTTCATTTGAATCGCTAGTGTTGATTGATTTACCCAAATGAATGATGGATTCTAAATTTCCAGCTTTGCCAACAAAAAAACTTACAATGGGTTGACCAAAATAAACAAACTCCAGTAAACGTACAAAGGCGCCGACCGGGTTAGTTATCCAACGTTTCAATTTGAAAAATCTAGAACTTGGTCGGTTATCTCGCCATTTTTTAAACTCTTCACTCAAGATATATTCCTTTCCAGTCCTATATAAAATTAACCTGAATCTAAAAGTTTATTGTGCGCAATCCCTCGTTTAAATAAGAAAGCAAAAACTCTTCTAGAAGATACCAAGATTTTCAAGTTCACGTATCGTAATATTCAAGCCTAAGGTATCGCTTTTATAGTTGATTCTGGAATACTCAATTTCATTTAAAATTGCTAATCTTTGAAAGCACCGAACGAACCTATCGGTCCCAATTTCAACCAATTTTGTTCCCGGACTCATCCAATTCACGCCCGATAAGCCTGCACCATGAATGCCAGCTAATACTTCTGCGGAAGATACCTCAGCAATTTGCTCAGCTAATGTCATCTTAGATGTATTAATTATCTTCCATCCATTTGTTTCCAATAAGTGGATTAGCTCCATCTCGAACGATGGTGACCTTGAATCTCCAATTCTGGAGATATAAATTTTTTTACCAGGAATCAATTCAGAAAAATGAATTCCAAAATGTCCTCTAACGATCGATATATCTTTGGAATATGGCCAGCCCACGTTTGATTTCTTGGTTACAAAATGATATTCATTGCATTTTAAATACCGTGGTACTTCTAAATAATCAATTGAGTTGGAATTTAAGAAATCAGAGACAAAGCTAGGTCTTTTCATTGAGACAATAGTCAGAGGGTTCGACAATTTCTCCCGAAGATACAGGTAATGGGGCAAATCTTCGTTGAGCCAATGGTAGAAACTGTTAGAACTCAGACCTATTAAGGGTCTTCCCTCAATTATCCTGGATCCTTGGTTGAGACGGGGTGGTTTTGTATAAGTTGTAGCCGATAAAAATTCAGGTGACCAGCTACTTGACTCAGATATTAGCTTGCGATCAAAAGTAAAGAGGATTCCTGTCTTAGCGTCCAAGATTACTTCCGATATTTTTAAATGATAACTTTCTTGAAATGTATGGCCGATTAATTCGTTACTTTCATAGTCTAGATAAGACTGATGTTCCAATTCGGAGTATTTATCTATAATCTCAAATTTAGATTTATAAGGATTTTCGCCATGGATAAGTATCTCAATAGAGTTTAAACTCAGGCCAAATAGAATTTGAAATTTTGTCACAAAACGGGACTTCGTCCATTCGAGAATGTTCAGCAATTCCAAAAAATTTAATTTTACATTTTGTACAATTTCTTTAATCATGAAAGTTAAGTTTAACTGGCTACGTTTCAGACTAATCCAGCCTTACTACGCCAGATCCCGTCTCAACTTCTATTGCAACAATGCCCGTGTCCCCGTCATTAGCCTCGGCAGAAACCCATTCGACTTCGATCCCACTGCCAATGGCTGCTTTTACATCTGAGCCAAGCCACTCTGCAATAGTTGTTTCATCTCCGGCTATTTCAATCTTTACAATTTTCGCCACAGCTTTGCCGTCTGTGGACGGATGATGATTCTTAATCCACTGTACAAAGAAAGGCATTTGGCGATCTTCTAAAGTTCCAAGAACACCGATCTGCTTCCAAGATAAATCAGTTCCATCTGGCTTAGTGCGATGACCATCGACTGCTGGTCGACCTAAACGTGTCTCAACAGCTGCTAGATCTTCAACAGCCACAACCCAAGTAAGCCATCCGCCACCTTCGGCTGCACGCTTTGAAACAGCCTTACCAAAAGGTGATGAATCGGATGCTGGGTGATCTAATGGGCATACAACTTCAATGTATTGACCGTTTAGTAATGGCGCCGTGAAGTTGCGTGTTCCGAATCTAGGATGTACTCCACCATCGACAAAGGTGGTTCCTAAACGAGAACCTAATCTTTGAACGGTATCTGCGAGCTGGTCATGAGAAGTTACATAAGAGACATGGTCTAAGCGCATGAGCAAATCTTGCCCTATCCGAGTGGGTGCTTTTTACCATTTGAGAGTCGACGCACAGTGGCTTTTAGGCGGGCAGCTTTCATCCAAAGCCAGCCGATTACTCTTATCGGTAAATTGCCGGAAAAAACATCTCGCCGGATTGCAGACTTTTCTTTGTGCATTTCACTCAAATTTCGATCTGACAAGCCATTGGGCTCAATTAGCGCAAGAATTTTGCCTATTTTTCCGGCGCCAGAATCCTTAATAATTTTGAGGCAAAGTCCGTAATCGGCCGCTAGCCTGAATTTCGTGTCAAAACAATTGACGCTTAAAATTGATGCCTTGCGAAAAACCATGGCTTGGTGGCAGCCTCCGCGTCGCGAAAATGCAAACTTAGTCCGACTTAGATTTCCGAGACCCTGATGAAATACCCTCTCATCATTGTCAATTTTATATCCGCCAACTACGAAGCCGAATTGGCTTGTTTTAATTGCGTTGTAACCGGCTTTTAAAGAATCGTCAGAAAAGAAGCAATCTCCGCTATTCATAAACCAGAGGTAATCTGCACGAGATTTACTAATTCCTAAATTCATGGCTTCATAAATCCCGTGATCTTGCTGTTCAATTAAGGTAAATCTTGAATCAAGATTACAGAACTCTGTTGCAACTTGATAAGTAGAATCGTGAGACTGACTATAAACAATTATCAGCTCCCAGTCGGATAAATCTTGGGCTAAGGCGCTCTTTAACGTATTTGCTAATCCTTCAGCATTGTTTTTAACAACTGTAACTACGCTGACTGCAACCATAGGCATATCTTGCCTGATTTTTTGACTTTAGCAGAGTTTAAAATTCAACAGTTTCTGAAAGTAATCGACAAAACTAGTAGAATTCTCTAATGCGAATCTTGATCACTGGTGGAGCCGGCTTTATCGGGTCACACCTAGCTGATCGCTTGATCGCCGATGGCCACCAAATAACAGTTCTGGATAACTTGGCCACTGGCCGCAAAGAGAACCTTGCTGCACATTTCGGAGGAGCAAGCCTAGAGTTCGTCGAGGGCTCAATCTTAGATCTACCACTTCTCGATGGACTTGCACGAAACACAGAATATATATTCCACTTGGCTGCTGCTGTAGGCGTTTTTAACATTGTAAATCACCCCTTGGATAGCTTGATGACAAACATACGTGGCACTGAGAATGTGCTTGAAGCCGCTCACAAATATGCCAAGCCAGTTTTTGTAACAAGCAGTAGTGAGGTTTACGGTAAGAATGTTTCAGATTCACTAAAAGAATCAGATGATCGCGTTTTAGGTGCTCCGATAACTCTGCGCTGGTCCTATAGCGAAGCAAAAGCAATTGATGAGTCACTCGCATACGCCTACTGGGTTGAGAAAAAACTTGAAACTCGAATTGTCAGATTCTTTAATACTGTTGGGCCGCGCCAACTTGGTGCATACGGAATGGTTGTTCCTCGTTTTGTACAATTCGCATTGAGAAATGAACCAATCACTATTTATGGAACCGGCGAGCAGACTAGATGTTTTGGTCACGTTAACGATGCCGTAGATGCCGTTGTAAGAGTTGCATTTGCTGATAACACAATTGGCAAGGTAATTAATGTTGGTAACGACTTCGAAATATCAATAAACGACTTGGCGAAAAGAGTTATCGAACAAACTAATTCAAAGAGTGACATTGTTTATGTGCCATACGAAGAAGCCTACGGTGATGGTTTTGAGGATATGGAACGCCGAGTTCCTAATATAGAACTCATAAAGTCACTTGTTGGCTGGGAACCTAAGCGAGATCTTTCGTCAATGATTACTGATATTGCAGACTTTCTTAAAAATAAGTAGTTTAGATGTCAATTAAATTAGGTAAGAAAAGAATTGACTATTTATTTGTAACTAATTCTCTTTCTGGTGGCGGTGCTGAGCGAGCAATAAATATTGCAGTTAATCAAATCGCTAAGAAGAATATCTCCGTTGGGCTACTTACTGTCAATGATGGCCCTCAAGACCTTTACACGCCAAAAGTGCCAACTTTTAAAGTAAATAGACCATGGCAAGGTGGACCTATTTCGCTTCTTTTTGCCTTTATCAAGACCTACTACTTAGTCATTCGGGTTCGCCCTAAAGTGTTAGTTTTAAACTGCGATCTACCTGAATTCCTTGGCGCATTTTTGTTTGGGCCCTGGAAAATAGTCGCAGTTGAACATGTCCCTAAACCTTGGTCTGAAAGATTAACTCTTGGAAGAGTAATTAGAAAGGTTCTTAGATTTAGAAAAACCAACTGGGTCGTTGTTTCAGATCATCTTATACCATGGCTAAACGGTGATTTTGAGAGAACGCATATTCCAAATGCTATCTTCGAAAATGAAGCTGAATCAATTGAGTTGATCAATAGCGGTGACAAAATAACACGTCTAATATTTATTGGAAGATTAACCAAGAACCAAAAGCAACCGCAATGGCTATTGGATATCTCAGAAATAACTAACTTACCGGTGGTTTTTTATGGAGATGGTCTCTTTAAGGATGAATTAATTGCTAATTCAAAAGTGAGAAATTTGGATGTGAACTTTTGTGGTTTTGTTTCTAATCCCTGGAGTGAGATTTCTAGCGGCGATTTATTAATCATCCCATCAGCATGGGAAGGTGATGGTTTAGTTGTAGTTGAAGCGCTATCCAAAGGAGTGCCGATGCTACTAAATTCGGCAAACGACTTGATCAGATTTGGATTGCCCAACAAGCACTATTGCAGTAGTCCAGCAGATTTTGGAATAAGAATTTCGGAGTAT
>Ga0304729_1000816_pt1 | contig 21687 bp, 20 predicted proteins | sample C_131016_MF_Meta_FD_190475 | JGI IMG/M metagenome (GOLD analysis project Ga0304729, IMG submission 190475) | Freshwater microbial communities from Lake Croche, Canada to study carbon cycling - C_131016_MF_MetaG (v2) (version 2) | ecosystem: Environmental > Aquatic > Freshwater > Lake | place... | reverse complement strand
CAAAGACATAAAGGTTGAGATTGAATCAGGCCGAGTAGGCATTGATCCCTACGAGCCAGCAATGGTTCAACCGTCGAGTATTGACGTCCGATTGGACCGATTCTTCCGAGTCTTTGAAAACCATAGGTACCCACATATTGACCCGTCATCCGAGCAGGCTGAGCTAACCCGTGAAGTGCACACCATCGGCGACGAGCCATTCGTGCTGCATCCGGGCGAATTTGTTTTAGGTAGCACTTATGAAGTAGTTACCTTGCCCAATGATGTGGCCGCTCGCCTTGAGGGTAAATCCAGTTTGGGCCGGCTCGGGCTGCTGACCCACTCAACCGCTGGATTTATTGATCCTGGATTTTCTGGCCATGTCACGCTCGAGCTGGCAAATGTCGCAACGCTTCCGATATTGCTGTACCCGGGCATGAAAATTGGTCAGGTTTGTTTCTTCCGAATGACATCAGAGGCCGAGCATCCCTATGGATCAAGCGTTTATGGCTCGCGTTATCAGGGTCAACGGGGCCCAACGCCGAGCCGCTCGCACGCTAATTTTCATCGCACAACCATTTCTGAGTAGTTAGCCCAAAGCAACTTGGTGGCTGCATTCACAAGCAGTGTCAGCCCACAACAGTTTGTCCCGCGCCTTTAAATCTGTGCATTCTGGCGTAGATTAGAAATGTTCGGAGGAATTGTGCAAAATCATCATAAAAAGGCATGGCTAGTCATTAGCGCATTGTTGGCAGCGCTGGTCATGCCAACTGTCACTGGCCAGTCAGCAACTGCGCGCACCTTGACCAAGAGCGAAATCGTGGCACTTGCCAAGGCAACAATTCGTACCAATGCCAGTAGCTGGGGTTTGATGCCCACGCAACTATCAGTGAAGCGGATAGTCGAAACCACCGATGGGTTGGCCACCGTTAGATTTGATCAGAAAATTGCGGGCGTTCCAGTTCTAAATTCATTAGTTGCTATTACTTTGCGAAATGACGGAGTGTATCTTTCGCACACCGTGAATGTGAGTGCCGATTCCAAAATTGGATCAAGAAAACTTTCTAAAGCAAGAGCTACCCGCGCTGCTCGCGACTACTTTCTCGCTTCGGCAAAATTGAGTGCTAAGTCGGTTAGGGCTGTCGGTACGCACATCGCTTACGCCGATCCAAAATTGACTGACTTGGTTTCTAATCATTCCCAGTTAGTTTGGCTAACCCAGTTGCAAGTGCCAAGCAATCTCTTGGCCTCAAAAGTAACATTCATAAGTGACGCAACTTCTAAGTTGCTAACCACAAAATCAGTTGCCCATAGTTTTAGCAATTATCCATCGCCGTATGTATGCGATTTACAAAAAGTTAAGCCATCTCCGCACTTTGCTCAGGATATTTCGTCAAAGCGCATTAACCGGCAAGTGATTAACTACATCGGAGCCACTAATGGCTATCCACTTTGCACAAAATCAGATGTTGGTCGCATCACGGCACCTAACTCAGCGTCAATCCGAGGCATCAAAGAAACTGTTGATTATTTGCGCAATCAGGTTGGGGTAGACATTGCTTCGGAGACCTACCTGGGCAACATTTCACCAGCGGCTAATTTCGGGCGGAACGTTTCTGCAAAAACTTTCTGCGACCGATATCCAAAGTCAGGTCCGTGTGTAGCAGTTATTAGCGGTTTCACAAACGTTTGCGAATACAACTCAGATACCCATGGCGTGGACTGCCCGTTGAATAATGCTTTCTGGGTGCCTTGGATGAGTTCAGACTGCCATTCAGGAGTTTGTAGTGCCATTTTCTTCGGCAAGGGCTACGAGAAGGTTGACGATGTGGTGGCCCATGAACTTGCCCATGGGATAACTGGCGAAGACGCATTTCCCACCGGGCTTTGCAACTCGTGTGATGCTGATTCAATTAGTGAAGCGTTATCCGACTTCATTGGCGAAGCCGTAGATGAGCTAAATGTCGCACCGAATGAGAAGCCCGATGTTACTTGGGGCATGGGCGAAGGTGTTAAAGATGGACCATTTAGAAATATGCAGATGGTTGGAAATGCAACCCCATGTGGTTCGAGCAGTAGTTGGGTTCCAGTTAGGCAGATTGACGCATCTTGGGACTCAACTTGCGACTCTCACACAAACTTAGGGCCGGCAGATAAGTTCGCATGGCTGATTTCCAACGGTGGCAGTCAAAATGGGATTAATGTAACGCCAATTGGAACCGCGCCTTGGGATGCCAATCACAACTACCAGCTTTGCAATCCCTCTGGCAGCAATTGCACCGCTATAGTCAACATGACTCGGTTAGCTTTTCAGTCGTTAACCAAACTAAATGGCAACATTAACTATTCAGATTTCGGAGCGGCGCTTCAGCAGTCCTGCCAGGACTTAACTAAGGCTAAGCAGAATCCATTCCCAACCAGCTACTGCGATCAGGTCAATAATGCGCTAGCCGCAACGGGAATCATTCCATTACAAATTTCTGGCGTCACTCGCGTACGTAGTTACACCGGGTCGCCAGTTGCCGTAACAGCCACCTTTGGCACGACGGATGGGTTGCCAGGCGTTGGCGTTGCGATGCGGATTCAATTCAAGCGCACCGGCTCAAGGAATTGGCAGACATTGAGCACCGCCACCACCAATGCCAGTGGAAATGCGACATTCTCGGTTACTTTCCCAGATGCGGGAACATATTTGGTCAGCACCGTACCGTCAGAAAATGTGGGGAACTTTACTAGCCTGTCTTACGCAATCAGCTAAGTGCGATAAGAGGCCAATTTACATTCGGTGTTGCATGGCCCAGGCATACATAGCAATTGCTCCTGCGGCCGAAGCATTCATTGACCTAGTTGAGCCATGCTGATTGATTCCTAAGATCTCAGTGCAGGCAGCAAGTCCCTCAGGGGACATGCCTGGCCCCTCTTGCCCAAAATATAGAACGCAAGATTCTGGCAACTTTGAGTTTTCAATATTGCCGCACCCAGGCACATTGTCGATACCAATAATAGGAACCGAATTATCGACGGACCACTGCTTAAACTCATCCACGGTCGGATGATGGAAAAGATGCAGATATCGATCCGTCACCATTGCGCCTCGTCGGTTCCAGCCACGCTTACCAACGATGTGAACCCCGGCAACATTAAAGGCATTCGCAGTTCGCACAATTGAACCGATATTTAAGTCGTGCTGCCAATTTTCAATCGCAATGTGTAATGGACTGCGCGAAGTATCTAAGTCAGCAACTATTGCCTCAACCGACCAGTAGCGATACTTATCAACTACATTTCGTCGGTCACCAAACTCTAAAAGTTCGCTGTCATACTGCGAACCTTCGGGCCAGGGCAATTGATGTGGGCCAACTCCAACAACGGGGTAGAACTCACCTGGACCCAAGTTGCTGCGGTCAACTTCTTGGGTATCTTGCTCAACTTCTTCGGTCATTGAATCGCGTCTACTAAATATTTGCTAGGACGCGGCTGATCGCCTCAGTATGCGCTGGAGTAGAGCCACAGCAGGAACCCAATGCAGTGATTCCTAGCTCAGTCATGTCTTTAGCGAATTGAGCCATGTCGTCTGGAGTGCCAGTGTAAATAAAATCGCCACCGATTAGTTGTGGCAAACCAGCGTTTGACTGGAGCAGGATGTGAATATCGGCTGGCTTAACCTCTGCCATCTGTTGGGCAACTATGCGCATCTCATCGGTTCCTCGGCCACAGTTAGCGCCGATTAGCCGAACTCCCATTTTGGCAATCTCGGTTACTGCAGTAGCAGGCTTCACGCCCATCATGGTGTGCAGGTTGGTATCGAAACTTAGTGTGACCACAACTGGCATGCCTGGAGCGGTTTCGTGGGCAGCATCGACTGCTGCCTGAACTTCACCAAGATCACTCATCGTTTCAATCAAAATCGCATCGCATCCACCAGCAACTAAGCCAGCGATCTGATCCGAGAACAGCTGCTTTGCCGATTCCGGAGTCAGTGTTCCGCCGATTGATTCCATCAAGTCACCACTTGGACCGATATCGCCAAAGACAAAAACATTTTCATATTTATCCGCAACACTGCGAGCCACTTCTGAACCTGCTTTGTTGAGTTCAAATACTCGCGATTCCAGATCATGCATGGCCAAGCGGCCAGCACTTCCGCCGAATGTGTTTGTAGTAAGGAATTGAGCGCCAGCTGCAGCGTAGGAATCTAACACTGCCGCTACGCGATCTGGGTGCTCAACATTCCAAAGTTCCGGCGCACCGCCATCAGTGAGCCCAGCATTTTGCAATGCCGTGCCCATTGCTCCATCACCAACTAAGGTGTTACCGGCGTCTAACCAGTCATATACATTTTTCATTCTGGAGTTCCTAACTTGTCTACCAATATTGTTAGTGCTTCAAGCGAGAATTCATTCTCTAAATCCGCTGAAACTGTTTCGACGACCTCCGCCGCTGACCCATCAGCTTCAAGCCAAGGACCTTGCACCCAAGCTTCAAGATAATTATCTGAGCTGATGTCGTCTAATCGCATCGCTACTTCATCAATTGCTTCCTGAAATCTTTGGCTAAGCAGGGCTTTTACCGTGTCCTGGTCGTCTCTGGCGATAACCATCGAAGGGATTTCTCGCCAGTAAGTAATTTGATATTCAGCCACGCGTTCACTCTACTTCACTCTAAGTTGAACGGCATGGTGTTATTGCCTTGCGGTGGGCTAGCACACTGGCAAAATGACAGGTAGCGAAAGGATCAAGTTATGACGCAGGACACAGGCCAAGCCAATGTGCCATTTTGGCATCACACACATCAAGGCGAGCATCGCTGGCCAGTTACCGCGGTGGTTTTTATTGTCATCGTGCTCCAGCTGACTTTGCCAACCTCACTGAACATAAACTTCCCGCTAGCGATTTGTGGCATCGAATTCTTTTTACTGATGCTCATAACAGCGCTCAACCCCAAGCGCATCGCCGAGCACCTACCAACGCCTCGAACAATTGGGCTGATCCTTGCCGCCCTGATGACGGGAAGCAATCTCGTTTCTACCGGCCGACTGATTACTGCTCTTCTGCACGGTGGCGTGACTGATGCGAATCGTTTGGTTTTTTCTGGCGGTTCGATTTGGCTAACCAACGTTGTGGTGTTTGCGCTTTGGTATTGGGAGTTTGATCGTGGTGGCCCTGGCGCACGAGCGCAGGCGCGCAAGCAAGTTCCTGATTTCATGTTTCCGCAGATGAGTGATCCAGATCTTGCTGAGCCACAGTGGGCATCTAGATTTTTTGATTATCTATATATGTCATTTACCAATGCCAGTGCGTTTAGCCCTACAGACGTCTTGCCTTTGACTCGGTGGGCAAAAGCATTGATGTTAGTCCAGTCAGTAACTTCCTTGGTTGTTGTCGCCCTAGTTATCGCCCGCGGTGTGAACATCCTGCATTAGAGTCAAAAGAGCATTCTCAACTAACTTCTAAAGTAATCAAATCAGGTGCCCAGATGAACCAAGAGCTGAATAGCATTCTTGCGCTTACGCATGTGCGCAAGTTGCTCGCTGCTCGCCTCATCTCAAATTTAGGCAACGGACTTTCCCCGATCGCGTTGGCTTTTGGTGTCTTAGATTTACCTGGCGCTACTGCTAAGACACTTTCACTTGTGGTTTTTGCGCAGATGTTTCCTCTGGTTGCATTCATGCTCATTGGTGGGGTGATTGCCGACAGATATCCGAAGGCACTACTCATAGGTGGCTCAGACATTGTGCTCAGCCTCTTTGTGCTCTGCAACGGCGTAATGTTTTTGACTCACACAGTCTCGGTCACTTCACTGGTGATTGTTGGCTTCTGCTCTGGCATCCTGCACGCCGTTTGGTGGCCGGCAATGTCAGCTCTGCCCACAGAAATTGTTGACGAAAGACAGTTGCAGTCAATCAACTCTGTTGTTGGGATCTCTTCCAACGTGGCATACATGTTAGGCACAGTTACGGGCGGGATCATTGTGGCCGCTATTGGTTCAGGCTGGGCTATCACTGTAGATGCCCTCACCTTCTTTATTGCAGGAGTACTGGTTTTCCAGTTGCGCTCATTTGGGACCCGTCGTGAAGTGAACAATGATTCGCCAACAGTGATTGAGGACCTTCGCGCTGGCTGGGTGGAATTCAGTAGTCGAAGCTGGGTGGTTGCTGTAGTTCTTGGCTACGCAGTAATTGCAATGCTGATGGAAAGTATTTTCACAGTTGTCGGGCCCACGCATGCCAAAGAGCATTTGGGTGGACCAAAACCATGGTCGTGGATTCTGGCTTCTATGACCCTGGGGATGTTAATAGCAGTTGCTGTTACCTTGAAAGTTAAGCCAAAACGACCGTTATTTTTTGGCATCGCTGCTCAGGTGCTAGTTGGACTTTGGTGGATTGGTCTGGGCTACACCCAACTAATTCCAGCGCTGATGATTGGTGCAATCGGCGCTGGCTTCGCAATGGACTTCTTCATGGTGCTTTGGATGACTGCGCTGCAAACCCACATCCCGAAGGAGTCACTGTCCAGAGTTTCGTCTTATGATGCATTTGGTTCACTCATCTTGGCACCGCTAGGCATAGTTGTTGCAGGTCCACTCGTCACAAGATTCGGTACTACAACCATTCTTCATGTCTACACCGTCTTGTTCTTTGTTGTGCTGCTCGCAATATTTTCCGTGCCTAGTGTGCGCTCGCTTCCCAGTAGTGAACCGGCTGCCCGAACTGTCGACTAAGCCGCTTGTGGAATTGTTGACCAAATGCGCGTTTCATCGTGCATGATCACAGCGACAACAATCTTGTTCTCTAGGTCCATCTGGTGAGTTCCTTCGCAGCTCTGGGGTAATTTCACCGTAGTTTTTATCCGACAACCACGGCACAAAAGCCAACAAATTTGAGTGCTATCCCAGCGAAATGCCAAAAAAGCCCCAGTTTTGCCTGAAATGTGGCAAACCTACGGTTGCGTAGGTTACGCTAGCGTAAGTTACTGAACCGTAACCGTTGAACTAGGAGTACGGATGAATTCTTTGGGCCTTCCTCCCATCATCCAAGGTGGCATGGGTGCTGCTGTTTCGTCGTGGACTTTGGCACAGACTGTCGCTAAAGAGGGACAACTTGGTGTTGTCTCTGGCACTGCGTTGGAAACAATCGTGGCCCGCCGGTTACAAAATGGCGATGAAGGCGGACACATGCGCGAGGCTCTCGCGCACTTTCCATACCCAGAGGTTGCTCAACACATTCTCGATACTTTCTTCTTGCCTGAAGGTCGCAAAGGCAAGCCCTACCGCCCAATGCGTCGCATCAGCATCAAAGCGCACAAAGAACATGATCAACTTGCGGTCGCCGCAAACTTCGTTGAAGTGTGGTTAGCCAAGCAAGCCGGTGACGGAAAAGTTGGCATTAACTTCTTGGAGAAACTGCAGACCGCAACGCCGGCAGCGCTTTACGGCGCCATGCTTGCTGGCGTCGACGCAATTTTGATGGGCGCTGGTATCCCGCGGGAAATTCCGCAGCTGATGACCGACTTTTCGCAGGGCAAAGCGGGCCATCTTTCAATTGACTCAGATCGACCTGCTGGATTCGATGCGCCAATTCTTGAATTCGATCCACTTGAATCTTTTGGCGCGGCACCAGAACTTCCTCGCCCCGCATTCCTTGCCATTGTTACCGCTGAAGTTCTTGCAAGCTACTTAGCCCGAAATGAAGTCACTCGTCCCGATGGTTTTGTGGTCGAGCACTTTATGGCTGGCGGCCACAATGCACCACCGCGTCGCCTTCAAGACACTGAAACTGGATACGGCCCGTTGGATGAGGCGAACATCGACAAGATCCGCGATGTTGGCCTGCCGTTCTGGCTGGCTGGCGGTCGCGCTACACCAGGTGCGGTTGCTGATGCAATCAGCCTTGGCGCTGAAGGCGTTCAGGTTGGCACATTATTTGCCCTATCTAATGAGTCTGGACTACTACCGGTGTACCGCGAGCAGATGTTGCAGGCAGCCCGAGAAGGCAAGCTCAAAGTTCGCACTGACCATCGCGCTTCACCGACTGGATTCCCATTCAAAGTCGTGGAACTTCCTGGTACTGCCGGGGAAGAGAGTGTTTACAAAGCACGTCCACGTTTATGCGACTTGGGTTACTTGCGTTCGAGTCACATTGATGAAGACCACAAAGTAACTTACCGATGCGCCGCTGAACCAGATGCGCCATTCCTGAAAAAGGGTGGCGAAGAGGAAGATCTTGCAGGGCGCATTTGCTTATGCAACGGTCTGACTGCCGCAGTCGGTCTGGGTCAAGAGCGTCCAGATGGCTACAAGGAAGCGCCGCTGCTAACTCTTGGCGCAACAACTGGTGATGTTGATGCGATGTTGGAAGAATTCCCAGACGGTTGGAGCGCGGTTGACGTAGTTAATCGCTTGTTACCTGGAGTAGCGCTAGCGACTAGTTAGTCGACAACCGGGCGACGCCGGTTGGAGATAACATCCTTCGCCGTATGTGGCACGTAGCGAGCGAAGGATTCACGAATCTCAGTTTCTGCTTCTTCGCGACCCGCAAAAGTAGCGCCTTCAACTGATTTGCCTGGCTCAAGGTCTTTGTAAATCTCAAAAAAGTGTTGGATTTCTTGCCGCTCGAAAACTGGAATATCTTCCAAGTCCTGTAAGTGACTCTTGCGAACATCGTTAGCCGGAACACACAAAATTTTGTCGTCGCCACCAGCTTCATCGGTCATCCGGAACATGCCGATAGCACGGCAGCGAATTAGTACGCCGGGGAATGTCGGCTCCTCAATCAACACCATGGCGTCAAGTGGGTCACCATCTAGGCCTAGAGTGTTTTCAATGTAGCCGTAGTCGCGCGGGTATCGAGTTGCGGTGAAAAGCATTCGATCTAGGCGCAAGCGACCTGTTTCATGATCAACTTCGTATTTATTTCGACTGCCGCCTGGGATCTCAATTAGAACATCGAATTCCATTTACTTACCTACCAACTGTGTGCCAAAGATTAGGCTTTCGTACTCTTATCCTAGAGTGAATTTAGTGGTACTCACATTGTTTTGATTAAGGATGATCTCGGTAAATGATTAATCTCGAGTTACGACAGGCACTTAAGGAAAATCTCGCAGACTTAAACCCTGGCGACACCGTGCTTGTGGCTTGCAGCGGCGGTGCTGACTCGTTAGCCCTAGTTCGGGCTGCGGTTCATGTTGGCAACGAACTCTCACTTCAAGTTGGTGCCATCGTTATTGACCATCAGTTGCAGTCGGGTTCATCGCTAGTGGCGTCTGGCGCAGTCGCAACTGCACAGGAATTGGGCGCCCACCCAGTGGAGCTAATTGCGGTTGACGTTTTGATCGGCCCTGGCAGCGGAGGACTTGAAGCCGCCGCTCGAGATGCAAGGCGCGAAGCTTTTGCGAAGTATGCGGATCAAAATGATGTTAAAGCAATTTTGTTGGGACACACTCGCGAAGATCAAGCGGAAACTGTATTACTCGGCCTAGCGCGAGGTTCTGGTGCCCGGTCGCTATCAGGTATGCGTCGCATCGATGGACTTTATCGTCGACCGTTTTTGCGGGTATCGCGTGCGGTCGTGCGCAGTACAGTTGAAGATCTTTACGTGCATGAGGATCCGCATAATTCTGATTTGTCATTTGCTCGAGTAAGAGTGCGCGACTCGATTCTTCCGCTAATGGAAGCCGATCTTGGACCAGGAGTTTCGTCGGCATTGGCACGTACCGCAGACATGCTCCGCGATGATGCGGATGCACTTGATCAGATTGCCGCTACTCACGGACTCATTGATGACGTTGAGGTTTTAGCCAAACTTCCTCGGGCAATGCGGACTCGAATCATTCGACGGTTAGCAGCAGCAGCAGGTTGCACGATGAATGACCTGACCCGTGAGCATGTGCTTGGGGTTGACTCGCTAATTGTTCATTGGCGCGGTCAAGGGCCGCTGAACCTACCCGGGTCAGTCAATGCGGAACGGGCACATGGCAAACTAAAGTTCTATCACGCATCACAGGCTTAGGGGCATTGCATTGAACTCAGAAGACTTGGGCAACGACATCACATCAGTAGTTGTTACAAACGAACAGATTGTTGCTCGGATTGCCGAGATCGCGGCTGAGCTCGATCGCGACTATGCCCAGACCGATAAACCATTGCTCCTCGTCGGCGTACTCAAGGGCGCAGTGATGGCTATGGCAGATGTATCCCGCGCAATTTCCATTCCAGTGAACATGGACTACATGGCAGTTTCGTCGTATGGCTCGGGTACAAAATCAAGTGGTGTTGTGCGGATTATTAAAGATCTCGACATCGATCTAATTGGTCGGGATGTGCTGATCATTGAAGACATCCTTGATACTGGTCTGACTCTTTCTTGGCTCATTAAGAACCTACGATCACGTGGCCCAAAGTCGGTTGAAGTGATGACTATGTTCCGTAAGCCAGATGCCGTCAAGGTTGAAGTTGATGCGAAGTACATCGGCTTTGATATTCCAAGTGATTTCGTTGTTGGCTATGGCCTTGATTACAACGAGCAGTACCGCAACTTACGTGATGTGGCCGTGCTAGCGCCGCACGTCTACGGCCGCTAACAATACTGGTCGCGTGGTTTGCCATGAGTCAGTTGCGTCAGGCAACTATCTCTGATGCAAGCGAGTTGGCCGAACTTTTTCTAGCAGCTCGTCAGTACTCCATTAATGTGATTCCACCAATCGTCGGCGATGCTACTCGAGTATTACCGTGGATCGAATCAAAGCTATCTGCCAGTGATGAGTGCTGGGTAATGCAGGACGAAGCCGGTATCTCGGCGATGCTGTTTCTTGAACCAGGTTGGATTGACCAACTGTATGTTCGGCCAGATGCAATCGGCTTAGGGCTCGGCTCACTGTTGGTAGAAAAAGCTAAAGCATTGATGCCAGCTGGAATTCAACTGTGGACATTTCAAAGCAACTTAGGCGCTCAGAAGTTTTATGAGCGGCACGGATTTGTGGCTATGGAGTGGACCGATGGAGCCCACAACGAGGAACGCTCGCCAGATGTCAGATATGTGTGGAGTGGTACCGGAGGATAGGGGAACCGGCGCTTGTCTTCGGTGCGCGCACTGACCGGGCATCTTCCGACCGCCAGACGTTACTAAACCTCAACCTTGCAGCGGCCGGCTCCCAAATCCACAATTTTTAGTTTCCGCGCACAAACACAAAACGCCCCTTTCGGGGCGCCTTGCTCATGCGCGGAGGATAGGGGAACCGTCGCTGACGCTCCTCCCAAATCCACAATTTTTAGTTTCCGCGCACAAACACAAAACGCCCCTTTCGGGGCGCCTTGCTCATGCGCGGAGGATAGGGGATTTGAACCCCTGAGGGCTTGCACCCAACCCGCTTTCCAAGCGAGCGCCATAGGCCACTAGGCGAATCCTCCAGCGACGAGGTTACCGCCAAATGGGGGTAAATTGCGAACCCAGCAGACGGCATAGACTTAAGTCAGCCCCTCATGTGGCGCTACCCTGTGAACCTCCCCAGGGCCGGAAGGCAGCAAGGATAAGCGGGCTCTAGCGGGTGCGTGAGGGGTCCCTTTGCCTTTATCCCGTCATAGATAGCGACTACTCTGAAGACTATGTCCCTTGCTTTATACCGCAAATACCGTCCAGGTTCCTTTGCCCAAGTCATCGGACAAGAACATGTCACAGGTCCCTTAACTCGCGCATTAGATACAAACCGTATCCATCACGCGTACCTGTTCACGGGTCCGCGCGGTTGCGGAAAAACTTCATCAGCTCGCATCATGGCCCGCTCCATGAACTGTGCCCAGGGCCCAATCGCAATACCTTGTGGCACATGTCAATCTTGTATCGACCTTGCGCCAAACGGTCCAGGATCTATCGATGTTATTGAAATTGATGCGGCGACTTATCGCGGCATCGACGATGCGAAAGAACTGCGTGAGCGCGCAATTTATGCGCCAGTAAATTCTGCCTACAAGATTTACATTATTGATGAGGCACATCAGCTAACTCGCGATGCATTCAATGTCCTGCTAAAACTTGTTGAAGAGCCACCACCACATTTGAAATTTATTTTTGCTACCACCGAACCCGACAAAATTATTCCAACTTTGCGTTCGCGCACCCACCACTATCCATTCCGGTTAGTGTCGGCAAAAGTTTTACAGGAACACCTGCAGGCGCTCTGCGAAAGCGAAGGAATTACAGCTGAACCAGCGGCAGTGGCGCTAGTTGCCCGCGCTGGTGCGGGTTCTGTGCGTGATGCTCAATCGGTATTAGGTCAGGTAATCGCCGGGGCGGGACCCGAGGGAGTCACGTATGCCCAGACGGTTGCTCAACTTGGATTTACTGACGAAGCATTGCTCAGCCGGGTTGTTGATGCCATTGCAGTCAGTAATGGCGCAGACCTGTTCACATTGATTGATGAAGTAGTTTCCTCAGGTCATGAACCTCGACGCTTTGCTACAGATTTACTTGAGCGATTGCGAGACATGGTCATTGTTACCCAGATATCCGATGCAACAACATCTGGCATCTTCGATCTGCCTCAGGAGCAAGTTGATGATATCGCCCGACAAGCCGCACTATTTACTCCCGCGCAGTTAGTTCGCGTCGCTGACTTAGTAAATTCTGGCCTCAGCGAATTGCGCGGTGCTGCAGCGCCTCGCCTACAACTCGAGCTACTGGCAGCTCGATTGGTAACCGATGAAGTGACAGCAGATCTTGCGCAACGGGTAGCTCGCCTCGAACAAGGTGGCAGTGTGCCATCGGTACGCCCAAGCGCAGTGAAGGCTCGCGCGCAGGAAGTTACTGCTGATGTCGACCCCGCATCGCCGCTAAGTGCAGCTGTGACGCCAGTGGTGCATCAAGATGAGCCGAAAAGCGCTGAAGTACACGTGGAGCCACAAATTGTGGCATCGCCTCCGATGCGCCCGACAGTAACGGCGCGTAAGGCACCTGCCCCACCCAAGCCATCCGAAGTGAAAGCGGCAGCTCAGCCGGAGCCATCTAGTGACACAAGCGAAGCGGATGCGCCAACTGGAGCGCCAGTGACTATCGAGTTGGTAGCGGCAAACTGGCCGCGCATCTTGCAAGACATAACAGCAACTAGAAAAGTTGCTGGACTCGTCATGATTGGCACCCAGCCACTTTCGCTAAGCGCAGATGGCATGCTGGCAGTTGGATTTCCGAATGATGGCGCATGTAAAAATTTCACAGGCTCACCAACTGTGACGCTTTTACAAGACTCAATAAAGAAATTTGTCGGGGCCAACTTACGCATTGATGCATTTGTAGATTCAAGTTTGACTCAGAAGGCAGTGCCTAAGGCAGATGTGAATGTCACAGAGTCAGCAGTTGATTCAGATGAGGTTGTTGGTTCGCAGAGTGCAGTCGACATGATCACCAGCATGCTTGGTGGTCAGATTATTAACGATGGCCAAAAATAATTCATGAGTAGTTTTTATGAAGGTATCGTCCAAGATTTAATCGATGAGTTTGCAAAACTTCCTGGCGTTGGGCCAAAGGGTGCATCTAGAATCGCGTTTCACCTGTTGCACACCGACCGCGAAGAGATTGATCGACTTGCGAAAGTTCTAAGCGAAGTTCGAGAGAAAGCTCGTTTTTGCTCAGTGTGTTTCAATGTTGCGCAAGAGGAACTGTGCCGAATTTGTGCCGACACTCGGCGCGATCAAACTGTGCTTTGCGTAGTGGAAGAGCCAAAAGATGTGTTGGCAATTGAACGGACTAGGGAATTTCGTGGCCGCTACCACGTACTTGGCGGTCCAATAAGTCCACTCGAGGGCATCGGTCCAGATGACCTGCACATCAGCGAGCTCGTCGCTCGCCTATCCGACACGGGCATCACCGAATTAATCTTGGCAACAAATCCAAATATCCAAGGTGAAGCGACAGCGAGTTATTTGAACCGACTCATGTCATCCTTTGATGTAAAAATTACACGTTTGGCCAGTGGACTACCGGTCGGTGGCGATCTTGAATATGCCGATGAGGCCACCTTGGGCCGTGCACTTGCGGGCCGCCGCCAACTCAACAGCTAAATGCCCTGATTACTTGGCCTGCGCAGGGGTGAAACAGACATCTTATTTTCACTTTAGACTTATGGACTATGGGTTTAATTGTCGCCAAGTTCGGTGGGTCATCAGTAGCTGATGCCGCCAGCGTGCTACGAGTGGCAAAGCGTGTGGTTGAAGCCAAAAAAGCGGGTAATGAAGTCGTCGTTGTGGTTTCGGCCATGGGCGATACCACCGATGAGTTGCTTGACTTAGCTCAAGCAGTCTCACCAAACCCACCAGGGCGAGAGCTCGATATGTTGCTTACCGCTGGCGAACGTATTTCAATGGCCGTCCTAGCTATGGCGATTAGCGACCTTGGGGTAGAAGCGCGTTCTTACACTGGATCACAAGCCGGTCTGATCACCGACTCCACGCACGGTAAGGCGCGAATTATCGATGTTTCACCAAGTCGAATTAAAGAGGCGTTAAGCCAAGGCGCAATTCCGATTGTTGCTGGATTCCAAGGCGTGTCTCAAGATACAAAGGACATCACCACTCTTGGACGTGGCGGGTCCGACACCACAGCAGTAGCACTGGCTGCGGCGCTCGAAGCCGATGTGTGCGAAATTTACACCGATGTCGATGGCATCTTCTCTGCGGACCCGCGCATCGCTCCAAAAGCTCGGCAAGTTCCGCGCATCACTTACGACGAAATGATGGAACTCGCGGCAGCCGGAGCAAAAGTACTTCATCTGCGTTGCGTTGAATATGCCAAGCGATTCGATGTTCCGCTTCATGTACGTTCATCATTTTCCGACAAGGAAGGCACTTTTGTAATCGCCGACCTTGCCGACCAGTCAAAACTGAAAAATCTGTCCACCCAAGGAGTTGTTATGGAACAGCCAATCATTGCCGGCGTAGCACACGATTTAAGTGACGCAAAAGTTACTGTCATTGCGGTTCCAGACAAGCCAGGTACCGCAGCCGCTATCTTCCAAGCGGTGGCTGACGCGGGAATCAATATGGATCTTATTGTGCAGAATGTCAGCAGCCATGGCACGGCCAAGACTGATGTGACGTTTACCGTTCCGCGAGCAGATGTTGACCATGCGGAATCAGCACTACGCAGTGTGCAAAGCGAAATCGGGTTTGAAGGCATCGAAACCGATGAGAACATTGCCAAGATTTCACTGGTTGGTGCTGGCATGCGCTCACACCCAGGTGTATCGGCCACTTTCTTCAAAGCCATTGCGGACGCCGGCGTGAACGTCGAAATGATCTCCACATCTGAAATTCGCATCTCAGTCGTTACTCGCGCAGATGATGCACAAAAGACCGTGCAAGCCGTGCACACCGCATTCGGTTTAGACGCCGACGGTGAAGCGGTCGTCTACGGTGGAACGGGTCGATAACCATGTCGAAGAAACCCACCCTTGCCGTTGTTGGTGCAACCGGAGCTGTCGGCACCGTGATGCTCGGACTATTAACCGAGCGTGAAGATGTTTGGGGCGAGATTCGCCTTCTTGCATCAGCGCGCTCAGCCGGAAAAGTTCTGCAGGTGCGGGGCCAGGATGTAGTTGTGCAGGAGTTAACTGAAGAAGCGTTCGATGGCGTAGATGTTGCCATGTTTGATGTGCCTGATGAAATTTCGGCAAAGTGGGCGCCAATTGCTGCTGCCCGCGGAGTAGTAGCAGTCGATAACAGTGGGGCATTTCGCATGGATGCGGACATTCCGTTGGTCGTGCCCGAGGTAAATGCTGAGCAAGCACGCAATCGTCCACGCGGCATCATCAGTAACCCAAATTGCACAACACTTTCGATGATTGTTGTAGTTGGTGCGCTGCATCGTGAATTTGGCATCAAAGAACTAGTGGTTTCTTCCTACCAAGCAGCCTCTGGGGCTGGTCAGGCTGGAATTGACGGACTGCAGGCGCAGTTAACTGCAGTTGCCGGCAAAGACCTGGGAAGCGCGACTGGTGATGTTCGCAAAGCAGTGACCGATTCGTCGCCATTCCCCGCGCCACTTGCGATGAATGTGGTGCCATGGGCCGGCTCACTGAAGGAGAACGGCTACACGAGCGAAGAACTAAAGGTGCGTAACGAGTCGCGCAAGATTCTGGGCATTCCTGATTTGAAAGTTCATGCGACTTGTGTTCGAGTTCCAGTCGTAACGACTCACTCACTTGCAGTGCACGCGGTGTTTGAAAAGCCGCTTACGGCGCAAGCTGTTCGAGCAATCCTCGAGGCAGCCGAAGGCGTGCTTGTTGTTGATGATCCGGAAAACTTGATCTTCCCAACTCCGATTGATGTTGTTGGAACTGACCCAACTGTTGTGGGTCGCATTCGTGTTTCTGCCGAGTACCCAAATGAGATGGATTTCTTTGTTTGTGGCGATAACTTACGAAAAGGTGCTGCACTCAACACCGCACAGATTGCTGAACTTGTGGCGAAGGAATTTAGCTAACGGTCTTTGCGCGCAAAGTTAGCAGCGTTGCTTCTGGACGACAGGCCAATCTAACTGGCGTAAATGGTGAAGTACCGATACCTGCTGAAACATGCAGCGGCATCGCGCTCTCACCGAAAGTCGACAAGCCTTTAGCCTGACCTGTCGGTAAGTCGCAGTTGGTTACTAGCGCTCCATAGAACGGGATACATATTTGCCCGCCGTGTGTGTGGCCGGCTAACACTAAATCTGCATGATCGTTTTCAAAACTTTTTAGCACTCGTTTGTATGGAGCGTGGGTGACGCCAAGTGCAAATGAGTTTTGCGCGAATACACCGGCAACTTTTGCATAGTCATCACGTTTTATATGTGGGTCATCGGTGCCACGTGCGTGAATTGAAAGTCCATTTAGTTCGAATTGGACTTGGGCATTGTCCAGGTCGTGCCAGCCGGCATCAGTTAGTTGCTCTACTAGATCGCTAGTGGGCAGACTTACACTGTTCGGGGTGCTAATTCGCTTCTTCTTGAAGTACACAAAAGGACTCTTTCGGTATGGCGCGTAGTAGTCATTGCTGCCCAGAACAAATAGACCTGGCCGTTGCAGCAGATCTCCCAGTGCTTCAACAACGGCGGGCACGGCAAGCTGATGTGCCAAAAAATCTCCAGTAACCACAACCAAGTCCGGCTCGAGCTCGTTAAGTGAATTTACCCAGCCAATTTTGCGGGTTTGAGCTGGCGTGATGTGTAAATCCGATAAGTGAAGCACTCGTAAGTCATTGCTTCCAGAAGGCAACACCGCCGTTGTTAATTCGCGGGTGGTGAATGCTTGGGCCTCGAGCAGACTGTAGCCAAGTGTTGCTACTCCTACTCCTGTAAGGCTTTCCACAACATCCACTAGTGCGTTCATTAGTAAAGCATGTCATGGATTGCCACATTGCACTGCGTCTGTTTTGAGCCGTAGGCTAGGGAAACATCAGTTCGGGCTAGGAGGCGCCAATATGGCACCGGAAGATAACCCTGCTGACAATGCGCCATTCGATCCGCTTACTTCACCTGCTTGGATGTTTGAAGATGACGAGGATATTTTATTGGCGCCACCCGTAGCGGAATTTTTTACTGATATCCGCACGGCTCACGCCAATGGCCCAAGCGCACCACCACCAAAAATCGACGAGATTATTTCTGGTGGATACACGGGCTGGGTCCCAATCATTCGCGCCGGTGAATCGCTAGCCCAGGCAGAAGATCGCGCAGCGCATCTCGCTCAATCAGCCGATGTTATTGAGGCTGACCAAACTGCCGCTATAGCGCAAGAAGTAGTAGTAGACATTGAGCCCCGAACGACTGCTGGCACCGCAGCGACTGCGCATGTGGTGGTCGAAGAAATTTTCGAAGTGGTCGGCAGTGTGCCAATAGTTCCTGACCCGGATGAAGTCGCATCACCATCTCAAGCGTTAGACGAGGCACGAAAACGGATTGCTGCCATGCGGGCAAGTTTGCAATTAAACCTGAATCAGGTTGCTGAAAGTTTTACTCATCCAATTTTCACGCCAGCACAAGTTTCAGCCCAACAGGCGCAAGCAACGAGTCAGCCCGAGGAGTCTGAATCGGTTGAACAGCAACCAACCGTCCAGAGCTTTACGACGCCCTTAGCAGCACCGACAGCTCAGGCGCAGCCAGAGACAGCCCAAGAAGCGGATTATGTCCAGCCTGAACCAACACGAATTTTTACGCCTACCGAAACTCAGACTCAGCCAGAAGCAGAAGTGCGCAGTGCCAACCAAGACCATTCATTAGAGCTAATCATCATGCGCGATGAAATTAGAGATTTGCGCGATCGGTTGGACGCATCGCAGAAACTAATTGAAGAACTCATGCATCGGCTAGCCAATCTGGCTGAGCTTGCCTTGCGCCGCTAGTAATTTAGCGTTCCGCGTCACCGGTTAGAAACGGCATTGAAGCCACAATCGGCTCGATCATGTGTCGCGAATTTCCAATCAGGGCAGCGGGCAGGGCCAGGATTGTGTGCAAACTAGCTGGGCGCAATTTCAATCGGTAAGGGTACTTGTCACCCTGTGAGACCAAATACCAAGAAGCGATACCGAGTGGTGTTTCGATACTCTGCTCGTACTCGCCTTCTGGTACCCGCAGAACTTTTGGGATCAACACATTCACATCATCGCCATTTCTGGCCAAACACTGCCCAAGGCATGCCTTCACCACTTTGCAGCTGATTGCGATCTCACTGCGCAGCTGCTCAATCCTCGCGGGAATGTCGCCAGCGCTGTTCGTGACTGATTGGAAATCTGTAATTTCCTGATACATCAAATTCGTTGAGCGTGCTCGCAGATCAATCGCTGCACCAGAGGCTCGAGCAACAGGTCCAGTGATAGCGGATTTGGCCACTTGATGCGTGGTGATGATTCCCACTCCCACGTATCTCGTTAATTCTTGTTCGATAGCCCGCTCAAGTGCGCTTAGAGTTTCCTGCGTTTGCCTCGTCAAGTCATCAAGCTGCTCTAGCCATTGTCGCTTCGGTGCGTGCGTCATGCCACCAATCTGGGTGAGCATCGGATGCATTCTGCTTCCGGTGTAGGTTCGCATGTGATTTACCCAAACTTCACGTAACTCGCGCAGTTCAAGTGCGGTAGTGCCATCAACCCAGGGGAAACCAGAAAGAAATGCTAAGTGTGAAGTGATTCGGTTAATTTCTAGAATCAAAGTGCGCAACCAGCGCGCGTGCAGTGGTACATCTATGCCGATCTCACGCTCTATCAATTGTGCGATACCGACTTCGCCAGAGAAGGCGCTGAGCCACTCATGCCGATTGGCGAGACCAATTACTTGACGGTAATCACGCGATTCAAAAAGCTTTTCCGCGCCTCGATGCATGGCACCGAGCACCGGTGTTGCCTGCTTAATTACGTCATCAGAAAACGTCACATCGATTTGGCACATGCCGTGGGTCACCGGCGAGTAGTGCGCAAGATTGAGCACACTTTCACTGCGCAAGCCGTCAAACGGCGAAAAGCCAATCCTGCTCGTTGTTTCCACCTGACTTATCGTGCCATACCCCAACTTCGATTGGAGATAGGCTTGAGTTGTGGTCAACCCAACGGCCGGGAGCGATTCGCCCTGGACCCAAATGCCTGCGCGACTTGATGTCGCCGTAATCGGAACCGGACGTGTCGGTTCGGTACTAGGTGCTGCCCTAAAACGAGCCGGACACAAAATCGTGGCCTGCACAGCAATTAGCGACATAAGCAAGCTACGAGCTGAATCACTTTTACCAGGCGTCCCCATTAAATCGCTCACCGAGGCAGTTAGAGATTGCGATTTAATTCTGTTAACCGTGCCAGATGATGTGCTCAGTGAACTTGTCCGTGGCTTAGCGCTAGCTGGCGCCGTTAGCCCAGGCACGTTTGTAGTCCACACAGCCGGCCGCTACGGCGATGAAGTGCTAGATCCGCTTACCGCTATGGGCTGCCTACCACTGGCACTTCATCCGGTGATGACTTTCACCGGAACTAGCGTTGACCTTAACCGACTCAACGCCTGCCCATTCGGGATTACGACACCCGATCAACTCAGACCTGTTGCCCAGGCGCTCGTGGTTGAGATGGGCGCGGACCCGATATGGGTGCCACGGGAAAGTCGAGCGCTCTACCATGCGGCACTAAGTTTTGGCGCAAATAATGTAATGACGCTGGTAAATCAAACAGTTGACCTGTTGGCTGGAGCGGGTATTGAACAGCCCACTGACTTAATTGCGCCGCTCTTTAGCGCGGCTCTTGATAACGCTATGCGCGACGGTGATCAGTCAATGACTGGTCCGGTAATTCGCGGCGATGTGGCAACGGTCGCACAGCACCTGAGCGTTCTTTCCGGTCAGGACCCGGCGGTAGTGCAAAGTTATCGGGCCCTCGCGCGGTTAACGGCATCTCGCGCCCTGGAGTCAGGACAACTTTCAGCGCAGCAGGCCGAAAAATTACTCGAGGTGCTCGCTGATGACTGACCTAGCAGTATTGACCACTCGTGAGACTTTGTCACAGTGGCGAAACTCCATTGATAGCTTGCCGGTGGTATTGGTGCCAACTATGGGCGCTTTACACGCAGGTCATATGGAATTAGTTAATGCGGCTCACGCGTATCTAAAGATTCACCACAATGGCCGCGGTCGAATAGTCGTATCGATATTTGTTAATCCGATCCAGTTCACCAACGCGCAGGACTTCGAGAGTTACCCAGCAACATTGGGTGATGACATCGAGCTCTGCGCACACCACGGTGTTGATGTCGTGTTTGCGCCGACGGTTCAAGAAATATATCCGCACGGTCTGGACAATGTGCAACTGTTAACCGCTGGCAAGCATGCGACGACATTGGAAGGCAAAGACCGGCCAGGCCATTTTGACGGCGTTGTCACTGTTGTGCAGCGACTTTTCGATTATGTGCAGCCAGTCGCAGCGTTCTTTGGCGAGAAAGATTTTCAACAGCTAGTTGTAATTCGCGATCTAGCAGAGCGTGGGTCGAACACCGTAGAAATTATCGCGATTCCCACAGTTCGTGATAGCGACGGGATTGCACTCTCAAGTCGGAATAAACGACTTTCGATAACCGGTCGTGGCTTGGCCAAACAAATTCCCGCCGCTATCGCGTTATCAAAGCATGTTTTGGCCGAGGGTGGTTCGCTGGCCAGCGCAGTCGCCGCCGGCCGCAACTATTTAGACAACCAACCTGGCATCTGTCTTGAATATTTTGAAATCCGAACCGAAGAGCTAGATGAAATCACCCAAGCGGGCACAGCACGGCTGCTAGTGGCGGCGACAATCGGCGATGTTCGACTTATTGACAATGTTCCCCTTGAGATCGGAGAAGAAAATGTTATTAGCAATTGATGTTGGAAATACCAATACCGTGATTGGGCTATTTGATGATGAAACGCTGGTTCACTCATGGCGTATCAATACCAATCCTCGTGAGACGGCCGATGAGATCGAGCTAACTTTTCGGGGACTCCTGGCTGACCATCAGGTAACTGGAATCGCATTGTGTTCGACTGTGCCATCGGTGCTAAGCGAGATGCGGTTGATGTTGAACCGGTATTACCCAGCTGTGCCAACCGTAATCGTAGAACCAGGAATCAAAACGGGTGTGCCAATCACTACCGATAATCCAAAGGAGGTTGGCGCTGATCGCATCGTCAACTCGCTTGCCGCTTTCACACTTTTTGGTGGCCCGTGCATAGTTGTGGATTTCGG
>Ga0304729_1000814_pt1 | contig 21721 bp, 20 predicted proteins | sample C_131016_MF_Meta_FD_190475 | JGI IMG/M metagenome (GOLD analysis project Ga0304729, IMG submission 190475) | Freshwater microbial communities from Lake Croche, Canada to study carbon cycling - C_131016_MF_MetaG (v2) (version 2) | ecosystem: Environmental > Aquatic > Freshwater > Lake | place... | reverse complement strand
AAAGGCATACACTTTGAGTTTATCTAAGCGTGCGACCTCTAAGCGTGCGACCTCTAAGCGTGCGACCTCTAAGCGTGCGACCTCTAAGCGTGCGACCTCTAAGCGTGCGACCTCTAAGCGTGCGACGTCGTTTACGCGTCTTTTTGCGACCACCCGGCGTCTGAGAATCATGTTTCTCAATCCCCTTTTTTTCAAATGGATTACAACAAATTGGATAATAATATTCGATTCGAAATGGATACATGTGTGAGAATATGGATTCCACACTTAACTCATCTTTTGATGTTAAATTATTACTATATTCCAAGCTGGATAAGTTGATTTTTAACCCCATGGTCTCATTCAATTTACGAATAAACCGAATAGGAAATCCAAATTTATTTATTGTGTGATTTGTCGTATATAATAAATCATTTGCATGTGATTTCTCAAATGCGAATACGTTAGAATTGGTAGCACTTTTATTGAGTGACATCACTTGCCGGATTTCTTCGACCATAGTGTATATTGCTTCTGATAACCCCGGGTCATCAACGTATATTTTTGGTTCAAATAAAACATTTGACATTAAGCTGTCGCATGAATAAAACCCTTGCTTAGTCATTTTGCGTTTATCTTCATCTGAAGACAATGGATAATATGTTAACGCTTTTGTTTTGGAAAGTATGGCACCTTCTTTACAATCATTTTCTTTTTTGTCATATACACGTTTTGTTCGTTTTAAAAACCCAATTGCGCCTTTAATTATCATTTTACGATACTCTTCTTCCGTAACCCCCTTTTTGTCCATATCCATTTTAAAGTGTGCCCAATCTCGCGAATCGGTTTCATCTGAAAACCACCACATTAAAACATCTTCTATATCTTTGATTTTATATGTAGTGTCATCAAGCTTTCCATCCAATGTTGTTATATCAGCTTCTAATCGACTCGTCTTTTTATGATAGTAAGGAACACATTTACTATATTCTTCGCTAATCTTTTCGCGAATTACGTGTTTAGCATTACGAGATAATTTTTCCTTTGATTTATTTTGGAGCATCAATAAATCATGAATATAAGGGATTTGTGGTATAAGAGAAATTTTATTATCTGGAGTAGCTTGTACAAAGCACTCAGGCATTGCTTTTGAATTGACAGACGCTTTTCCTCCGGGTTCATTGTCAATAAGACTACCTCCATGCCCATAGCCCAATGCGTCAAACTTAATGATGTCATAAATCGATATAATGCGACCTGCTTGATGCGCATAAACAAATAACATATAGGTGATTATTATTGATAGTACATAATCAATTGCTTTGTCGGGTCCTTGTTTTTCTAATATTTTTCTAAAGTTTAAAAGTGAATGCCCTGACTTTATAAAATCTTCATATGGACTCGAAAATCGGTTTATACGTTCTTCACGGTTTCGATACAAAAATCGTGTTTCTTTATCATTTGTTGCTTGTATTAGTAGGTCCCAATTTCCAATAGAGAAAACTATTTCGGGAAGTTGTTTAGATTCTTCTTCCTTCACTTTGTTCTTTTTATTGGATGATTTGTCTGGGGAGGCCTTTCGTTTACTCATCTATATATCAGTTATTATATATTTATTGGATATATCGACCTCTAAGTGTGCGACCTCTAAGTGTGCGACCTCTAAGTGTGCGACCTCTAAGTGTGCGACCTCTAAGTGTGCGACCTCTAAGTGTGCGTTTACGCGTCTTATTACCGCCTTCCGAATCATAGGATGGCAAATCTTTGATATCATGCCCACTGCGACAACTCGTTGATGTATATCTCGGTATACTGCCGTAATAAGAAAGCGCGTCAAATAATTTTGTCGGGTCTAACTCTCTTATTGAATTGGAAATATATAGATAATTAAGCGGAATTATATTGAAAACAACCGACAACCTTTGAAACATTCTATAAGGTAATCCATATCGATTTGGTTCGAGTCCTCTTTGATTTTCATATAACGCATCCACATCATAGCTTAATTTACCACTTTCCATTTTGTATTTTTCAATTAAATTGCTCCGTAGACTCGCGAATCCATCGTTCATAAATGCATCAAATTGGGGGTCGCCGCTCTGAACGCTTAACAAAATAAAAAAATTAGCCAACACATCTGGATACAATCCAGAATCACTGGATAATAATTGGATTTGTGGAATCATTTTTTTCTTATCGGGGGCGGTAACTAGATTATGAGATTTAAACGCATCTGTTCCAGAGCGTTGAGAGCCTTCAACACACTCTTTTTGTTGTTGAATAAATACATGTTCTTTTTCTTTGAGTATTTCAATTGCCGCTTGAATCGCATCGACAACATCTTTTTCTGTAAATGTTTTATCACGAAAGGCTTGTGTTTTTCGTTCGACCCCATACTTAAAAATAATATAATCATCCCATTCGTTCGAACACCATTCTTCGATAAGTCTGGGAATCGTGCTTTTTATAATTATGTTTAATTCGCGGGAAACGGGAACCTTTTTTTTGACTTAGTTTAATTATTTTTTGTATCGCGATTTGTATTTCAGAAATATCATAATTGCATTTATATTTTCTTGTTTCATATCGTTGGCTGATTGTATCTCGGAGCTCTGTTTTTTCAGAACGAGATAGACTTTTATTTTTACTATATTGTGTATGCGTATAATCCATACTTGGATTAAGATGACCTGTTGTTCCAATTATATTTGATGGCATACAAAATGTAATGCTGTTTGGCATATCTTCTGGTTTAATACTATTTGACTTGGCTGTTTTTTTGCCTCCGTGTCCGAACCCCAATACATCAAATCGAAGTATGTCTCGAATCGACCGTCTCTTTTTTTCCTTCTCGTACACATGGAAAATGTAAGATTCAAGTAATTCTATCAAATAATCGATTGTTCTATCGGGTCCATGTGTTTCTAGGAATTGCGGGATAATAGTACCGGAATATTGTTGTTTTTCAATATCTTGATATGGAGTTGTATACATGCTTTTACCAGTTCTGCGGTTATAGTAAAACCGCGATGATTTATTTGCTTCCGTGATTTTTTCCCATTTTTGTAAAAACCCCAACTCTCGTAATAATACTTTGATTGTTTTGGGCGGTGACGATTCTTCTTTGTGTTTTTTTACGAGAGGTATTGATTCTTTTGTGGGACTCGGTGAATATTGTCGTTTTTCACTCATCGACCCAAATGTTGGTATATAATATTATAACAACATTCTACCATCTGGTTTACACCTTTACACATTTTAAATGCCGACCTTTAGGTCGGCATCTTTGAATGAGCTTAGGTAACTGTCACTTTGCGACTGATAAAAACACCTTTTATATCCGAGAAATCGCCTTTGGCAATTTCAGGCTATATAATCGGCGTTTTAAAAGTGCAAAGGTTTAAAACTCCGCATTGAAATCAAACACATCCCCTGCGACTTCCTTATTCGCCATCGCATATTCACTGTTCATGCGTTCAAAGAAATTGACTTTGCTATCGACACTAATCAACTCCATGAAATCCAGCGGATTCGGAACACCATAAATCTTCGGTACGCCCAATTGGACGCACAGGCGGTCACCCACAAACTCCACATATTGCGACATTAGCTTCATATTCATGCCAATCATTCGGCAAGGCAGTGCCACCGTGATAAACTCCTTTTCAATTTCGACCGCCTCTCTCACAATGTTTTGCGCAAGAATCTTGTCCGGTTTATCCAGCAACTTACCATAAAGCATAATCGCAAACTCCGTATGTAATGCCTCGTCGCGGCTGATGAACTCATTCGACAACGTGAGCCCCGGCATTAGACCGCGCTTCTTAATCCAATAAATCGCAGCAAAACTGCTGCTGAAGAAGATGCCCTCGACGCACGCAAACGCCACCAAACGCGTAGCAAATGTTTGGTCGCCCGATATCCATTTGCGCGCCCAATCCGCTTTTTTCTGGATACATGGGACGGTTTTAATCGCCGAAAACATTCGTCCTCGGGTCTCGCGGTCCTTGATATAGGTGTCAATCAACAAACTGTACATCTCGGAATGAATGTTCTCCATAGCAATTTGAAATCCGTAGAATGCCCGCGCCTCGGCCAATTGGACATCTGCCATGAACCGCGTCGCCAGATTCTCCATCACAATTCCGTCGCTCGCCGCAAAAAACGCCAGCACCATTGAAATGAAATATTGCTCGTCCTCGTTCAATCGGCTCCAGTCACCCAGGTCCTTCGACAAATCGACCTCCTCCGCACGCCAAAAACAATCGACCTGTTTCTTGTACATTTTCCATATATCCTCATCTCGCACTGGAAACATTACATAACGGGCCTCGTCTTCGTGTAAAAGGTAGTCAATTGGTGTCGCGTCGTCATTCATCCTAAATAATATACTTGGTAGATTTTATGTCCTTATGGGGAAATTACTTTGGCTCGAGCTCCTTGGAAAAATGTGGGATTTTGAACGCACACAGCATGAAACATCGTTTGGAACCCCATAAATTATTCGCCAAAATATCTAAATGAGCCAAATGGATTTAGACCAAAAAACCATATATAAAATGGCATTCATATACAATTCGCTCGAACAGGGCTGGAGTGTCAAAAAACGCGACGGCAAATACATATTCCAAAAGTCGCATAATGGAAAACGCGAAATCTTCCAAGACGATTATTTAGAGAAGTTTATCACGGAGAATTCGTCGATGGACAATCGGAGGTAGTCGCGAATAGTCGGATAATTTCTAGTTTATCACGATTTTCATTCGCAATAATACGCTCCATTTGTCGTGCGATTTCGTCTTCCAATAGAGGCAATCGCATATATAGCATCGGATTCACGGACTCGCAAGTTTTGGTAACATATTTGTTGGGATTGAATGCGATCACTATCACTTTATACGGTGTCGCACCATCTTCATTCAACATGATATTGGGGTCCGTGGATACACACAGCACAGTATCCGCGATAACAATACGACAGTCGATGCGCACTCCAGCAATATAGAGGGGCGATTCGTGTTGAAACCCATCAAATCGGGAAGCCACAAATTGGTATGTCGCTTGTTGCTTGGAGCGATACACTGTCTGGAATGTGAGCGGGTCTTCTGGAAAGAGTGTTACGTAACATGGGGCGCAATAACCACGAAACCGGGGACTTGACGGCTGTTCTTGGCACTTGGAAACAATACATGTTGATAGGCCGCTAGTGGCGACCCTCGACGTCGTCGTCATGTTTTTCATATTGGGGTCCTTGTGTTCGGCGCAAAAATGGGGACAACCGTGTTTCGTGCCATAAAGAGGTCGATTTCGACACCCCACATGTTTACAAATGCGCGGCATCTCTAAATAATGCCCCGACAATAAAAAGTGGGGACACACCACCACAATATCGTTGATGTTTGTCCTTGAATATACAACATATAATAGTATCTAGAGAAATGTAGAGCAATTACTTTTTGTGCTCCAAAACCCCCTTTTTACAATCGCGTCTTTTGCGCGATTATTTAGGAAAAAATATGTTTTCGAAGTATATATAAAAAATGGGAGGAGCACTCATGCAATTAGTAGCCTACGGCGCACAAGACGTTTTCCTTACAGGAAACCCCGAGATCACCTTCTGGAAGGTATCTTACAGAAGACACACCAACTTCGCTATGGAGTCCATCGAGCAGACCTTCAACGGTCAAGCCGACTTTGGCCGCAGGGTTTCCTGCACCATCTCCAGAAACGGCGATTTGGCTTACAGAACCTATGTCCAGGTCACTTTGCCCGAGATTAACCAGTCTATGGGCACATCCGGCACTGGCCCTGTCTATGCCCGTTGGTTGGACTACCCCGGCGAGCAGCTCATTGCCCTCGTTGAGGTCGAGATCGGCGGCCAGAGAATTGACCGTCAATATGGTGACTGGATGCACATCTGGAATCAGCTTACCCTCTCTTCTGAGCAGCAGGCTGGTTACTACAAGATGATCGGACACACCACCCAGTTGACCTACTTGTGCGACCCCGCTTTCGCCGACATCAACGGACCTTGCGCTTCCACTGGCGGCCCCAGTCAGGTTTGCGCTCCCCGCAAGGCTCTCCCTGAGACCACCTTGTACGTCCCCCTCCTCTTCTGGTTCTGCAGAAACCCCGGTCTTGCTCTTCCCCTCGTTGCTCTCCAGTACCACGAGGTTAAGATCAACATCGACTTCAGACCCATTGGTGAGTGCTTGTGGGCTGTCAAGTCTTTGTCATCTTCCGATGGCACATCTCAGGCCGTCACCACTGCCTACCAGCAGTCCCTTGTTGCCGCCTCTATCTATGTTGACTTCATCTTCTTGGATACCGACGAGCGCAGAAAGATGGCCCAGAACCCCCATGAGTACCTCATTGAGCAGCTCCAATACACTGGTGATGAGTCGGTCGGATCTTCTTCCAATAAGATCAAGATCAACTTCAACCACCCCTGCAAGGAGCTCATCTGGGTTGTCCAGCCCGATTCCAACGTTGACTACTGCAATGCCTTGGAGTCTGGATCTACCTTGTACAAGGTTCTCGGACCCCAACCCTTCAACTACACCGATGCCATTGATGCTCTCCCTCCCTCGATCGCCGTCTTCGGTGGTCAGGCTGAGACCTCTGGTGTCCAGGCCTTTATCTCCGGTGGTGTCTTCCAGATGCCCGGTGCCATTGATGGTATTGTGTCTGGTGCCCAGGGCAACTCTAACGGCTGGGACCACACCGTCTTCGATGGTGTCCCCGCCAACTCTGGCTCCCTCGTCTCCGATGCCGGCACATTCGTGCTCGCTGAGACCGCCCTCAACATGCACTGCTGGGGCGAGAACCCCGTCGTCACCGCTAAGCTCCAGCTTAACGGCCAGGACAGAATCTCTGAGCGAGAGGGTTCTTACTTCGACGTTGTCCAGCCCTTCCAGCACCACACCCGTGCCCCCGATACTGGTATCAACGTGTACTCCTTTGCCCTCAGGCCTGAGGAACACCAGCCAAGCGGCACGTGTAACTTCTCCAGAATCGACAATGCTACCCTCCAGCTTGTCCTTTCTTCGGGAACTGTTGTTGGAACCAACACTGCCAAGGTCAGAGTGTATGCTTACTCTTACAATGTGTTGAGAGTGATGGCAGGTATGTGTGGTGTCGCTTACAGCTCTTAACCAATATAATTGGCTCTATAAGATGGTTTAAAATAAAAAAAATTAATAAAAAACAAAAAATCGTTTTTTATTAAATAGGTTATAAATAATTATTTATCATATATTATTTTGCGAGTTGTTGTTATTACTAACATTGCTTCGCATTTGGGTGGAGCAAAGTTTATTTTTATTATGGTTTAAAATATTTATAACATAAACACTTGGTATCTTCATTTCTTTATTTTGACAGTTTTCATATATTTTTTTAAGTTTATTCGTAAAACACAAATAGTCCATTTCTTTTTTCATAATATTACACTGACCACAACACGCATTTGAATTATTAAATGTATATCCTTGTTCATTATCAAATCGGTCAATACCATTTGTATGATTTTCGTCGGTTTTCTTACCACAAATATAACAATCATCCTTAATTATTTTGTAAAAGTCTTCTTCAGTTAATTCAAATACATAATTCCGTCGTTCAGCACTGTATTTATACATAGATAAACTCGAACCATTGTGATTTGAAAACGCATCGGGATATCTTTTTCCATTTGTTATCATACTATTATGTGTCAAAATGTGTTCGACACGCTGAATAAATGTTATATTATCCACAGCACCTTTCATCATATTACATTCAGTACAACAGCTAACACAATTATCAATCTCATAACCTTTTGTGCTATCCATTCGGTCAATCCCATTGAACCCTTTATCTTGTATAATTCCACAGTAATAACATGGTTGTTTTGTTATTGATTCAAATTGTTCAATTGTCAAATCAATACCTCCACCATAAATCCGATTACGTTTATTTAAATCTTTTAATGCCACCTTTTCGGGATTTGCTTTAACCCATTCATTCTTAACAGCCACCCGCTCCGGCTTCTTTGAGTTTTTTCTGTCCAGTTCGCGCACATGTTCTTTGTCACGCTTCTCATTTTGCCTCGCAAACTCATCTCTACATGCCTTACACGTCTTGGTTTCCTGACCATTTGCGCCCACATAAGAATCCACTGGGTTCGACTTACAACAAACTGAGCATTGCTTGAATCCATCGACAACGTCAGACACCACAGCGCTTCGTGCGGCATGGTCTCGCACCCGTTCTTTTTCCAAACATTCGGCACAACTCCGATTCAGATAGTCCGACGACAACTGGACTCGACATCCGCGCAAATACTTTGCACAAGGTCGTGTGCCGGCGTTCGTACATTCGTCCACAAATACGCAAATCTGATGGAGTCCGCAATACGCATTGTCGGCGGATTTTGAATGAGTACATCCGGGTTTCCCACATGGGACGACAACTGCTGTGGCGCGCTGTTTTTCGCGATTGGTCGCACCTCGACCATGACATGTAGAACACTGATTTATACCAGGTTCCAAGTAATACATCTTTTTACAGCCGGAACACAACCGTGTTTGCTCGAGCATTGTCTCGGTATAATCGTTCATATACTGGTGGTTCTTACAGAATCGCGAATCGGGTTGATTGTAGTTGCGACATCCGTTGTTATTGCGGTCTTTTGCCAAACATTTCATCGTATATGCTTGGCGGATTGAGTTATATATAAGATTTCAATTTTACATAATAGCTTGTTTTAACTGTTCAATAAGTTTGTTCTTGAAGTTGCAAAGGCAAAATATGTAATAGTATTGTTTTAACTGTTCAATAAGTTTGTTCTTGAAGTTGCAAAGGCAAAATATGTAATAGTATTGTTTTAACTGTTCAATAAGTTTGTTCTTGAAGTTGCAAAGGCAAAATATGTAATAGTATTGTTTTAACTGTTCAATAAGTTTGTTCTTGAAGTTGCAAAAGCAAGCAATATATATTAGTTTGCCTTTGCTTTTTAAAAATAAATACAAATGCATAAATCAATATAAAGAAATAAGCATTTATAAATTATATAATGAGCATAGACATTGTAAACTTGATTGAGAAAAATCCTCTCACAAAACTTACTGGAAACTACCAATCCATAATGGTAGAAAAAGTTCAAAAAAACTTCAATACATATGAACAACAAATGTTTATTTCGAGTTTCTATTGTTACTTAAACTATGATGATAAGCGTGATTTTGTAATTGATTTGGATGGTATATGGAAATGGATTGGTTTCAGTCAAAAAGTAAATGCAAAAGTTTTATTGGAAAAAAACTTTATTGAAAATACTGATTATAAAATAACGGGTTCTCTTGAAAGAAATCAAAAAGACGCAAGAGGAGGTCACAACAAGGAAGTAATTATGCTTACCATAAATACATTCAAACGCTTCTGTTTAAAAGCAGGAACAAAAAAATCAGACGAAATCCATGAATATTATATCAAAATGGAAAAAACATTACAAGAAGTTGTTATGGAAGAATGTCAAGCTCTTGCAGAACAATTAAAAAACACAAAAAAAGAACTGGAAAATATTCATATAACAAATGCGAATGACGCATCTATAAAAGAAGCAGACTTTCAAAAAAAACTGAAAAACCAAAAAATAATCGAACGAGAAAAGATTTTATTAACTCAGTTTTCAGTATCTATTCCAATTGTTTATATCATTCGAGTAAAAACATTTGAAAATGGCCAATATATTGTCAAAATAGGTGAAAGTCGGCGTGGCATAACTGGTAGATATAATGAACACAAAAGTAAGTACAAAGAATGTGTATTATTGGATGCGTTTGCGGTGAATAGAAGCAAAGACTTTGAATCGTATATTCATAACTACAAACCAATCCGAAATAATCGTGTCCGCGATTTAGAAGGTCACGAAAATGAATTGGAGTTATTTTTAATTGGAAAAGAATTGACTTACCAAATGATACTAGACGCAATCAATAGTCAAATAGACAATTATCAAGAATCCAGTACACATAAGCTCGAACTCGAAATAGAAAAATTAAAACTGGAACTCGAAAAAAAGGACAATGTATCCGATGAAAAAATTAATCTGTTGATATCAAAAATGGGAATCAACGCATTACATGAAAAAATAGACAACCTGGAAAAAAATATTAATCAACTTGTTGATAAGCTAGGTGCCACTACTGCCCCCAAGACCGTCACTGGATTCCAAGAACCTCTAGTCACCCTTGGTCCCCGAGTCCAGCAAATCAACCCCGAGACAATGGAATTGATAAAAGTCTACGAGTCCGCCTCTCAGCTAATGGCCGAGAACCGCGTCATCAAACGCCCAAGTTTGACCAAAGCCGTGGTCGCCAACACGGTTTATTGCGGATTCCGCTGGATGTTTGTGGAGAGGGACCAAGACGCATCCAAAACCGACGCGGTCCAACCAACAAAACAGACCCGTGTCCAAAACCTTGGATACATTGCCAAATTGACCGCCGATGAAACCGAGATTTTGAATGTCTATCTAGACCGTAAGACCGCCGCAACAATGAACGGATTCGAATCGTCGTCAGCACTTGATACCCCCGTGAAAAACGGCACCATAGTCAAAGGCCACATATACAAATTATTCAGTGAATGTAACGCACGCACGAAGTTCGTAGAGAAACATGGCCAAGAACCTCTACTCTACAAGAATGGATTTGGTGTATTTAACGCGGCAACGGGACAACTAATGCGCGAATATGGTAGCAGATACGATTGTATTCGATTTGAAAAAATAAGCGACAAAACAATCGCAAAGTCGATGGAGAAGAATGTCCCGTACAATGGCGCGGTTTTCAGAAACCTGGGGGATAAGATATCCTATTTCTAAGAACCCCAAAACAATATACAAACATCCCCATAATTCCCCATAATGGAACTCGCCCAAGAATACGCGGAAAGATATCCCGAAATGTTGATATACTTAGAGGACCTGAAACAAATCATTCTCGAACACATCCCCGAAACCAAGTTCGAGGGCAATTCATTCTACCACCACCAATCCATCCGCGAATACCCCGAGTTATACAACAAACAACTCAACCTATTTTGGTGCGGGAAACAGACCCCCGCCCGCATTTGCGAAATCGGATTCAACGCCGGACATTCGGCGATGTTGTTGCTGCTGGCATCATCCGCCACGACATTCACCGTATTCGACATTGGACACCACCGATACACCCAGCCGTGCCTGAACTATATCGAGCACATATTCCCCCAAGTCGCGTTCGAATACATTGTCGGCGACTCGACCTTGACAATGCCTACACAAATGGATGGTCGTCAAGAAACATACGACCTAGTCCATGTAGATGGCGGCCACAGCGAATTTTGCGCGACGAGCGATATGAAACACGCGGACATCTTACTAAAACCGGGTGGAATCATGGTGGTCGATGATACGGACGCACCGCAAATCAATGGCCTCGTCGAGTCCTATTTGGCTTCGGGAAAATATAAAGTCGTCGATGTTTTAAAAACGTTTGGATACCCACATCGCGTAATACGAAAACGATAATTGTCATGTAAAACAATAATCCATATTAATTATTGTTTTATTTTTCTTGTTCCTTTAGGGCCATTCCTTGTTGCTCGTTCCTTAAAATCCCGGGTCCCCCGTAAACACATTGGCCGCCGCAGGAATCGCGGTTTTCTCCGTCATCGCATCAATGAATCCCCCCACGGGTTTGTTCAATGAAAACACGGCAAATACCGCAAGGCCGCACGAAACCGCCACCACGGCGGCATCATGGACCATCTCCTTCAATGGTCGCATCTCCTTTTTGATATACTTCATGTCAATTGTCTTGACAACAATGTACAAGATGGTAGTCACCAAAACAATCGAAACAATTGAATCCATTTCTAAATCATCGCATTTTTTTTGTCGCGTTTTTACGCAAACTCTTCAATATCCAAATGGATGGGGACATTATTGGACCCGCCGCCGCCTAAATCCATCGCGCCTAAATCCAATTCCACATCGTCGCTAATCTTGATTCGGTCATTGTCGTCGTCTTCTTCCTCGGCGCGGCGTTGCTCATATCGCATCCTACTAATATCTTCCAGCCTCTCTTCCGTCTTGGGGGCGCTGATTTCCTCGACGCGCCCATCCTCGTTCAATGCCTGGTCAATATCATTGAACGACAACTTGGTAATAATGGGCTTGTCATCGATGTTGGTGATAGAGGGAACCACACTTGGCGGGGCCTCGGGCTCGACTAAAGTCGGAGTCTCATCTGCGGGCTTATCTTCTGCGGCCTTATCCGCACTCGTCTTATCGTCCTCCTCCTTTAAAAACACCTCTTCTTCCTCTTGTTCGACCGATACGTCTAAATACGCCCGCACAATCGCCTCGGTCGGGATACTTTCGCGAATGGTCCGCAAAATACATTCCTCCACAATCACCTCGAACTCACGGTTGTTGCGCTGTTGTACAATCGCCGACGCGTGTTTATCGAACAAATACGCATTGCGATACACTTTGCTCGCAGTATTGATATAAACCTTGTGAATGAAGTCGTTCAGTTTCGGGATCGAGATGTCGATTTTCTTCTGTCGAGTCCCTACACGAACACACGTCAACACTTTGAGCTGAATCACGTGGACACACGTAATCAAATCTTCTAAATAATTACACCCCGACTTCTCGACAATCCGGCATTTCTCGTTCTCGATGATATTGGGATTCCACTTGGGCACACGGCACAAGAAGTTCTGGAAAGTCATCAAATATTTCTCCACCTCGTTGGTGTCCAAACTTAGTTTCCACGACTCGTTGAAAATCGACCGCACGCCTTCCATTACAAGCGGCGACAAAATCGCGACCAAACGACTACACCATTCATTCCGCGACTCATTCAAATTGGATAGCACAAAATCGTCCATTTATAAAAAGGAAACATTTTTCAAGTTCGTATTTGAACGAAGGTAGTGTAAATCAAACAAATAAAGCATCAGCATTTTCTCGGACCGGAACTCGCTCTTGATTTTGTTGTAGCAGAACCGGAGTTTGATGACGGGGGCGCGGTCCTCCGACGTCGACTCGAGGTATGCCAGCACATCGAGGCATGATATCCCGTTCTCATAGAGGTGATCCGCAATCTCCATAAATTGATGGTGTGTTTTTGAAACCATATCAGGACCAAGCAATTCCAGAATCAGATTGTTCACACTGGCAATCTGACTATCATCGCCCACCTTGGTCGCGACTCGGTGGAGACTCTGGTAAACGGGCTCGGCACATGGCAACGCCACGTTGTTGTCGGGCACATAGATTTCGCAGAATCGCGACAAAATGGGTTTCAACAGTTTGTATTTGTTCTCGACCACGATGAAAAACCGCGTGTTGTTGCTAAAGAGTTCGATACACCGACGCAAGGCGGACTGGGCGTCGATGGTCAATTCGTCGGCATTATAGAGGACAATACTTTTGAACAAGTTGTTGTCATTACACTGGATATTGGATTTCGAAAACAGCTTGAGTTCGTCGCGGATGAACTTGATGCCCTTGCCGTGGGCACAATTGACAAACATCACGTTGGTTTTCACGCGGCTGCGTTCGCCGTGGTAAATGCGGTAAATGAACTCGCCCACGATGGTGCGTTTGCCCGACCCCGAAGAGCCGTGAAATATAATATTGGGGATGCGTTTCGACGAAATGAAATAGTCGAGCTTCTCTTTAACCGTTGTCATTCTGGTAGAATGACGACGGATGTTTTTATTTTGTTTTGGCGCGAATAAAGATTATGCCGACGATTCATTCCAACAACCGCACAGTCCCCATTTGTTTGGTAAAAACATACCTCTCATGATACATCGTTCGACGGCGCAAATTACAATTCAAACATGCGATTTCCACATTGTCGACATTGTGGCCGCGCGCGTTGTCGATGCGTTCGAGTGTCCATTGGTCGCAATCCCGGGAATATTCGTAGAAAAGCAGCGCCTGTTTTTTACAATAAAAACATGACATCTTGCGCTCAGCCATCAAGTCAACCACATCATCAAATCGCACAAACTTGGCATCGTCATAGATACCTTTTTTCATATCTTGGGACTTGTACCCGGAAATCTTGGCGCACACTTGGCGGCGTAATTCAGCGCGGATATTATTGCCATCACCTACAATAATCGAGGGTACACTATCACCTATACTAAGAGGTGTACCTACGGATAAGTTTGCGATAGGTGCGCAAGCAATAAGACATTCCAGCTGGTTCTCCCGCTCCAAATATTTCGAGTCAAACTTCCATTCTTCCATGGTTTTTCGAATGGTTTTCTCTTTGGGTTCGATGGTTTTGTTTTCTTCAAAGGGCGAAGGCGCAGACGACTGCACCTTAACCAAATCAAACACAACCGTTTTTATATTCATAATCTATTGTTACAAAACAATATAAACATTTAAACATAATAATATAAAGAAAGACCACTAAATTATGTTTACCGAAACCGAAACCATCAACGATGTTTTCAAAACAACCGAACCTATCGCCGCCGAGCCAACCCAACAACCCGACGCCAAGATAATGAGCAAATACAAAAACTTCATGTTGTCCGCCTCGGCATTGGAAGCCGACAAAGCCAATTCATCCCTAAATCAAATCGACGCACTTCTCGAACAAGAGAAGAAAACCCTAAGTGGAGAGCCATGGAACAAATTGGACAAACGCCTAAAAATCCAGAAACTCCACGCATTTGCCGAAAAGTACGGTCGTGAAAATGCATTCTCAACAAAAGACGTCAAAGGACTCAAGCAGTTTTTCAGCGAGTCATTGATGAAGGACAAGATGTCCAAAGTCCGCGATGTCGAATATGACAAAATCACCGGCATCATATCGGACATTCCAGGGCTCGTATTCAACCCCACGACCCGCATATTCACCTTGCGCAACCTGGACAAGAAGGTATCAACGCTCAAATCGCTCACACCCAAGAAGGCACCTGCGCCCGAAACTGCGTAAAGTTTTATAACCTTTCAATTGCCATTTTTTATATCAATTCTGCTTCACAGAATTGAATTATAATAAAGGTAATTAATCGGTTACAAAAAGCAGTTGCCTAATTACATTCAAAAATGCCGACCTATCGGTTCGGCGTTTAGAATGTAAAAAGGCGTAACCCATAAAATTGAATCCCAATCCGTTTTTGTATTGAAGAAAACAATACAAAAACAAAGCTAAATATATAAGATATGCCCGACCATCTTTCCGAATACGACCTTATCGAATTAGAGACAGAAATATATCTATTCGTGGGGGAGTATTTAGAATCGAACGCAATCAACCAACACGACCCCGCCTTTTTCGACATGCTGGTTTCCCTTGCGACCGACGAATACTTGACGATTTGTTCGGTCATCGGCATCTACGACAATCTAGACGATTACGACAACGCATTCACCACTTACCACAAATATATCAGCAAATCGGTTCGCGATTATTTGAAAATGATGAATGTGCCCCGCCGCGAATATTTACATCCAAAACCCCACCATTATAGCAAACAACTCGATGTGGCCCAGAAAATCGCCAAATTACGTGCAGCCTACCAGCCCGCCCAGCGCACCCCCGAATGGTATGCTTTCCGCAACAATCTCGTGACCGCCAGCAATATTTGGAAGGTCTTTGGTTCTCCAGCAAGCTACAATAGTCTCGTTTGCGAGAAATGCCGACCTTTGCCTGACCCCAACTCGCTGATTGTCAACGAATCCACCTATGTCAATGTCGATTCGCCTCTTCATTGGGGCGTCAAATATGAGCCGCTCTCGGTCGCCATTTACGAGTACCGCAACAACTGCGTCGTCGGTCAATTCGGTTGTATCCAGCATCCGCGCGTCGCTTGTGTAGGGGCCTCGCCCGATGGAATCGTGGTTTCCCCCGAATCCGACGATTACGGCATCATGCTCGAAATCAAGAATGTGGTGAATCGCGAAATCACGGGAATCCCATCGTTGGCATATTGGGTCCAGATGCAGGTCCAAATGGAGGTGTGCGATTTAGACGATTGCCATTTTGTAGAAACCCAGTTCAAAGAGTATCCGGAAGCGGTCACTACCGCCGACGACACCCCGGAAACCAAGTTTTACGCCGGAATCGCCAATAATTTGTACAATGGCATCATCCTCTATTTTGTCAAGCGCGATTACGTGGACAACACGCCCAAATATGTCTATATGCCGCTCGATTTGCCGCTGGAAAAACCGGCGATTGAAGCGTGGATTGCCGAGAAAAAACACGAGCTCGGTGAGACCCATGTCCTGTTTCGGCGTATTCACTGGTATTGCGAGACGTTTTCGTGTGTTTTGGTGAAGCGGAACCGGGATTGGTTTGCCGCGGCGGAGCCGCGGCTTTGCGAGTTCTGGCGCGTGGTTTTAAAAGAACGCGTAGCCGGACACGAGCACCGATTGCCTAAGAAACGCGCACCCAAGGCATCCGGCGGATGTGTTATCCAATTGTTGGATATATAGAGGCATCCACAATATTGAAACACAAAATAATATAGAACTATGCCGCCGTTCTATATTATACGATGGATTTCCTGAAAAAAAGTATCAGCACAATTGATAACGCCATTGAAATTAACAAGTTGAAAAGTGAGCACGATGACCTAACCAATAAAATCACAAAAATCATAGACCAACTGAAAAAATACGATTGTCAGCTTGAGCTGAAACAAATCATCGAATCGAATATTCAGGCAAATCAGAATACGATACATGGCTTGAAAAAACAGTTTTTTTTAGATAACATTGAAACGCCCGAGAATTATACGGTCGAAGAGTTTTCCGTAAAATACAACAATCCCTATTTTATCAAGCTTTTCCAATTATATAATAATTTATTGGAATCCAGTGGCGTATTACAGACATCCTTGAACGAAATCAATTCCCACATAAATATTGATAAAACAACGTACCAATCAAAAAAAGAAGACTTGGAAAAGGAGTTGGATTCCGTGAATATTCGGTTAAGAAAAGTGCGAAACAAACAATTTCCCAAATAACCAAATCATCAATAGTAAAACAATTTAGAACTACACCACCAGTATATATTATACGCACGATGTCCACCGACGAAATGAATGTAACCAAGCGCAGCGGTGCCGTCGAAACCGTTTCTTTTGACAAGATTCTCCACCGCATCAAAACCATCGGTACCGAGGCGGGTGTGAAAATCAACTACACTTCTCTCGCAATGAAAATCATCGACCAACTATACGACAAGATTTCCACGACGAAAATCGACGAACTCACCGCCGAACAATGCGCATCGTTGTCTTCCACTCATTACGACTACGGCACCATCGCCTCTCATATTGTGATTTCGAACCACCATAAAAACACGGTATCCGACTTTCGCAAAGTGGTGCGCGCCCTTTACAATTCACTCGACACCAATGGAAACGTGTCGCCCCTCGTGTCAAAAGAGCTCTACGACGTGGTCGAACAACACGGTGACGCCATCAACGCCGCCATCGACTTCCGCCGCGACTACTTGATCGACTACTTTGGATTCCGAACTCTCGAAAAGTCATATTTGATGCGGTCCAATCGAGTGATTTTGGAGAGACCCCAGCATATGTGGATGCGCGTGGCGCTGGGTATCCACGGCACCGACATTCCAGCGGCCATCGAGACTTATCACCTAATGTCGCAGAAATATTTCACCCACGCTACGCCGACGCTTTTTAACGCGGGCACGCCGCGACCACAGCTCAGTTCTTGTTTTTTAGTCGCCATGGAGGAGGACAGTATCAATGGGATCTACAATACGTTGAAGGATTGCGCGCTCATCAGCAAATGGGCGGGCGGAATCGGGATGCATATCCACAATGTGCGCGCCACGGGCAGCCAGATTCGTGGCACCAATGGAAATAGCAATGGGATTGTGCCGATGTTGCGCGTGTTCAATAACACGGCGAAATATGTTGACCAGTGTGTAACGCCGGAAACCTACATATATACAACACAAGGACCCATTGAAATCCAAAACTGCTCATATGGCGAAACACAAGTGTTTAATTTGACAGGAGGTGTAGAAACGATTCAAAACGTATTGGAACACCCGTATAATGGACAAATCTACAATATTGAAACCATGCATTCCATTGACAATCTCAGAATCACACCGGAGCACCCCGTATATGCGCTGGTTGGACAGGCGCGAGGTGTCAATTATACAGTAATAGAAAACCGATTGAACAAAAATATTTCCCAATTTGAATGGGTCGATGCCAAAGACCTACAAAATGATGATATGCTGGTTTATAAAATACCGAGTCACAGTACAGACATTGATGAAATAACCGCCGATGATTGTTATATGTATGGCGTGCTATTAGGGGATGGATGTTTGAGCAATGCTGACCAAAATGGGTATATATCACTCCATTCTACCAATAAAAAATACATATTGGATTTCGCAATTCAGTATTTCGAAAGTAAATGCATCCAATACAGAATAAATACCAATGAAAACACTACGCGAATCTGTTGGCATAAAAACATAAACATGCCTTTCCGATATAGCGACGTATATGATTCCAATAAAACCAAGCGGGCTCATCATAAATGGTTGAACTTGCCGATTGAAAAATCCAAGTTTGTGTTAAAAGGGTTAATCGATACCGATGGATGTAAACATCTAGAGTTGGTATTTGACAGCACATCCCGAAATCTGATTGAAAGTGTTCGGTTTCTTTGTTTGAAACTGGGAGTATTAACCAGTGGTTACACTAGGGACAGAATCGGTGAAACGCATGTGTCAACTGCTGGAAATGTTGATGAGGCTCCCTTCAGGGACGCCTCATCTAATCCGTTGAAAAAAGGCGGACGCCTTTTTGACAATAGCGTAATAACTAACCAACAAATTGCTTGGTGTTTAAAAATACCACAGACCCAGGCCATTTGTGAATTGCTCGGCATTGATTATAACGAGAACCAGTTTTTCAAGTTTTTCAGATACAATGACTTTTTACTTACTCGAATCAAAAACATAACCACCGAAAATTACTCGGGAACTTTGTATGACCTTCAAATGAAAACCCAACACGACTATATGATTCATAATTGTATTGTACATAATGGAGGCGGCCGCAGAAATGGTTCGTTCGCAATTTATTTGGAGCCCTGGCACGCGGACATCGAAATGTTCCTCGAAATGCGTAAAAATCACGGCGACGAAGAACTGAAAGCGCGCGACCTCTTTTACGCGCTCTGGATTCCCGATCTATTCATGGAACGCGTCAAAGCGGACGGCACATGGACCCTGATGTGTCCCAATGAATGCCCCGGACTCGCCGACGTTTATGGCGACGCATTCGTCGAACTCTACACAAAATACGAAAAAGCGTGTAGGGGTCGCACCACAGTCAAGGCACGCGAGCTTTGGTTTAAAGTGCTCGATGCCCAGATGGAGACGGGAACGCCCTATATTTGCTATAAGGACGCCGCCAACCGCAAATCCAACCAACAGAATGTGGGAACCATAAAGAGCTCAAATCTTTGTGTTGCGCCAGAAACCATTATATTGACAGACAAGGGCCATGTCGAAATCCAGTCATTGGAAAACAAAAAGGTGAATGTATGGAACGGTAAAGAATACAGCGAAGTCGAAGTTAAAAAAACAGGTGAGAATCAAAAATTAATAGAAGTCCATACCGATGACGAATCCATGCTAACTTGCACACCTTATCATAAATTTTATATACAAGCAAAATACGCGGGTTCCAAAATCATTCAAACTGAAGCGCAAAACCTCAAACCTGGGGACAAAATTATCAAGTGCGAATATCCCATTATTGATGGACCAAACACGATGTTGTATCCTTATACACATGGATTTTTTTGCGGTGATGGGACATATGGTAAAACAACTGGTCAAGACCCAGTAAAATGCGTGTTCAAGTCGATTGACGGTCACTCTTTTTGTAAGCGCCATTTACTTTATGAAACTGAAAATAATACAACTAAAACCTATGAAGACAATGTCTATTGTAATGGAATCAGTTATGAAAAAAAACCCAAAATATATTTATACGGAGAGAAGAAAGAATTATTAGAACATATTACTTATAGAACCGTAAGTGAAAATAGTGGCAGACTGTCACTAGAATTACCGATGGATATTGACGAAAAGTTTTTTGTACCAATGAATAATACATTAACAGATAAAATGGAGTGGTTTTCGGGTTATTGTGACGCAGATGGTTCAATTGCGAATAATGGAACAAATCAACAATTACAAGTAGGCTCTATTAGTAAAGATTTTTTAATAAAAGTAAGATTAATGCTTCAAACATGTGGTATCAACCCCAAGATTAGAAGCAACAAAAAAGCGGGTACCAGTCTTTTACCAGATGGAAGGGGTGGTAAACGATTGTTTGAAACACAAGAACTGTATCGACTATTAATAACATCGACTGATTTACGTATATTGGTAGAAGCTGGATTTTCACCCAAGCGTTTGAAAATCAATACTGAAACTATTATACAACGCGCGGCATCCCATTTTATAAAAATCAAAGAAATCGTCGACAACAACCGAATTGACGACACCTTTTGTTTTACAGAACCAAAGCGCAACATGGGTGTTTTCAATGGAATATTAACAGGTCAATGCTCCGAAATCATGGAGTACTCTGACGAAAACGAAACCGCGGTATGTAACCTGGCGAGCATCGCGCTTCCCACCTTTGTCAAAAACGCCACATTCGATTACGACAAACTCGAAGAAGTCGCCGGCGTCATTACGCGAAACCTAAACCGCGTCATTGATATCAACTATTATCCCACGGAGAAGACCCGTGTCAGCAATATGCGCCACCGACCCATTGGAATCGGCGTCCAAGGGTTGGCGGATGTGTTCCTGACGATGAATATTGCATACCACAGTGACGCCGCGCGCGAACTGAATCGCCTAATTTTCGAGACAATTTATTATGGCGCGACAAAAGCCAGCGCGGACATGGCCGTCATCGATGGTCCCTACTCGTCATTTGCCGGCTCGCCCGCGTCTAAGGGCCAGCTCCAATTTGATTTGTGGAATGTGGAACCGACGCCTGGCCGTTATGACTGGACCACACTGAAAGCCCAAATCCAAACCACCGGAATGCGCAACTCGTTGCTTTTAGCCCCCATGCCCACCGCATCCACGTCGCAAATCCTCGGATTCAATGAGTGTTTCGAGCCATTCACCAGCAATATTTACAGCCGACGCACTATGGCGGGGGAGTTCATCCTGACCAACAAGTATTTGATGCGCGAACTGATTGCGCTGGGTCTGTGGAATACGGAACTGAAGAACAACATCATCGCGAACCAGGGCAGTATCCAGCACATCGATAATCTGCCGGAAGATATGAAACAGCGATACAAGACAGTGTGGGAAATCCCGATGCGCCATGTCATTGATATGGCGGCCGACCGCGGGGCGTTTATTTGCCAGAGCCAGAGCTTGAATCTGTGGATCGAAGACCCCACGTACAATTCGTTGACGTCGATGCACTTTTATAGTTGGTCGAAAGGGCTGAAGACGGGTATCTATTATTTGCGCCGAAGAGGCAAACACCGGGCCCAGCAGTTCACGATTGAACCGAAGAACGGGGAATGCGAATTGTGCTCGGCATAAGCGCTGGAAGCGCGACTCATGGAAGCGCTGGAAGCGCGACTCATGGAAGCGCTGGAAGCGCGACTCATGGAAGCGCT
>Ga0304729_1000811_pt1 | contig 21759 bp, 21 predicted proteins | sample C_131016_MF_Meta_FD_190475 | JGI IMG/M metagenome (GOLD analysis project Ga0304729, IMG submission 190475) | Freshwater microbial communities from Lake Croche, Canada to study carbon cycling - C_131016_MF_MetaG (v2) (version 2) | ecosystem: Environmental > Aquatic > Freshwater > Lake | place... | reverse complement strand
ACTTCTTGCTTGGCTTCTTGTAATTCAGATTCGAAATGATCCACAGCATCCGGGATGTTAGAAATATCCTTGGCTATCTTAGTATACCAACCCATTAAAAGTCCAATTCTTGTGTATCGTCTTCGTCGCCGAAGCCATCGTCATTGAGATAATATGCAATTGCTTGATCAAGTGTTTCATCAACACCTGCGGCCGCTTGTAATGCTTTGTCAGGTACTCCAAAATCTGCAAGTAGATCAATATAGCGTTCTGCTACAGTCTCTAATTGCTTCTTATCAAGATACTCGACAAAGTTTAACCAGATATCACCAATTTGTGTTTCATTCAACATCTTCTTCGTTCTCCTTAGGAATGGTAGGTGTAGATTTAAGATGATAATTATTCATTATCATATCTAATTTATCATCTTTCCATTCTTTTCGGTAGAATAAGTGTTCTTCTCCGGAGGTTGGATCAACATACTTTAGTCTGTTGCCTTGTTGTACAAGTAGTCCTTGTTTTTCAAAAAGATCTACAAGACCACTGTAAGGACTCATACCTGTTGAATATGGAATTTCAATTTGCAATGACTCGAAAGGTTTTGCATAACGTGTTTTCATAATCTTACAGGCAGCACGAATACCATGTACTTCACTTGTCTTAACACCGTTCTCGTCAGTCTTAAGTTTAAGTTTTTTCATAGCGACAACAATACTACTTGCATAGACAAATCCTTGTCCACCACTAATCTTGTCATCTGGATCAAACATATCTTGGCTTGCGTATGTGTGATTTGTACAAACCATACCTACGTTATAACTGCCAAACATGTTAACACAATTACGAACTAAACTGGTAAGAGCTTTGGGTTTACGGCCCATATCACCTTTCATGTCACCAGCTTCGAACTGGTTAATGTCAGTAGGGGTAAGCAACATACCCAATGAGTCTATGACAAATAAGACCTTAGGACGAGTCTCCATTGCTTTGTACTCTTTCATGAACTCGCTGATGGTTTTAGCAACATCATCAATCATAGCCATATTGAGTTTAAGCAATTTATCTTCACTTGTATCTACACCAAGTGCGTGTAGCCATGCTTCGTCTAGTGCATTTTCGCTATCAATTAAGATAACATAGATACCCTGTTCCTGTGCATTTTTAACAATGTTTGCAGAACAAATATAACTTTTACCTGCACCGGATTCTCCGGCAAATACAGTAACCTTGCCCAAAGGAATACCTTTGTGAAAGTCACCACTAATAAGGGCATTCAAAGCATAATTACCAGTGCCTACCCAGTCTGTAGGGTCATTAAATCCTACACCCAAACCGTCAATCGACTTAGTCAAGGTTTTTCTAAATTTACTTAGGTCAAACGCTTTGGTAGCCATATTAAACGTCCCTATCCATTTCACATGCTTCACGTACTAGTGAAACAACTTCATCTAAGGTGTTACACAAGATCTTAGCGTTGACATAATCGCCTTTCTTATTGCGTCCACCTGCTTCTACCATGAAGCCATTATCATACATATTAATTGTAAATGATTCATTTACTTTAGTCAATTTGTCGCCAAATGACTTTACTGTCTTTGTTGTTGCCATTATTTTTCTCCTATAGATAGCACGGGCGTATGACTAAGTCACAGAGGCCCAAACCAAACGTTTTACTTTTGACGATTGCGAATCATTGCCAAGATGTCTTGGGCACGATTGTCACCACCACTTGCTTCAGCCGCTGGTGCTGGTGCAGGAGTAGCTTTTGCTACTGGTGCAGGTGTGTCATCTTCGTCATGACTTACTGCTGGAGCAGGAGCCGCTCTAGGAGTAGATGTCTTTTGTGGATCACCAGTGTTCTGGCTCATACCAGCTGGTTTGAAGTACTGACCCCAACGTTCCATGTCATATGATTCGCCATCAACTGATGCTTCAAACATTTCCTTCATAACCTTTAACTCAACATCAGTTGGCTTTTTAGGCAAGAAGTCGTTCAGATTAAACAAACCATGTTGTTTAATTGCGGCCTGTTCAGCATCGTTCAGTGGACGTTCACGACGACTCCAAGTACTAGTAGAGTAGTCAGCGTAACCGCCTTTTGAACCTTTCTTCATACGATAGTCGATACCGTGTACGTAGTCTGTTGGCAAATCTTCCAACTCTGGATCAACCAATGCCGCACGAATGCTGGTAAAGATTTGTGGGCCAATGATAAATCTACGGATTGGATTTGCTGGTGTTTCTTTTTCCTGGAGTCCGTCTTCTACAACAAAACCTTGGAAAATGTAACTGCGTTTCTTCCAGTATTTACGACCCATGTCTTCCAATGCTGGATCCTTGAACCATGCACGTACTTCGCTCAAGATCGGGCATGTATTGCCTTCGCCATACATTTCCACGCATGGAACTTGTACTGTGATTTGTTTGCTTTCTGATTCACCTTTGATTCCAGCGAATGGCAATTTGATCATTGCACGTTCAACCCAGAAAAAAGTGTTATTGGCGTTACCATCTGGTAGGAAGCGTAGTGCCGCTTCGTCGCCTTCTTTAAGATTCCAGAATGGATAAATGGAATTGTCTCCACCTGTTCTGTTACCGTCTGAACCTTTCGATTCCGCTGCCTTAAGTTTTGCTCTGATTTCTGCTAATGTAGCCATAGTATTTCTCCTGTTGTAAGCCTATGTTTTGCATTTCTGCTATTTTTATGTGCCTGTATTGCTTTAGAACCTACTAAAGCAAAAAACGCATACATGTTATTGTATACGTTTTTATTTATCTTTGCAAGAGAAATCTTGCTTAAATGTGGTTTAATTTCACCAATTATTTGCGACCAAATGAAACTATTCTTGCCAAAGTTTGATCATCTGCATACTTAACTGATTCTTGTGTAGTGGGGTTACCCACTTTAATATATTCACCTTTTGGCGTCAATTGTGGAACAGGCTTAGTTGGTGCTGGTGCTGGTGCCGCTGGTGCCGCTGGTGCTGGTACCGTAGGTGCTTTTGGTGCTTTCTCTGTATCAAGTTCAGTAGTAAATGTTACACCGGGTTTTCCGTCCCATGTAAATCTGCCACCGCCTGGATTCTTTGGATCTTTTTTCATTTGAGCATTACGTGCCGCTCTAAATGCTTGTCCAAAACTTTGATTTGCTGGTGCTGGAGTTACAGTTTGAGTGGAAGAAATTGGTATATGATTTCCATAAACATCTTGTGCTGGATCACCACTAACAGCTGGAGGCACTGTTACTTGGCCTCCTTCTTGATCTTCACGGTCTTGATTATCACCAATTTCTTTTTCTCTTGCAGCCTGGGCATTTTGCCTGATTGCCGCTCCTGTGTCTGCGTCTTCTTGATCTCCTGGATGTACTTTAGTATCATCGGCCGGTTTTGGCTCATCTGGTGTTTTAGCCGCTTGATCAATAGCAGCCTGTGCATTTTTCAATGCTTCAACTGTTTCTGGATCGTGGTCAGCACCTTCTAGTTTTTCAATCTCAGACATTATAGCCTGACATTGTTGAATTAATCCGGCTTTATCAGATGCAGGTGCCGCACTGCCGGTGGCCGGAGGAGGCGGTGTGCCAGCCGTAGCAGTTGGTGCAGGCAATGGAGTAACTGATGGACGAGCTTGGATTGGTGCTTCGGCTTCTGCAATTAAATTACGCAAACGCCTCATTGTTTCTTCCATTGGGCCAGTGGTAACTGCTCCACCAGTTTTAGCATCTCTAGTTCCGATCAATGCTAGAAGACTGGTGACAGCTTTTTTCAATTCTTCAACTTTTGCGTCTACTGCGGCATCAGTTTGGATTTTTTTCTGGGCAGCAGATTGATTAGCAGTATTTTGTGTTTGTGCGTCTGCACTTGCACCACGCCCAAATAAATTTCTAGTTAGATAGTCAGCTTGTTCAGCATTGGGCATTTTTCCATCCCACTGATCGAATGGAGGTAGTTCTGGAGGTAATCCGTAACGCTGTCTAACAATATCGTCCTTTGGAGGATAAGATACTTCTGCCTTGTTGTACAAGTCTTTTATTTGTTGCAGGGCCATTGCATAATTACGTTGGCTCTTTTTACCTTGCTGTGCAGTAGTTGCTTGGTAATCGGGTTTGCCCCAAGAACTCGGATCGTACCATGCTTCATCAACTTCACTGTTGTTTTCTAAAACTAATTTTTCTCTTAGTGAATTAACACGTTTAGATAATTCGGCTTCTGTAATTTTTTTCATAATTATTTAATTCCTGCAATTTTTAACCATGATGCTAATTCATCAGTTTCGTTCATACCGGGCATGTTCATACCTTGTTTAGGCATCTTACCCATGATCTGTTGCATCATGGCGTTTGGATCTATGTTGCCCGTATCGCCTGGCATTTGGCCCTGCGGCATCTTACTCATGATACCTTTCATCATGGCTTGTGGATCCAATTGTCCATTATCTCCCATGCCAGGTATATTCATACCTTTCATCATGCCGCCTAGTTTACTTTGAATACTTTTTTGCATAGCTTCTGGACTAGATCCGTCAAAACCCATACCAGTAACCATATCTCTAAATTTGGCCATTGCATCTGCATAGCTTGCTGGTTTGCCGTCTATTGTGCCAGTTTGATTATTATTTGCTGTTTGGCTTGCTTGTGGTGCAGTTGGAGTCGCACCATCAGGCATATCAAAATTATCTTCTTCTTCATCGTCGGGTGCATCATACGGACCCATGCCAGGATTATCTTCGTCTACACTGTGAGCTTGATGTGGTATCCCAGCCATTTGTTTCATGCGATTTAAACCACCTGCATCACTGCTGGGATCCATCTTTTCAATCATAGCTAGTACTCGACTCACATCTTCCTTGGTGGCATGTTCGTATTCACCATTCTTGAAGTTGGACACCACGTGTTGTTTGGTCCAAGTACCGCCCTTGGTAAAGTTACCTTCTGTGATGGTTGCATCTCTGTTCCAAAAACCAGAAATGCTTTTTAATATTTCCTGCACACCGTCGCCACTGCTGTGTGATTTCATACCAATGCTGACTGGATCAATGCCACATTCTTTCAATGCACTCATTAGACTCATTTTTCTAGAACCAAAATCTAATTCGGTATCAGGGCCAGCACCACATTCAACTGCTTTGATCAATTTGGCTTTTAACTTGCTCATACCCATACTTTCTCTAACTGGAGCAGTTGGTGCTTCTGGAGCAGTTGGTGCTTCTGGAGCAGTTGGTGCTTCTGGAGCAGTTGGTGCAGTAGGTGCTTCTGGTGCAGTAGGTGCTGGAGTTGCTGGCATATCTTGTCCACCAACAGGCATGTCGTCACTTTCCGGACTACTAAATTGTAATTCTCCTGATCGAATTAAATCTGCAAGGTCTTTATTATGTTCGGCCATTTGATTTAAGATTACTTCAATACCTGAACGCATATCTAAATCAGCTGTGTTGTTCAAATGATCTAACATAGAAGCAAATTCTGGATCAGGAATCAATTCTTTAATTTTATTAAGATTAATATCATCTGGGCCGCCTTTGAGTTCTGTCTTAAAAATATCATTTAATTCAGAGACTGCACCAGGACGCTGTTGTGGATCAAAAATTCCGCCAAGTGCGTCAGAGGCAGCACCATCTTCAGGAAGGATGCCATTCATGAAATTTTCAAATGCTTGTTCGGGATCAAATCCTTCCTTCTTAGGAATGCCTTTCTGTGCCAATGCTTTGGCGGAATCTCTTCCAGTACGATTAGGATTGTGTGGTTTCTTAAAGGGAGATTTGTCTTTCTTCCCCGCTTCACGTTCCTTGGCTTCGTCATCTGTTTCCCAAGGTAGCGTTTCTTCATCTAACAAATCGTCAGCAGTTAATTCACGCACTGGCAATTCACTTTCGTCAATTAGTTTAAAAATGTAAGGAAATACACCTTTTAATTCTTCGTTAAATGTGCGGATAGTCAAACGATCAATCCAGTCATCCATTACAGATTCGGGGATTATTTGTTCTTCGTGCTCAACAAACGATTCTGCAAATTGTTGGTAATATGCAGGGCGTTGTAAAGAATGAATTTCTTTCTTAACAGCTTCAATGCGTTCCATTACTTTGCTGGTAATATCGCCCATTGCTTCACTCAGTTGTGCTTGGCGTCCCACATAGTTTTTAAATTTGCGTAGGCTTGCTAATTCTTCACTCAATCCAGTAATGTGTTGTCCAATACCATCATACGGATGACCGCCTGCTTTGATATGCTCTGCCAATGCACGGGCACCATTTAAATGCTTGACAGGATAACGAAAACGTTCCCCCATTGCATTTTCAATGTAAATGTTTTCAATGTGCATTGTGCGGCCAGCGGCAAGTTCAGGATTAATTTGTTGACTGTGTTTAATAATTAATCGTGCTTCTCCGAGATCCTGGTAGCTCATCTTCGAAGTACCAAACAACTTGTTTTCCATAATCATATCATCCTTAACTTTGGAGCGAAACGCATAGTCTCTTTTATCTAAATTACTTTTACCCATTCTTTTAACATCATAATTCAATAGCCTATCTTTGGCAAATTGCCTAAAACTGCGAATAAATTTAAATGCACCGGGGTGTTTCTTTGAAACGATATCGCCACTAACTTCCAACACGACGCCTTCGTCTGCATCGAGTGTAACGGAAATAGTGCCAATTTCGTCACCATCTTCTTTGTATTCAAACTCGAAAAATCGAGCTTTGGGTATGTCTTGTTTTTTACTTAATACGTTGGCTTCTTCGTCTCCGATACGAATATCAGGAAAGCGTGTCTGTATTTTTCCGTAAAGGTCTTTGGCAATTGTATCTAAGTTGGCATCCATATAATATTTATCAAACGTTAGAGGAAATGAATATGGGTAGTGGTGCGGCCCAATCTTCAGTAAAATCGTTATTAACACTCATAGTTTCAAATACCATAGGATCCCATTCTGCTAAAATAACACTCATACGTATTACCAGCAATAATGCACTTACTAAATCATCGTGTTGCCCAACTTTTGCCTTGAAACTTGTGCCAGCCGCAATAAATGCCTTGAGCTCTGTGATCAAGGGTCTGCTGTTTAGTTTCATTTTGTTTTCTTCAATTAGGTATTTTAGGCGGGCACAAGCTGATATTTTGCTGCCAAATGTAGTGTTAAATCCCTTGCGAAATTTACGAATATGCCCTTTCTTTACAGGTTCGCTCACAAACAATCCTGGGAATGTTTCCTCTCCAAGATCTTTAATAACAACCAATGCGGCTTCGCCAACGGTATTATTTTCCACGCTCCAGTAGATACTATTGGTATATTCTTGTCCAATTTCGTCTTGAATGTATCTTACAATATCTCTGAATATTCTAACTTGATCTTGAATGATTGTAAGATTGTGTTGCCATTCCCCACACTGTATCATACTGGGTAATTCAAATATTTGTATGGCAGCATAGTCGCCACCTGTTCCTAAACTTGGATCCAGTGCAACAACATATAAGTTTCCCGGGGTTGGTTTCTTAAACCAACGAACTTGTCCCATTTTAGTGATAGGCTCTTTACCGGTAAGTTCGCTTAGTTTAATACTGTTGATAAGTGTTTCGTCATATACTAGAAACTCGCATCCGTATTCACGACGGAAACGTTCTTCACCAATGCGACCCATTTCAACTTGCTTCCAGTTTTCATCACGATCCGGATGTTCATTCCATTCTGCACGGAATCCGTGAAAGCCATTGATACCAAGGCCGTCTTCTTTTTCGTTACCAAACTCGTCAAACGTGTTTTTACTTTCTTTCCAAATTAGTGCAAATTCGTCTTCATCACTGTTTGGAGTGCTTGTAATGATTGCTCGTCCACCTGTTGCCAGGGTTGGTGAAATTGAGGTCCAAAATTCAGTTGCAATATTGGGTTGAACAAATGCAAACTCATCACAGTATAGTAAGGATATTGACATACCGCGGCCAGTGTTGCCAGTAGTAGTTGCTGATACGATTCTTGATCCATTTTCAAACTCAATTGAGCCCTTGTTGTAATTTACCACACCTGCACGAATATTGTCAGGGCATAGTTCATATCCATAGCGGATACGTTGCATGATTTCCTGTGAGCCTTGGTATTTGTGTGCGGCCACTAGAATAGTTTGATCCGGATGGAACATGGCAAACCACAACAAGTATGCTGACGCACAAGTTGTTTTGCCACTTTGTCGTGGCAGCATGTTTACATTAAATCGATAACTGTGATAACTTTCTAATAGTCGTTCTTGATATTCAAATGGTTCAAACAACAACTTGCCTTTGACAGGGTGTTGTATATAGAAAAACTTTTTGCTGAAATACAAATACCCATTTACTGGATCGGAGCAGGCCAGCAGATCTTTGATATCACTTTCTGTGAACTTTTCTTTGGTATGTGCTTTCTTGGTGATTACACCATCTAAACTTTTTGACATAACTTTATTTACATAAAAAAAGCACCGCGAAGGTGCTTTTTTGGTATATTGAATAAATGTTTATCTTTCCATGCGGGCGTCAAAGTCTGCTCGCATACCGGCTTTTTTATCTTCGTGACGCTTTAATGCGGCTTTGGCCTTTTCATCTCCAGCTTCTGCTTTCTTTTTTAAGTCGTCTACACGTGACTTTTCTAAATCGCGAGCGTGTTGTGCGGCAACTGAATTAGGATTATATCCTTCTTCATATTGTTGACGTGTTTTGATTTCTTGATAGAGGTTTGACAACTGACCAACAAGTTCTTCGCTTACTTGAGTGTAAGGATTGCCGCCACCGCTTGCCTTACGCACTTCATGATCGCCGCGGCCATCGTTTGATCCAATGTCAGTAACTGTATTCTGTGGAAATGTTCTTTTTCCACTTGCACCGGCCATAGAGTTAGCAAACTGTTCCATCTCTGGTTCCATCTCTCCACCAAACACCACATCCATCTCGTCATGATCCGTGTGTGGCTCGCCTACATTTTCAATGCCTTTAAGAATATTCATCAAGTCACGAATGCCGCCATCACCTGAGCCATTCATGCTAACACTCATAGTAACTGAGTCTTCTTGCCCTGAGTGTTCGTGGCCCATGCTCATAGGAAGTGCCATCATATCTCCACATTCTTCCATACCTTCGTCTTTTAATTTTCCAGTACGCTCTAAATCTTTTAGCATGTCGATACGATCACGATAACCACTAACTCCTGGTTTGATATCATGTGCAGCCATACGTTGTTGAACAGTAGGATTATCAGCATGTTTCATAGTAGTATCGTATTGGTGACTGTGTTGTGGATTAGTACCTTCATCGATTGCTCTGATTTGTTTGTACAATGACATAAAATTTTCATTGCTGTTTTCATTGATTGATTCTTTCAAGCCGGCGGCTTGCAGTGCGGCTGTTGTTTCTCCGCCAGGCTGGCCACCCTTCATTTGCCCGTTTACAACTGAAATGTATTGTACTGGAGATCTGATAATGGCAGTTCCGCCTGCATTTTTATTCTGTATCCAGTATGTATTACTTTGTGTGTCAAGTACAGCAGGGTATTCAGCACCAGCCACTGTAGTTTTTGTTAAAGTAAATCCGTTACCTAAATCTTTCCCTTCAGCTGGCATCGCGGCTGGTGCTGGCATTGGTGTAATTGATGGACGAGCGACAGGAGCCGGCTCGGCTGGTGCTGGCCTTGGGCTGTAACTTCCTCTATCTTGAATTGGTTCTTGAGCCGGTGTACCTGGATTTGGTTGCCATGTTATGCCACCTTCATCAATGTTTTTGATCTTGTTGTAAATGTCTGAGAAGTTCATATTATTTTCCTTTCCTTGGGTCTGGATTAGTTACTTTGCCAAAGACCCCAGTAGTCGATGCTGGCTTTTCTGTTTTTGTAGATTTTGTTGCTTTTTCAGCAGGAGCTTTTTTAGCTAATATTTTTTCGTTGACACCTGTATATTGCGTAAGTTCAACTTTATTTTTGCCTAACTCTTTTAACAAACTCATAACGTGCTTGTCACCAACTGTAGCTTGTCCAGTTACTTTTTCGTATTCTTTTTCAATTAATGCTTCGCCAGTTGGCTCGTCATTTGCATGATTAAGATCTTCTTCTTCTTGTTCTTTTAAATTACGAACTTTAATACAACCTGCTGGAACAGCACAATGCTCTGCAATTAAATTTTGTACTTCTAAACTAGTAGCAGGATAGCCGGTGCATACATCAAACATAGTGATACCTACATTTGCTAATCCTGGAAAATCTGTTTGTGTTTCTTGAATAGGAGTGCTTTTTCCACTGCTACAACTTTCAACTTGGAACTTGGATAAGGCCCGTTTAATCAGCATAGAACAGTCTTTAGGACAGTCTCCTGCAATTTTAACTTTAAATTCGTAGACTTGTTTATTTTCTACTAAGTATTCTTTGAATGATTTCATGTTAGATTCCTGATAGTGTATTTATTTCATATTGCGTAGTTTTTCTAACAAACTATTGCGATCAGTGATAATAACACCATCGCCTTGTATGCTAATACCAGAGTCTTCTTGAATTGAATCGTTATCTAACTTTTGTTTCTTAAGCTGAAGATCAATCATCTTTAACTTTTTATCTATTTTTGCGGCTTTGGCATCAATTGCGTTTTTCAACATTCCACCTGCAACTTCAAAGATGCGTCCGCTATAACGTGCTTCCACATTCATGCCCAAATCCATAAGATCATCAAATGCATCTGTAGCACGAGTTGCCAGTGCATCAAATTCTGCGTCGCTTTCAGCAAGTCCTTTTACTGCTGGTAATGCAGCCGCAATCTTGTCAAACTCTGACATATCGCGTAAAAAAGGTTGAGACATTTCTGCTTTAACAGCGGCTTTTTCTTCGTCTTTAACGACTTTTTTACTTTCAGGTAGGTTTAAAATTTCTTCAAGTTTCTTCATAATAATACTTATGCATTTCCTTGGTGGAACAAATCGTTTTCGTTAAGAATGCGGAACTTTATACCCTGCTGTCTACACCATATATTGGCGGCGGCCCATTTGGCTTGATTCTTAACATACTGTGCTTGATTGTATTTGTTCTTACCCACACGCTCCAGTATAGTTTGGCTTGCTGGCTTGACTTCGATCAATTCCACTATAATTTTGTTATTCTTATCCACATATTGTATGAAAAAATCAGGAACATATATTGTGTTGCGGCCAGTCAGCGGATCTCGGTATGGGATATTGATGGCTTCGCTGGCCCATTTCTGAACACTTTTATTAGTGTCGCAAAATCGCATAAAACTCCATTCCCAACTGCTACGGTATGTGGGAATCTTAGTTCCCACATATTTTTCAGGTTGTGTCATGGTAAACTTACCGCGGGCAAATTTACTGGCCATGTTAAACTAGAATATTACGACTTTCGTAACTATCCGCAAGAGGTGCGATTTTGTATCCAAGCAAACTAACTTTTTCTCGATATGCGTTTAATATCTGTGCTATAATTTGACTTAACTTTACATCACTTACTGTCTTTAATGTATCCAATAGTTCAAAAGAATTTACATTATCTAGCCGTGCTTGATTAAGCAGTACGATTGAAATGCTTCTTGAGCTTTCAGTATCAAATCCTCTTTTTAAGAAAAATCCAACACTTGCATCAATTTCGTTTGCTGGGAAAGTAACTTCATTAACAAAAAATTTATCAAAAAATTGTTTGGTATCAAGCGATTCGTTTGTATTAATAGTTGGTAAATTACTGGCCATTATGGTTCTATACCTAGATTAATTTTTTTAGCAATTGTAGTACTGTTGTTTGTTACATTGAAGGACTGCGGAAATGTTGTGTCCTGAATTCCACCCACTGTTTGTATAGTACCTGTTGATAATAACCCTGATATACCTGTCACAGGTTTATTTTGCATATTCTGATATGAATTTATACTTGTTGTAGTATTACTTAATGCCTCAGGAGCATTATTGATAACGTTTTGTTGTGCAACAAAACTTGGACTTACATTGTCAATTTGCGGCAGGCCTTGTAATGGACTCGGAGTTAAGTCATAGTGTTCAAGTCCAAAACCTTCCACATTTTCTGAATTAACAATTCCCATGTCGTAACTGACTGCTTCGTAGGATATGCCCATGGTAAACTCATGCACTTCCTTAGATGCATATCCCACTTCTTTATGATCAAACGATTTAATAAGAGGATTATATAATTTATAACTAACGTACTCGTGCCGTGCCATTTGATATATTGTAATATAGTTGAAGAATGGTGCAGTACTGCCATTGTCTAATCCGTATGCAGATTTAATAAAATCGCTATTTCTAGTGGCATTTCTATTATAAGCACCAGACGATTTAGCACTTATAGAGTCGGCATAGTAATAACTATAGTAATTTTGCCATAACTGATTAATTAGACTCATATTATCATCGTGAAACGTAATGGAAATATCTTCAAATTTATGTTGTGACTGAATTACTTTTTTTCTATTATACTGATTAACTTGTTCAGTAGCCATGGTAAATTTTGGCAAACCAATCTTTTTAACCAGCATATTAATTTCATTTCTATGGCGTTGAGATAAGTCTATTGTTTTCATTGCCGCTGGATTAATATTAAATGCCACATGAAATTGAAAATCAAACTTAGGTGCAAGTCTAAACTGATCTGATGCAAACATCCTGCTTGCGTGTTGAAAATCACGTAAGAGTACATGCGAATCTGCTGTTAAAAATTTTGTTGGAGTGAATGCCATAACAGTATTTATTTAAAATATAAACTACGTAGTTAATGACTAGTCATTAAAAAACCCACCGAAGTGGGTTTTTATATATCTTAGTAGAGTCCGCCGCCGGTGACAGCAGTACCACGTTTTTGTACAAATCCTGGAGTACCCATACCAGCACCAGCACCAATTTGTTGTGCATTATCATATTGAATTGACAAGTCAATTAACATGATGTCTGCACTACCGGTGTAGGTAAGAGCTTGATAGTTTGTTGATTCTAAGTAGCAACCATACAATTCCCAAGTTTCAAGTACTGTAATTGCTTCGGCACCGTTACCGCCGTCAAGCATTTCAATACGTGTGATAAACTTGTAATCGCCTGCTGAAGTAGCACTTGCTTGTTCAAAGAAGTCAAATTGTTTCTGGTTTTGTTCGCCAACGAGTTTAGTAACTGCGTTAGTGACGTCGTCGCGTAGTTTGATTGCGATAGGAGCCCATGTGGGTTTACCAGCATAGTGAATCTTGCTGTTGTAAACTTCGATAGTCTTATCTTCAAACTTAACGCTTGGGCGGGCCGCGTCAGCGACTTGTTTTGTTAATTCAACAGTACTACCTGAGACACCAAAGTTTTCAAATGAAACACGGAAACGGTATTTCATTTTTGGCATTAGTAGACCCTGTGTAGCAGAGCTTTGATTACTTGCTAGCGGTACTGTAAATCTTGATAATGATGCAATTGACATTTATGTTCTCCTAATTAGTTTTAAGCTAACCCTTTAATTTCGCCAGTGTTCTTCAAGCGTAGTGGAATGTAGATGAATTCAACTGCTTTCACTGGTTCAATCGCGACATCAAGGTATAGTTCGCTACGATCGATTCTTGCAGGTGTATTGTTTGAAGTATCGCACACTACCAAGTAGTCGTACAATGCACGTTGTCCTACCAACTCAAGCAATAGGCTTTCTGCGGCTTGTTTAATTTCATTACGTGTGATAGTGTCGTTTGGTTCAAACACATATGGTTTAGCCAACTGGGAGAACTGTCTACGTAAGTAAATTACTAAACGAGCAACGTTAATACGATCCAATGCACTTGCACTCAACTGGCGTGTGTACTGTCCGTAGTTAACTAAGCCTGTGCCTGTGATGTATGTAATTGGATTTACATGAATGCTTGCCAGTGTATCACGCTGTCCAGTATTCAATGCAGTTGCATTAAATTCACCGGTCAATGGATCAACATAACCCACTGAGCTAACATTAGTAATACCACCACGACGTGTTCCAGCTGGAGCAAACCATGGATAAGAAACATTATCACTTAGAGCAATTGTACGCAACATCATGTGGCTTGGAGGAACAACAATATTATTACCTAACAAGTCTGTTGTGTATCCCCATGGATAAAACACACCCAGATAAGCGTCTGTTGCAATTAATCCGTCGTCGCCGTTTATTGCGGAATTTGCGGTGTTGTTGCCCCAGTTGCTTAATGTTGTAGCATCTGGTGTTAAACGTGCTGGTGTATCGCCAACCACAAATGCAGTTTGCCCACGATCGTAGTTTAAGCCAACCAAAGCCGTAATTGTTTCAATATATCCTGGGCAAGCCATCAAGTTGAAAATACGTGACTCTTCATCGCGTAAGTTAGTGTTGCCGTTAATTTCTGCATTCAATGCGGCAAGTACAACTTCACGTACAGCTTTACGTCCAAATGATCCTGCACCGTTAATTTGATTAGCGGCATAGCTGACCCAACGTGCTGGATAGTAATCTGTCATCACTTCGTCTTCGTAGCGATGATTACGTGCAAGAACATCAACATAGGTTTCGTGATATTTCTTAACATTAAATCCGCTACGACGTAAATTCCATAGTAACATACCACGTGGATATAATGCTGGATCTGGTGCGTCAAAATCTACAAAATTGCTATCTAACAAGTCCATAATAGAGCTTGCATCTGCACCCATGCCAGTTGTGTTCCAACGTGCGTCTGCAAATAAAACACCATTTTGTGTTGTTTGATCTGCATTATCAAGTAATACCCACTTTTTAGTAGTACCGTTAAACTTAGATATTAACGGGAAGTTTTCTAAATCAGCAGTACTAATCCATAAATCACCATCAACTAACGATGTTCCGTCTGATTGTAGTGTTGGTTTAGATGCACTAACAATTGGACCTGTTGGATTGCTGCCTGAAACATAAGAATAACCAGCCCAATTTGTGCCGTCGTGTATCATGATATCAACTTCATCGATCATAGTATTATACCACAATGTACCGTCCATTGGAGTTGATACAGGTGCAGTGTCGCTTGATGTAATATCAAAAGATGATGTCCATAAACTTGCAACACCAACGGCATTGCCTGCTGGGTCAATGTAGTAATTGGTAGTTGTACCAGTTGCAAATAGTACATTTACTGGGGTATTAGACTCATTATAGAATTTAATATCTCCGCCTTCTGTATGACTAATAACAATTTGATTAGTATTAGTTCTTGTAGCAGTTACAGGAAGTCCAGTTAATTGTGAGTGTAATTGATCTAGCAATGAATTTACGTTTTGCACAGGATCAGACCCTGCTGTAAACTCTACAAAAATACTAGAGTAAGTGTTATGTCCTGCACGGGTTATGTCCATTGAAAATGCATTAGTACCAGAATCAAAATTATGACCCGATGTAACTGCAATTGAAGTCACTGTAGTCGGGCCAACACCTGAACGTGCATAGATTTTAGAATCTGCTAAAAATTCATATTCAGAATCATCTGTTTTTACATAAACAGTGCCAACTGCTAAACCTAATCCGCCTGTTAATGGATCCAATCCGTTAAGGGCTTGGGCCGCGTTTGGATATAAAGAAACTGCTTGCTCTACCCATGCACTGGTAGCTGAACTATACTTTTTAACGATATAGTCTGCACCTTTGTTAGGCTTGGTTGTTTTAATCCATATTGAACCAGTTGGATTACCGTTTGAGTCAAATTCTGGAATTTGTGTGTGCTTGCTGATTTGCAATGCTGGTGCATGGTAAGTGGTTGAATCCAATCCAACTTTTGTTACTGCGGTACCACTGATTGTAATGTTAGCACCTGTTGAATAAAGATTTAAAAATCCGCTAATTGCGGCAGCAGTAACACCTGACACGTGATGTGCAATGGCAGCAACTAATGTAGTTAAATTAGTTGCACCAGTTACTACATAACCGTTAATAACAAGTTCGTCCCCTGTTAATAATGTAGGGTTAAATGTAGTTCCAGTTGCCGATGGCCAGCTTGCTTTCCAAGCATTTGTTCCAACTTGAACCCATGTTCCTGCGGCTGTGTCTGTTAAAACTTTTTTGTAGTATAATCTGTTAAGATTAGTAGTTGCTACTAAAGCATATTCGCCGTTTGCACCAACAGAGTTTGCTGGGCCGCTGGATGGGTCAGTATTGTCTGATAGTTGGTTAACATCCGTAATAACTGTTGGATAACGTACATTAGTTGTGTCCCACATGCCAGTGTCTGCATTATACTCATTAACACCAAACTTAGTGTCTGCTGTATCAAACCAATATGTTCCATCAGCTGGTTCACCGTGTGGTGCGTCTGCTTTGCCAGTTAGTTGGGCAAGATCTAAATCTGCACGAACAACATAAGCACGATTGCTTACGCCCAAGAAACTGTAAGCAGCCTCTAAACCATATTCATTCTGTTCACCAGCATGGATAGGGTTGTTGTTTGAATCAGTGTAAAATTTAGGAATACCAAATGTATCCGATAAATCTTTCTGGCTTGTAAGCAAATATATTTTGCCTGCATTAGCTGCCAGCGTTCCAGGTGCGATACCAGTACCTGCACCATTTTGTTTATTTTCTGCGGAAGCAACAACAATTAACGGTACAGTGCCTGGGGCAGCTGGAGTGTAGAAACTCTCGTCTATTACTGTTACGCTTACACCTGGTGAACTTAATTGAGCCATATGTTTTATCTCCATGAATACATGTTCTAATGTATTTATAGGTTTTTTGGTTTTTCAAGCTGATATACCATACTGAAAAGGCCTCTAAAAGGCCTGGTTTTGTTTAAATACAATATGAGACCATTATGTTCATGCGGATATTGGCCAGCCGCAGTTAATTATCGTAAGAACGGACAGACATACTATCGCAGTATGTGCAATGTCTGCATGAAAGGTGTAGCTAATGCTGGTATTGCTAGATGGTATCGCTCAGGATACCGCATTAAATCAGTGTGTGATAAATGCGGATTTAAAAGTCCATACTCAGAAGTGTTTGCTGTATTTCATGTAGACGGCAATTTAGATAACTGCCGTCCTACTAATCTTAAGACTGTGTGTGCAAACTGTCAGAGGCTTCTTCATCGAGAAGGTGTAAAGTGGAAACAGGGAGATTTGACACCAGACCTTTGACCTGTGCAAACAAGTCGTCAATAGACTTGTTATTGTCTAGCACAGCATCAAATTTAGTTCCAACCCATGCAGTTTCGCTAGCATGTATCTTTTGACGTTTAATTCGTTCACTACTAATAGCATAACTCATATTTTTATCGCCGGCATTCATATTTACAGCATCGTCGTACCAGCCAGGTTCTGGACCGCGAACGACACGTACTACAATGCCGCCGGCATCTTTGATTGATTTGATTTCATTAGGAAAACGGCAGTCTGAAATAACAATATCGTCCGTGCTATTACGTAGTTTGTTCTCCAATGAAGCAATCCAAATATCATCGTGAAATGCTTTGCGGCAAACTTCTGTACCCCAGTATTGTAACACCCAACGTGGAGTTAAATCGGGCATATTTAGGCGTTGTGCCCACCATGGATCTACTTGTTCACGCCATTCACGGGCTTGTTTTGTTCGGCCTTCTAACATGGTTCTATCCCAACCAAACACTTGTGCCACTGCATCTTTGAGACTGTTGGCAAAAGATTCTCGACGGAATCCGTGAAAATTAGTAAGGTAATCAGCAATGGTATCTTTGCCAGAACCAATAAATCCGCAAACGCCTATAATCATAGAGCCCCCTAAAGTAACTCTATTATATAACAGTTTTATTACAAGGTCAACTTGTTTGTTAGCCAATTACAAAAGAGTAACCAGTGCCACCGGCTATGTAAGTTTCCATTTCCTTATCAAGATCTTTAAGTTCGGCAGTACCAGCAGTCAATAGTGCTGTGCCATTCAGTGTGATAGCACTACCAGGCCCCGCAATACTGCCAAACTTAGAGCGTGCTTCACCTAGCATGATTTTACAACTTGCCAGTGTGTAATCTTTAAGCCATTGCTTGGCATAGATATCTTGTAGCAATACCCAGTCTGGACGATAGTTCTGACTTTTAATTAGAATTTGTTCGCCTTGTGCAAACGGACGTTGTAGAATATTCAAGATATGACTTGTGGGCTTCCAACTGAATTCAATGTAAGATCCAAACATCTTACCCACTAACTTTTGATAGCCTGCAAATAATTCGTATGTTGCAAGCCCGCCCATCATACTACCTGACATTAGATAGGTATTTGTATAGGCCAAATTAAATGGTTCAAATAATGTGCCACCAGCACCCATTCCGCTTCTACTGCCAATTGCTCTGCGAAATACACTTTGTACATTAATGATTTCATCGGGCAATCGATATTCGTTTTGATCCATTATCAGTTCAAGGAAACTATAACTTTCTTCCACTGCATTTGGACTACGTTGTCTGAAGCGATTTAACGCACGATCAAGTCCAGTTTCATAATGAATAGGGTCAAGTTCTACTTCAATCATGCCGTCGCCCAGCATGGTCCGAACATAGTCAAAAACTTTGTTTCGTTCTAGTAATGAATTAGATTCTGTTGTTGATGGTAAATCGTCCATATAAGTTCTCCATGTATATTTATCAAGCGATAAATATCATATGCCAAGACTATCACTGTATAAACCCGAACGTGGGCAAGATTATAAATTCATGGATCGCCAAATTTCTGAGATGTTTCAGGTTGGCGGAACGGATGTGTACTTGCACAAATACATGGGCCCAAGATTAAACCCTAACGGTACCGCAGATCAACCTGTAATTGATTCATATAATGTAGCAAACATACAGGATTTGTTGTTTTTAGAAAACCGTGATAGAAAATACGAAGAAGAAATTTATCGTATCCGTGGTATCTATAACGTGCAGAATATTGACTTTAATCTAAGTCAGTTTGGATTGTTTATTGATAACGATACAATTTACATGACTGTGCATATTAACGATTTTATCAAGTACATTGCCCGAAAGCCCATTAGTGGCGATGTAATAGAATTACCGCATTTGAAGGATCAGTTTGCGTTAAATGATTACGATATTGCACTACCACGTTATTATGTAATTGAAGATGTTGGCCGTGCCAGCGAAGGATTTAGTCCGACCTGGTATCCACATTTATACAGATTGAAACTTAAAAAAATAACAGACAGCCAGCAGTTTGCTGACATTCTTAACAAACCTGCAACGGATGCAAATGGCGACCCAAGCGGATTAACTCTTCGAGAATTACTGAGTACTCATAATAAAGAACTTGAAATCAACGATCAAGTTGTCGCACAAGCAGAAGCAGATGCACCCAAGAGTGGTTACGAAACTAGGCAGTTTTATACACTTGCTGTTGATTCTACAGGTAAACCAACATTAACAACTGCGGATGAAACTGACATCAATGCGGCTTCGAATATAAGAGCAAGTCAAGTGAATGGTGTGCCTGAACGCACAGGTTATTCTGGATACCTAGTAGGCGATGGTTTTCCAGTCAACGGATATGACTTTGGGTTTGGTATACAGTTTCCCATGGCACCTGCACAAAATGATTTCTTTTTGCGTACCGATTTTTTACCTAATCGACTGTTTAGATTTGACAGTACAAGATGGATTAAAGTAGAAGATGCAGTACGAATGAACATGACCAATAACGATAAAAGAAGTACATTTAAAACTAATTTTATCAATAATACCAATTATATGTATACTGATATTGTTGCTACAGATTATGTAAAATTAGTAGACGGTGATACAACTGTACTTACTAATATAGCATCCACTGTTACAGCACCGTATGTTGTGTTAAAACTTGAGACTACTAAATTAGAATATGCACTTGCAGATTATCCAAATTTAATTTCTGTTAACGGAGATTTTATACAAATAGAATTGCCAGTTATAAATTTAGTACAGCAAACAATTCCGTATGCAGGAGCTTGGATAGTAACATTATACAATGTACGTGAAGAAGAAAGACAAAGTCTTTCTAAAGCACTTAAACCAAAGGCAGATTTATAATGCAATTTTTCTACGATGGTCAAATAAGACGATATATTACACAAACAATACGTGTATTCAGTAACTTCGTAGTCAAGTATGGCGATGGTACTCTTGTGCGTATTCCTGTTATGTACGGTGATGCTGATAGACAAGTTGCCAGTATCATACGACAAAACAGTGAAAATAAAGTGAACAGCATTCCTAGAATTTCTGTGTACGTTACCGAATTAAGTTTAGATCGTAATAGGCTTAGTGATTCTAGTTTTGTGGGCAAATTGCATTTTAGAGAACGTGATACCCAAATAGATCCAACTACTGGTAAAGAAACATACAATCAAAGTCAAGGACGTAATTATACTGTTGAACGAGTAATGCCAACTCCGTTTAAACTAACAATGAAAGTGGATATATGGGCCGCTAATACTGACCAGAAACTGCAAATTATGGAACAACTATTAGTACTATTCAATCCAAGTTTAGAATTACAAACAACTGACAACTATATTGACTGGACAAGTTTAACAACTTTAGAACTAACAGATGTAAAATGGGGAAGTAAACCTATCCCAGTAGGAAACGATACTCCAATTGATATAGCTACATTAACAGTAGTAACTCCAATTTGGATTAGTCCGCCCGCTAAAGTTAAACACCTTGGTGTTATTACTAAAATTATCACAAGTTTTTATCAAGATTCAAATTCAAGCCCAAGTGGTTATATAGATGGCCTGGGGCAAGATCTTGCAGGCCCTACAACCTCATTTTCAACTCCGCTAACTGTAATAGCAAGAACTACTAGTGGAAATTTTGGAATACAAGTCTACAACGGTGAAGTTCGATTAATGGCAGAGAAGGAAAACGCAGTACCTAAAGATAATCTTTTAGAATTGCCTATTAAACAAGGGCCCGCAATCAACTGGGAAGAAGTATTTTCTCAATTTCCACAACAATATGTTGCTGGCTCCAGTAGATTATTTTTAACACAGGCCAACGGGTCTGATGTAGTTGGTACAATATTAGTTAACCCATTGGATAATACACTGCTCAATGCATCATGGGACCCTGATACACTTACTACCAACACAGGGATAGATAGTCAAGGTTATCTAGATACTGATGTTGGATATAGTTTAAGTAGTTGTTACAGAGCCAACAGTCCTGGAACATTTGATGCTATTATGGATCCGCTAATTACTGGGCCTAGCGACACAAAATTTCTTTCTAGATACGGTGCATTGGCGGCAGGACGTCGCTATCTAATTATAGAAGACATTGGCAGTGAGATTAACACAGACGGTGCAGATGCTTGGAAAAGCACAACCAATGTTGATTTTGTGGCACATGCAAACGACATTATTGAATGGAGTGGCTCAGCATGGCGGGTAATTTTTAATAGTGTTCAAGAAACCGACACTATGGTATGGCAAACTAATATATACACTGGAGTTCAATACTTGTGGAACGGAGTTTCCTGGGTCAAGAGCTTTGAAGGTGAATATAAGGCCGGGCAATGGAAGATAGAACTGTAACAGAAAAAATTATATGTAGTGGTGCATTATTTTGTACTAAATCAACTCACAGATTTTTATTGCTACAAAAAGCACACGGTAAACATACTGGTACTTGGGGATTAGTGGGAGGTACAAACTTAGTTGGCGAAAATCCATGGCAAGGTCTTCAGCGTGAGATTGAAGAAGAAATTGGTACTACACCTTATATCAATAAAACATTACCACTGGAGAAGTTTACCAGCAATGACAGTGTATTTAATTTTCACACATACTTTTGTGTAGTTGAAGATGAATTTA
>Ga0304729_1000809_pt1 | contig 21774 bp, 18 predicted proteins | sample C_131016_MF_Meta_FD_190475 | JGI IMG/M metagenome (GOLD analysis project Ga0304729, IMG submission 190475) | Freshwater microbial communities from Lake Croche, Canada to study carbon cycling - C_131016_MF_MetaG (v2) (version 2) | ecosystem: Environmental > Aquatic > Freshwater > Lake | place... | reverse complement strand
GACTGCGATGGCGATGCCGTTCTCTTAAAGGTTGAACAGACCGGCGCAGCTTGTCATACCGGTGAACGTACCTGCTTCCATCGAGAGATCGATATTCGCTGATGATGACGATTGAAGAGTTTCGTCATCATGCTGCCTCACACAATGTCATTCCAGTATGGCGCTCAATCCTCGCCGATCAGGAAACTCCACTCACCGTCTATCGCAAACTTGCTGGTCGCAGAAGCGGCACCTTTCTCTTGGAATCGGCCGAACATGGTGGGGCTTGGTCCAGGTACTCCTTTATCGGTGTAAATAATCTTGCGACGCTTACCGAAGAGAATGGTCTAGCAATCTGGAAGGGGAGAGCACCTGCCGGAGTCCCTCAGGGTATTGATCCACTCGAAGCGTTGAAGATCACCGCTGCCCATTTGAAGAGCCCCACTATTGCTGGACTACCTCCACTCACCGGCGGTCTTGTTGGTTATGCCGGTTATGAGATTGTTAGACGACTCGAGAAGCTCCCAACGATCGCGAGCGCCGATCTTAATCTGCCCGAGATCGCATACATGCTCACATCAGATCTCGCTATCTTTGATCATCTCACCGGCTCGCTGACGCTTATCGCAAATGCGATCAATTGGGATGGCACATCCGAACGTATTGATGAGGCATACAACGAATCACGTGCTCGATTAGAGCAGATGGTCACAGCACTGAATACACCAATCGAACCATCTATCTGGGAGCCATTAGAAAAGGTAGAACCTATCTTTACACGCAATATCTCATCAGATGATTACCGATCGAAGGTTGAAGAGATTAAAGAAGAGATTAGATCTGGTGAGGCTTTCCAGGTCGTTCTTTCACAACGCTTTACGATGGATGCAACGGCCGATGCCTTCGATATCTATCGCACCTTGCGACTTCGCAATCCAAGTCCTTATATGTATCTCTTTAGATTTGAAGATGGTTTAGAGATCGTCGGTTCGAGCCCAGAGGCACTCGTAAAGATTTCCGGCGATGAAGTTATGGTGCACCCGATCGCTGGCACACGTCCACGATCACAGGATCCAGACATTGATCAACGAACCGGTGAAGAGCTCTTAGCTGATCCGAAGGAGCGAGCCGAGCACCTCATGCTCGTGGATCTTGGGCGAAATGATCTAGGGCGAGTATGTGAGCCAGGATCAGTTGAAGTTGTTGAGTTCATGCACCTCGAGCGGTACTCGCATGTGATGCATATCGTCTCTACCGTGATCGGAAAACTCTCAAAGCGGTCAACCCCAGCAGATGCGCTCTTCGCAGTCTTCCCAGCCGGGACACTCTCCGGTGCGCCAAAGCCGCGGGCGATGGAGATCATCGAACGCCTTGAGCCAACTCGTCGAGGCATTTATGGTGGAACCATCGGGTACTTTGATTTCTGCGGAAATATTGATTCGTGTATTGCGATTCGTACCGCAGTTCTCAAAGATGGCAAGGCGTATGTCCAGGCTGGAGCCGGCATCGTTGCAGACTCTGTCGCGGAATCCGAAGATCTCGAATGCCAACATAAGGCAGCAGCGGTACTTGGCGCGATCGCTTCCGCTAATCACCTAGTGAGGACACTATGAACAAGAATCTCCTTTTGATGTCATTAATCATCGTCTCTGGATTGCTCCTTAGACGGTCTGTGAAGAGCGAGAAGAAGCGTCGTTACGATCGCAAGCCACAAACGCCGTGGTCCGCTCTGAATGAAGATAAAGATCCAACGTTATGAGTGATGTCCTTACCTCGATCATTGAAGGCGTCTTAGAAGACCTCGATCGTCGTTCGATCCCAATGTCTCAATTACAGGCCCAACTACGAGATGCTGGCCAATTGCGTGGTGCGAAAGCTGCGCTGACTGGCACAGATATGAAGATCATCTCAGAAGTGAAGAGGGCATCTCCTTCCAAAGGAGATCTCAGTGAGATTGCCGATCCAACTTCGCTTGCGTTGCGCTACGAAGATGCCGGTGCTTCAGTGATCAGCGTCTTAACCGAGGAGCGCCGCTTTAAGGGTTCGATCAAAGATTTCACTGATGTTCGATCGGCCGTCCATATTCCCATGCTCCGTAAAGATTTCGTTGTTACCGAATATCAAGTCATTGAATCTCGCATTCTCGGCGCAGACCTACTCCTATTAATCGTGGCCGGATTGACCCAGTCCCAGTACGTCGACTTCCATCAGATGGCCAGAGAGCTAGGTATGGATGTTTTAGTTGAGATTCACAATCAAGAAGAGCTTGAACGAGCACTCGAAGTAAAGCCAGAGATCATTGGCGTGAACTCTCGAAACCTCAAGACCCTCGATGTAAGCCCAGCCGCTTTTCATGAACTTCTCCCATTGATTCCAACGGGAATCATCAAGGTCGCTGAATCTGGAATCTCCGAGCGCTCGGAAGTTGAGACGGTAGAAGAACTCGGCGCACACGCGATTTTGGTGGGGGAGACGCTCGTTCGAGCGGGCGATCCTCGGGCTGCAATATCCAGACTGCTTGGCTTATAGCCTGCTGGTACTTTAAGACTATGAACCTCAAGGCGAGCACAGAAGAGTCAACGATCCTTGGGCACTTTGGAAGTTATGGCGGTCGATTCGTCCCAGAGGCGCTCATCGGTGCTCTCGATCAACTTGAGGCAGCCCACCTTGCTGCGAAGAGCGACCCAACCTTCCAAGCTGAACTCGCAGAACTGCATCGCACCTATACCGGTCGACCAAGCATCATCACCGAAGCAAAACGTTTTGCTGAACATGCGGGTGGCGCACGAATCTTCTTAAAGCGCGAAGATCTCAATCACACTGGTAGCCATAAGATCAATAATGTTCTTGGACAAGCTCTTCTCACTAAGCGTATGGGGAAGAAGCGCATTATCGCTGAGACTGGAGCAGGTCAGCATGGCGTTGCATCAGCGACTGCCGCTGCGCTTATGGGACTTGAGTGTGTTGTCTACATGGGCGAAGAGGATACGAAGCGCCAAGCTCTCAACGTCGCACGGATGAAGTTGCTTGGTGCAGAAGTCATCCCAGTGACACAAGGTTCACGAACATTGAAAGATGCGATCAACGAAGCGATGCGCGACTGGGTCACAAATGTTGAATCAACTCACTATCTTCTCGGCACCGTTGCCGGTCCACATCCATTCCCTGAAATGGTGCGAGATTTTCATCGCATCATTGGCGTAGAGGCGCGTGCTCAAATGCTCGCTGAAGTTGGTCGCCTGCCAGATGCAGTTCTTGCATGTGTAGGTGGAGGTTCAAATGCCATTGGAATTTTCCATCCCTTTATCGATGATGCTGATGTACGCCTGATCGGATTTGAAGCAGGCGGAAGTGGCATTGCATCAGGCAAGCATGCTGCGACTATCACTGGCGGAACACCGGGCGTTCTCCACGGAACTCGCACCTATGTACTTCAGGATGCGAATGGCCAGACCGTCGAATCACATTCCATCTCTGCTGGCCTCGATTACCCAGGCGTTGGGCCAGAGCATGCCTATCTGCACGATATCGGCCGTGCCGAGTACCGCGCCATTAATGATGATGAGGCGATGGCCGCGTTCTCACTGCTTTCAAAGACCGAGGGCATTATTCCTGCGATTGAGACCGCGCACGCACTTGCTGGCGCACTCATCGTTGGCCGCGAACTTGGTCCGGATGCAATCTTGCTTATTAATAACTCTGGCCGAGGCGATAAGGATGTTCAGACAGCGGCCCAGTACTTTGGAATTCCGTTGTAATGGTCTCGTACTCAACACCGTTATCTGAGCTATTTCTTAAGACAAAGGCTGAGAACCGAGCTGCACTAATTGGATACCTACCAGCCGGATTTCCGACAATCGCTGACTCTTCAAAAGTTATTGCCGCTATGGTCGAAGGTGGCGTTGATGCGATCGAGATCGGTTTTCCGTATAGCGATCCAGTAATGGATGGACCGATTATTCAGAACGCAGCTGAGCAATCTCTCAAGCAGGGGACTGGTGCATCAGATGTCTTCGATCTTATGGCTGCCACAACAAAGCTTGGTGTGCCGGCAGTTGTGATGACATATTGGAACCCCATTGAAAGGTATGGAGTGGATGCCTTTGCACAATCACTTAAGGCAGCAGGCGGGTCTGGCGTCATCACTCCTGATCTGACGGTCGAGGAATCTGCGCGCTGGGCTTCGGCTTCTGAGAATTCAGAGATCAACCGGATCTACGTTGTCGCACCAAGTACTTCTGATAATCGAATGCCACTTGTCACCTCGCAGTGTTCAGGATTTATTTATGCCGCTTCGCTTATGGGCGTAACCGGTACGCGTACATCTGTTTCGGGAGATGCCAGATCGCTCGTCGCGAGAATTCGCGAAACTAGCACGCTTCCCATTGCAGTCGGGCTCGGCGTCTCTAATGCAGCACAAGCACATGAAGTCGCAGATTACGCTGATGGAGTCATCGTCGGATCTGCCTTCATTCGCGAGGTTCAAGAGAGCGCAACTATTGATGAAGCGTGCACGAGAGTTCGCGAACTCGCACGTTCGTTGTCAGCTGGAGTTCGACGCTAATGACATTCTCAAAAGTGCAACCATGGATCACGCTCGCTGGTCGTATTCTTCTTGGGGTCGTTCTCCTTCTCGCTGGTTATCTCAAGGCGAAGTCACCAGCAGAGGCTCAGATGGCGGTTCGGGCCTATGAGGTTCTCCCTGTAAGTATCGCCAACTTCTTTGGACTAGCCCTCCCGTGGTTTGAGATGGGAGCCGGACTTCTGCTGATCATTGGATTAGCCGTTCGATACAGCGCCCTCTTTGGCGGCGCCTTGATGCTCCTCTTCGTTGTGGCGATCTCTCAAGCGTGGGCGCGCGGGCTCACGATCGATTGTGGCTGCTTTGGCGGCGGGGGACAGGTCGCGGCGGGCCATACCAAGTATCTGCAGGAAATCCTGAGAGACCTTGGGCTGACTCTGACCGGCGTTTTTCTCTACCGCTTCCCGAAGGGTAAGTTTGGGATTGATAAATTTGAAAGTACATCAGAGCTAGGGGATAACAGTGAGCGATAAGAAGAAGGCAAATCATGCAAAGGATACGACTAATCGCAATATTGCGATCGGCATGGTGATCTTTGTGGTCCTCGTCGGAGTTCTCTTCTCTGTTCTCTCAAATAAGACCAATAGCAAGGTATCGATCCCAGCTTCAGTCTCTGCCACTGATGGTTATGGCATCGTCTTCAATAAGGATGCCAAGGTCAAGGTTGATATCTGGGAAGATTTCCAGTGCCCGCATTGCAAAGAATTTGAATCGGTCTCAGGTGACTACATCAATGGTTTGATTCGCGACGGAAAGATTAGAGCGGTCTTCCACCCGATGACCTTTATTGGACCAGAGTCAGTCCTCGCTGCAGCTGCTGCTGCTTGTACCGCTGATTCGGGCAAGTTCTTGAATATGCATGCTGCGCTCTATAACAATCAGTCAGCAACTGAGAACTCTGGCACATGGACGAATACCACACTTAAACTTCTTGCCATCACAGCTGGAGATTCAAGTAAGGCGACCGCCTCATGTATCGATTCTGGTAAGTACACAAACTGGACGCAGAATGTTGAAGCCGATGCTGCGAAGAAGAATGTGAACTCAACCCCAACAATGTTCATCAACGGCGCGAAGTTGAACCAAGCCCATTACCTAGATCTCGCAGGATTAAAGGCAGATTTCGCAGCAGCTGGAGTCAAGTAACACTAGTGAAGAGTTTTATCCCAACGCCATCGCACTCCGCGGTGGCGTTGGGTCCTTTTACAATACATTTTTATTCACTTTGCATTCTCGTAGGCGTTATCGCCGCGATTGTGATTGGTCGAAGTCGTTACGTGCGCAGTGGTGGAAATCCTGATGAGATTACCGATGTAGCCATATTCGCAATCCCGGCCGGAATTATCGGCGGCAGGATCTATCACGTCATCACATCTCCAGAGCGATACTTTGGAAGCAATGGCCACCCATTAGATGCCGTAAAGATCTGGGATGGCGGAATGGGTATCTGGGGTGCAATTGCACTCGGAACCCTCGTTGCATATCTGATCTTCAGATCGCGCGAGCGATCGCTCACCTTTGGACAATTCGCTGATGCGCTGGCACCAGGGTTATTGATCGCTCAGGCGATTGGGCGCCTAGGCAATTGGTTTAATGGCGAACTCTTTGGTGGGCCAACTCAACTGCCGTGGGGGTTGCAGATTCCAATTGAGCTTCGCCCTATTGGCTTTGAGAGGTATGCAACCTTTCACCCGACCTTCCTTTATGAAGGTCTATGGTCGCTGATCTGCGCCGTTGCGCTGATCGCGCTCACAAAGCGCTGGCATACTCAGACGGGCAATCTCTTTCTCGCCTACATCGCCCTTTATTGTCTGGGCCGATCTGGGATTGAGTACCTCCGAATCGACCCAGCTCAGCAGATCTTTGGTCTACGACTTAATGAATGGGTGAGCCTGCTGGGATTAATTCTCTCTTCATTCACCATTTTCCTCAGGCATCAAAAGTATGAGCGAGGTATCATCGCCTCATGATTGAAGATGTCTACCAGCGCAATCTCCACCACAAGACTCACAACGCGGGATGGTTGCGAGCCGCCGTGCTTGGCGCGAACGATGGTTTGGTTGCCACCGCATCTCTGATGATCGGAATTGCGACTGCTGCTCCAAAGGCGAGCCTTACCGTGACTGGTGTTGCAGCTATTGCCGCCGGCGCTATGTCAATGGCGGTAGGTGAGTACATCTCGGTCCAATCGCAGAGTGATATTGAAGAGAGTGATCGTCGGATGGAGATCGAGCATCTGGCAGCAGATCCAGAGGGTGAAGAGGCCGAGCTCGCACAGATCTATGTCGAGCGCGGACTCTCACCTGAACTTGCGAAAGAGGTCGCTCGGGTCATGCACGAGAAGGACCCACTTGAGGCTCACCTTCGCGATGAACTCGGACAGTTCGAACATACCAAGGCGCGCCCAGTCCAAGCTGCCATCGCCTCAGCGATCTCGTACACCGCCGGCGGAGTCGTCCCGCTCTTTGGGGCTCTGCTCTGGCACTTCTCGCACAAATCCATGGGAATTGTGATTGCGACCATGCTCGGCCTGGCTGCGACTGGGGCTATTAGCTCACGCCTTTCAGGATCGAAGCTGTCGATCACTATCTTGCGCGTCACAATTGGCGGCGGAATAGGCATGGCAATTACGGCTGGAATTGGCTCGCTGGTTCACCTTTCTGGCCTCTAATTGGTAGCCTTTCCTACTTGCTGATTCAGGGTCTCGGCTTTACCGAAGTCCCAGCCAGCAGTTAACGAAGTTCAAGTTCTGGGCCATTGTCGTCCCTCCCGTTCACTCACAATTAGCTGAACACTTTATGTATGACAATGGGAGATACCGTGACTCTTTTCAGTGCACTGCCTGCCTCACAGGGGCTTTACAACCCTGCCGATGAACATGATGCATGTGGCGTCGCTCTGGTCGCAACACTGAACAAGGTAGCAACGCATGAGATCGTCGCCCAGGCACTTGAAGCACTTCGCAATCTCGAACACCGCGGCGCAACCGGCGCCGAACCAGATAGCGGTGATGGTGCAGGAATTCTTATTCGCATCCCAGATGAGTTCTACCGTGAAGTCGCCGGATTTACTCTTCCAGCAGCTGGAAGCTACGCCACCGGAATCGCATTTATCGATCCATCATTCTCCGATTACGAAGCGATCCGTGAAATTGTTGAAGCAGAGAACGCAACTGTTCTTGGCTGGCGCGAACTTCCTATCGACTCAGCAGGACTGGGCAGAACTGCGCTCTCGGTTATGCCAAAGTTCATGCAGATCTTTATCGCGGGCAGCAAGAGCGAATCCGGTCTTGATCTCGATCGTCTCGCCTTCGTTATCCGCAAGCGGATCGAACACGCTCTTCCTATTTACTTCCCATCACTCTCATCTGCGACCATCGTCTACAAAGGTATGTTGACTACTGGTCAGCTTGAAGAATTCTTCCCAGATCTCTCCGATGCCCGCGTAAAGTCTCCGCTCGCACTCGTTCACTCACGCTTCTCTACCAATACCTTCCCATCATGGCCACTCGCTCACCCATATCGTTTTATCGCACATAACGGTGAGATCAATACGGTTAAGGGAAATCGCAACTGGATGCGTGCGCGTGAAGCCTTGCTATCAAGTGACCTTATTCCTGGCGATATCACTCGCATCTTCCCAATCGTCGATGCCGAAGGTAGCGACACCGCGTCATTTGATGAAGTACTCGAGCTCCTCTATCTAGGCGGCCGTTCACTTCCTCATTCCATCTTGATGATGATTCCTGAAGCATGGGAGAACCATGCGACGATGTCGAAGGAGCGCAGAGATTTCTACGCCTTCCATGCATCGATGATGGAGCCATGGGATGGCCCAGCATGCGTCACCTTCACAGATGGCAAGCAGGTTGGTGCTGTTCTCGATCGCAATGGTCTTCGCCCATCTCGCTTCTGGGTAACAGATGATGGTCTCGTTGTGCTCGCCTCTGAAGTTGGCGTGCTCGATATTCCTGCGGAGAAGGTTGTTCGTAAGGGCCGACTACAACCTGGTCGCATGTTTCTTGTTGATATTGAAGCTGGCCGTATCATTGAAGATGATGAGATCAAGGATCAACTAGCGACTGCGCAGCCATATGGTCAGTGGCTTCAGGATGGTCTCGTCAAACTCTCTGATCTGCCAGCACGCGAACACATCATCTATCCACACTCATCTGTTGTTCGTAGACAGCGCGCATTTGGATATACCGAAGAAGAACTTCGCATCATCATCGCACCGATGGCACGTAATGGCCTCGAACCACTCGGTTCAATGGGAACTGATACGCCAATCGCTGCGCTCTCTGATAAGCCTCGTTTGATCTACGACTACTTTGCCCAACTCTTTGCTCAGGTGACAAATCCACCGCTCGATGCAATTCGTGAAGAACTCGTTACGAGCCTCGGTGGAAGTATCGGACCAGAGTCCAATCTGCTTGCGCCAGGTCCACAATCCTGCCGACAGATCGCGCTCGATTTCCCAGTGATTGATAATGATGAACTTGCCAAGATCATCCACGTCAACGCTGATGGTGATCACCCTGGATTCGAAGCACACGTTGTTCGCGGACTCTTCCCGGCAAGTGGCGGGGGAGAAGCACTGCGTGAGCGCATCAACGAAATTCGCCAAGAAGTCTCCGAGGCGATCGCCAATGGCGCACATATCATCGTTCTCTCTGACCGAGATGGTGATGCCGAAGATGCACCGATTCCATCACTCCTTCTTACCTCTGCAGTTCATCATCACTTGATCCGCGAGAAGACTCGTACGCAAGTCGGCCTCATTGTTGAATCGGGCGAAGTACGTGAAGTTCACCATGTAGCTCTACTCATCGGTTTCGGCGCAGCAGCAGTTAACCCATATCTTGCGATGGAGTCAGCGGAAGATCTCGTTCGCCAGGGCGTCATTACTGGCATCACTCCAGAGAAGGCGGTCGCAAACCTCATTAAGTCACTTGGTAAGGGTGTCTTAAAGGTGATGTCGAAGATGGGTATCTCCACCATCGCCTCCTACACCGGCGCACAGGTCTTCGAAGCCATCGGTCTATCTCGTGAAGTTGTTGATGAATACTTCGTCGGTCTCACCTCACGACTCGGTGGCGTCTCACTCGATGTCATCGCAGAAGAGACGATCAAGCGCCATCACATTGCCTACCCACCAGGGGGAGAAGTTCCTGGAACGAAGAAGTTGCCGATCGGTGGCGAGTATCAGTGGCGTCGCGATGGCGAGCCTCACCTCTTTGATCCAGAGACTGTCTTCACACTGCAGCACTCAACTCGTGCAAAGCGTTATGACATCTTTAAGCGTTATACCCGTCATATTGATGATCAATCAACGCGCTTAATGACCTTGCGCGGACTCTTTGAATTCAAGGAGGGCATCCGCCCAGCAGTAGCTCTTGATCAAGTTGAACCAGCATCATCGATCATCAAGCGCTTTGCTACCGGTGCAATGTCCTATGGTTCGATCTCGCAAGAGGCGCATGAGACCTTAGCCATTGCGATGAACCGCATCGGCGGTAAGTCGAACACCGGTGAAGGTGGCGAAGATCCAGATCGCTTCACTCGCGATGCGAATGGCGATCTTCGACGCTCAGCTGTTAAGCAGGTTGCCTCAGGTCGATTTGGTGTCACATCAAATTACCTCGTCAACGCTGATGATATTCAGATCAAGATGGCACAAGGTGCAAAGCCTGGTGAAGGCGGGCAGTTGCCTGGCAACAAGGTCTACCCATGGATCGCACAAGTGCGTTACTCAACACCTGGCGTTGGACTTATTTCGCCACCTCCGCATCACGATATCTATTCGATCGAAGATCTCGCTCAACTTATTCACGATCTTAAGAATGCGAACCGAAATGCTCGCGTTCACGTCAAGCTCGTTGCTGAAGTTGGCGTCGGAACCGTTGCTGCAGGCGTCTCAAAGGCGCATGCTGATGTGGTTCTTATTTCAGGTCACGATGGCGGAACCGGCGCATCACCACTCACATCTTTGAAGCATGCTGGCGCTCCATGGGAGCTTGGTCTTGCCGAGACGCAACAGACCTTGATGCTCAATGGTCTACGTGATCGCATCGTCGTCCAGGTTGATGGACAGATGAAGACCGGCCGCGATGTTGTGATTGCTGCACTGCTCGGTGCAGAAGAGTTCGGTTTTGCGACTGCACCGCTCGTCGTTTCTGGTTGCGTCATGATGCGCGTATGCCATCTTGATACCTGCCCAGTAGGTGTTGCGACTCAGAATCCTGAATTACGCGCCCGATTCTCTGGTAAGCCAGAGTTCGTTGAGACCTTCTTCGAATATATCGCTGAAGAAGTTCGTGAGTGGTTGGCCAAACTTGGCTTCCGCACTATCGATGAAGCGATCGGCCAGGTTGAGCTCCTTGATACTAAGGCAGCTATTGATCACTGGAAGGCGAGCGGGCTCGATCTCGCACCATTACTTGCAGCGCCTGCAAGCATGGCCTATCCAGATCGCAAGAACACAACCACCCAGGATCATGGCTTAGATGGAGCTCTTGATAATGAGCTGATCAAGCTCGCATCGGCTGCGCTCATGGATGCAAAGCCTGTAAAGCTCTCCGTCGATGTTCGCAATGTGAACCGTACTGTTGGAACAATGCTCGGTGCCGAACTCACCCGCAAGTACGGGGGAGAAGGACTACCGGATAACACCATCGACATCACGCTCAACGGCGCAGTCGGTCAATCTCTCGGCGCCTTTGTGCCGAAGGGAATCACGCTTCGACTATTCGGAGATGCCAATGACCACGTCGGCAAGGGACTCTCAGGCGGACGAGTCATCGTGCGTCAGAGTGAGAAGGCGATCGTTAAGTCAGAAGAGAATGTCATCGCCGGAAACGTCGTTGGTTACGGCGCCACAAGTGGTGAGATCTTCATTCGCGGCATCGTGGGTGAGCGCTTCTGCGTACGTAACTCTGGTGTGACTGCAATTGTCGAAGGCGTCGGCGATCACGGTTGTGAATATATGACGGGTGGTACGGCGATCGTTCTCGGACAGACTGGCCGCAACTTTGCAGCCGGCATGTCAGGCGGACGCGCCTTCGTACTCGATCTGGATCCACGTCTTGTAAATACCGAGATGGTGGATGTACTCGCACTCCCTGCCGATCAAGAACTCCGCGTGAAGGAGTTGATCTCACGCTTTGCCGATGAGACTGGCTCAGTCGTAGCGCAGACCTTGGTCAGCGATTGGGATGCGGGGAAGAATCGCATCTCACTTGTCATGCCTCGCGACTATGCGCGCGTGCTTGCGGCGATGGAGCGTGCTGAACGCGAAGGACTCGATGTTAATAAAGTAGTTATGGAGGCATTGTAAAAATGGCTGATCCAAAGGGATTCCTTACTACACCGCGTCAGACACCAACGCGCCGTCCTGTTGATGTTCGCATCAAGGATTGGAAAGAGGTCTACGAACCACAAGAGTTCGGTGATCTTCAAAAGCAGGCAGGTCGCTGCATGGATTGCGGTATCCCGTTCTGTCATAACGGTTGCCCGCTCGGAAACTTGATTCCAGAGTGGAACGACTTAATCTGGCGCGGAGAGAAGCGCGAAGCGATCGATCGTCTACACGCAACAAATAACTTCCCGGAGTTCACTGGTCGCCTCTGCCCAGCTCCATGTGAGACCGCATGTGTTGTAGGAATCAATGCAGACGCTGTCACCATCAAGCAGGTAGAACTTCGCACCATCGAAGAGGCTTTTGGCGCTGGCGTCGTCACTCCACTCCCACCAGATCGCTTAACAGGTAAGACTGTTGCTGTTATCGGATCTGGTCCAGCTGGATTAGCTGTGGCTCAGCAACTCACCCGTGCAGGTCACACCGTTGCCGTCTATGAGCGTGCAGATCGGATCGGTGGATTGCTCCGTTACGGAATTCCTGAGTTCAAGATGGAGAAGTCGATCGTAGATCGTCGCCTCGCCCAGATGGAGGCGGAAGGAACTCGCTTTAGAGCTGGTGTGAACGTCGGTGTAGATATCACTGGTGATCAGCTTCGTTCTAAGTATGACGCTGTTGTGCTTGCCGTTGGTTCAACCAATTGGCGCGATATTCAAGCCCCAGGTCGTGAGTTAAAGGGTATCTATCAAGCGATGGAGTATCTGCCTTGGGGTAATAAGCAGGGACTCAATGAATTAGATGGCGCACCTGCAATCAATGCGACCGGAAAGCATGTCGTGATTCTTGGTGGTGGCGATACTGGCGCTGACTGCCTCGGCACTGCGATCCGACAAGGTGCAGCGAGCGTCACTCAACTTGAGATCATGCCACGCCCAACAGAAGAACGCCCAGATTCTCAACCATGGCCAACTTATCCAATGATCTACCGAGTCAGCTCGGCGCACGAAGAGGCGGGCGAGCGTCTCTACGCCGTCTCAACGGAGAAGTTCCTCGGCGATGCTGATGGGAATCTACGTGCATTGCAATTGGTTGAGACAAAGTTTGTCAACGGAAAGTTTGAGAAGGTTGAAGGATCAGAGCAGGAGATCCCAGCTGACCTCGTCTTCTTGGCGATGGGCTTCGTTGGTCCTGAGAAGAGCGAACTCCTCTCGCAATTAGAAGTAGAACTCGATGAGCGCGGAAATGTGAAGCGAGATCTCACCTATGCCACGAATATCGATGGCGTCTTCGTTGCTGGCGATGCTGGCCGCGGACAATCATTGATCGTCTGGGCGATTGCTGAAGGACGTAGTTGTGCATCAGCTGTTGATGCGTACTTGGAAGGATTAACGCAATTGCCTGCACCGATCTTGCCTACAGCACGACCATTGATGGTGTAGTTCACTCTGAATTCTTCTCAATCCACGTTAAAACAGAGAATTACCGCAGGGTAATAGATTAAGGTTGAACTATGCGTAGAGCGAAAATTGTGTGCACGATGGGCCCGGCAGTTGAGGCACCAGAGAAGATTGACGAACTTATTGCTGCTGGCATGAATATGGCCCGCCTCAATCTCTCGCACGGGGGATATGAAGAGCACCAAGCTCGCTTCGACGGCGTTCGCGCCTCGGCAGCGAAGAGCGGCAAAGCCGTTGCAATCTTGGTCGACCTTCAAGGTCCAAAGATTCGCCTTGCCCGCTTCAAAGATGGTCCACACGAGCTCTTCCGTGGCGATATCTTCACCATCACAACAGATGATGTAGAAGGCACAAAGGAGCGTTGCGGAACGACCTACAAAGGTCTTCCTGGTGACTGCAAGCCCGGTGACCGCATTCTCATCGACGATGGCAAGGTCTCAGTCGAGGTTGTCGAAGTAAAGGGCAACGATGTCGTCACTAAGGTGACGCAACCTGGTTTTGTTTCAAACAATAAGGGCATCAACCTCCCGGGTGTTGCGGTATCTGTACCTGCAATGTCTGAGAAAGATATTGATGACCTTCGATGGGGGCTACGCGCCGGAGCAGATTTCATCGCACTCTCATTTGTACGTGATGCAAAAGATATCGATGACGTTCATGCGATCATGGATGAGGTTGGAATCCGTCGTCCCGTTATTGCAAAGATCGAGAAGCCACAGGCGGTTGAGAATCTTGCAGAGATCGTTGCAGCATTCGATGGCATCATGGTTGCTCGCGGCGACCTTGGCGTTGAAATGCCTATCGAAGAAGTTCCACTTGTCCAGAAGCAGTGCATCACTCTCTGTCGTGAAGCGGCGAAGCCAGTGATCGTTGCAACTCAGATGCTTGACTCGATGATCACAAACTCATCCCCAACCCGTGCTGAAGCGACAGATTGCGCTAACGCAGTTCTCGATGGCGCTGACGCACTGATGTTGTCGGGGGAGACCTCAGTCGGTGCCTTTGCTATCGAAGCAGTGAAGACAATGGCACGTATCATCGAACGTACCGAAGAAGCGATGCTGGATCGCATTCCTGCTATTCAAGGCGCACCAACAACAAAGGGCGGCGCAATTACAAAAGCTGCTACTGAAATTGGTGCAACTGTCGGCGCCAAGTACCTCGTCGCCTTTACTCAGAGCGGTGAGTCTGCTCGTCGTATCTCACGCTTCCGTTCACCTATTCCAATCTTGGCCCTCACGCCTGAAGTGCCTGTCTATAACCAGCTCGCACTTAGCTGGGGCGTAGAACCACTTATTACCCCTACTGTCTCGCACACCGATCAGATGGTGAAGCAGGTAGATAACCTCCTCCTCGATTCAGGTCGAGGCACAAAGGGTGAACCAGTCATCATCGTGGCCGGTGCGCCTCCGGGAATCCCAGGTTCAACCAACGCAGTACGCGTGCATATCATCGGAGATGCCGTAGATGGCGTCGCTGAGGCATATCGCAGTTAGTTACTAGCTAGAAATTCGCTGATTGAGGGCAAGGGTTATAAACTCTTGCCCTTCATTCATTTACATTCGTCGTAGTGAAAGAAGTAGAGCCTCGGTACTCCAACGGTAGAGAGGGCGGACTCAAAATCCGCACAGTGTCGGTTCAAATCCGACTCGAGGCACATGTCAGAGATAACGAGTTCGGCTGAACTTCCATCGCCAAGCGATGGCGAAGTTCGTAGCGCCCGAATTCTTGTTGCAGAAGATGAGGCCATCATTCGACTCGACCTCGTGGAAATGCTCACTGAGGCTGGATACACAGTTGTCGCAGAAGCGACCAATGGTCTTGAAGCAATCGCGCTTGCGGAAGAACACAAGCCAGATCTCGCAATTCTCGATGTAAAGATGCCAGAGCTCGACGGTATTTCAGCAGCAGAGAAGATCATCGAGATTGCACCGGTCTTGATGCTGACTGCATTTAGTCAACGCGAACTCGTCGAGCGTGCACGTGATGCTGGCGTCATGGCATACGTTGTGAAGCCATTTGGAATTGCAGATTTGATTCCTGCAATTGAGATCGCAATGAGCCGCCATACCCAGATGAAGTCACTTGCCAGTGAAGTTGCAGATCTTCATGAGCGACTTGAAACTCGCAAGGTCATTGATCGCGCTAAGGGGATCTTGATGGCTGCTCTGAATATCACTGAGCCGCAAGCTTTTTCATGGATTCAACGAGCCGCAATGGATCGTCGTATCTCAATGAAGCAAGTAGCTCAGGCGGTCATCTCGCCTGATGCAGTCCCTGATAGCGCCAAGAAGTAGCTATTGCCGCGAAGCATTTGCAAGAACCTGTCCACATAGTGGATGTAACAGAAATGTAATACGAGCGCGCTCATTTCAGCGCTGATTTGCAGGTAAAAGGCTTGTCTAGTCAGGGGGCTTCGGGCTACCCTTCTCTACTCCCTGTCCCGGGAAACAACAGGCTAGTAAGAAAGGCTTACATGAACAAGAATTCAACTCGCGTTCTTGGCGCTGCTGCAGCGGCGTTCCTAGCTCTAGGAACATTGACTGCAACTTCTGCACACGCGGCAACAACAGTAACAATCGCATTCCAGGGTCCATTGACTGGTGATGCAGCACAGGCTGGTCAAGATGAACTTGCAGGCTTTAAGTATGCTCTTGCTGTTTACAATGCAAGCAAGCCAGCTGTAAAGGTCAACATGATTCAGGTTGACGATCAGGGTTCAGGATCTGTAGCAGCGACAGTTGCTCCAGGTGTTGCTAAGAATAAGGCAGTTATCGGACTCGTCGGTTCTGCTTATTCAGGTGCTTCTGCAAACTCATTCCCTTCATACATCGCTGCTGGCCTCACAATGGTCTCGCCTTCAGCCTCACGCGTAACCCTCACAACACCACAGGCTCCTGATTTTGGTGGCCCAGTGTTTCACCGCGTTGTTGGTAACGACAGCGTCCAGGGTCCAGCCCTTGCTCGTTACGCAACAAAGGGTGTAACTGCACCTGCTGTTTACTTGGTCGATGACCAATCTCCTTACGGTGCTGGTCTTGCTCAGTACACAGCTCCTGGCCTCACAAAGGTTGGCGCTAAGACTGTTGGAACAGATCATATCCTCCCAACAACAGGTACAGACTGGTCTGCAACCACTGCAAAGGTTCTTTCATCAAAGGCTAACGTCGTTATCTACTGTGGTTACGATGTAGATGCAGGCGCATTCGTTAAGTCACTTCGTGACGGCGGATACACAGGCGTCTTCGCATCAGGCGATGGATCAGCAACTGCTTCATTCGCTAAGGCTGCTGGAAACGCTGCTGCAAAGGATGCACGCTTGACCGAAGGTGATACACCTTTCGATAACGTCGCAACTGCTGCCCAGAAGAAGGCTTTCACAGCTGCAAGCGGAGTTAAGGTTGCTGGCGGATACGTCACCAACACAATCAACGCTTTGAACGTATTCCTTACTTGCATCAAGCAGGGTAAGACAACACGTGCTGCAATCGCTACTTGCGTTTCAACAGGCAAGTTCCCTAACTTCACAGGTGGAACCTTCTCCTTTGAAGCATGGGGCGATGTCAAGGGTGGAGCGCCAATCGGTGCTTACAAGGTTGACGCTACTGGCGCGATCGTTTACGTAGGCCAGGCATAACCAACCACGACTTGGGAGGACAAGCCTTCCTAGGTTCTGAAAGTCGTGAAGTGCCTGCGGAGAGATCCGCAGGCACTTCACTTATTTACTCTTGATGTTCTGTAGTATCTGCTCCTTGGGCGCGAATCCTTTGTTCGATAGGAAATAGGGAGAAAATGAATTTTTCTGTTCTGACCAGCCAATTCTGGTCGCTCTGCTTGAGCGGTCTTAGTTTGGGATTGATCTACGTACTGATCTCCCTTGGTTACACAATGGTCTATGGCGTACTACGCCTTATTAACTTTGCCAACTCCGAAATCTTCATGGTTGGAACTTTTGCAACTGTTTGGGTCGAGACGGGCCTCACCGGCCATACCTCGAATTCGAATCCACTTCACGGGTTCCAGTTGGTTTATACATTGCTCTTTGCCCTCGTTATCTCCATGCTCGCATCTGGGCTGACTGCCATTGCAGTTGAATTCCTGGCTTATCGCAGATTACGTGCAAGGGGAACAAATCGATTGGCAAGCTTGATCTCTGCGATCGGAATGTCGATCATTTTGAGCGAAAGCGCCCGTATCTTGACGCACTCTCGCCCTCAGGCAAGTCCACGTTTGATGGAGAAGACTTCCTTTGGTCATATCGCGGGAGCAAATTTCCGTATTGATACCGTGTTGGTTGTCATCTCCGCTCTACTCATGTTCTTTGCGCTAGACCGATTCGTTAACAAGAGTCGTCTTGGAAAGGCAATCCGTGCGGTGTCTATGTCGGAGGAAAATGCCAAGCTCATGGGCATCAACCTCAATCGCGTAATCTCCGTAACATTCCTTATTGGTGGCCTCATGACTGGAGCCGCAGCCTTCTTCTTCATGACCGTCTATGAGACTACAAAATTCAACGTTGGTTTCAACCTCGGCTTAGCTGCCTTTACCGCTGCAGTGCTTGGTGGAATCGGAAATTTGCGAGGTGCGTTCTTCGGTGGCATCGCACTTGGACTGCTTGAGACGATGTCTGCAGCGGTCCTTGGTAGCCAATGGAAGTCAGTGACAGTCTTTGTAGTCTTAGTACTAGTCCTATTAGTTCGACCAAATGGAATATTTGGCGAAGCGATCCAGCAGACGAGGGTCTAATCGTGAAACTTACTGATATTAATCTTCGTGATAAGGGCGCCGCGATCTGGGAAAGTTGGGATCGTCCTCGACGCACAATCTTCGTCGTAGCTCTCATAGCTCTGGTGGGAGCCATGCCGTTTGCGGCTAACTTCTCCTTTACAAGCATTCTCGACACACCGATCTCCTCCTACCAAGATGTCCTGGTCTATCCAATCGGGATGTTTGTACTCATGGGTCTCGGGCTCAATATTGTTGTGGGCAAGAGCGGACTGCTCGATCTGGGTTACGTAGCATTCTTCGCTATTGGCGCATATACGATGGCAATTCTTTCGACTCGGACGCACCTTAATGCGTGGGAGATTCTTCCAATCGGAATGGGTCTTGCAATGCTCTCTGGAGTCTTGCTCGGTCTGCCAACCCTACGTCTGCGTGGTGATTACCTTGCGATTGTGACACTTGGCTTTGGCGAGATCGTCCGTATCGTTACTCTCAATATTTCAGTTACTGGTGGAACAAATGGAATCGCTCGTATCCCTAATCCACCTGCGATTGGGCCATTGAAGTTTGGCTTGATGAATTCCGTGAACTTCTTCTGGTTGGTCTTTGCGATGATCCTTCTTGTTATTTGGATGATCCGTCGACTATCTGTTCGTCGTCCAGGCCGTGCCTGGGAGGCGATTCGCCAAGACGAGGATGTAGCCATGCTTATGGGTGTGCCTACTCTTCGCTACAAGATTTGGTCCTTTAGCATCGGCGCCGCTGTCGGTGGAGCTGCCGGTGTTATCTATGCTTCTAAGGTCATGGTTATTGCGCCGCAGATGTTCACCTTCAACGTTTCAGTCCTCATCCTTTCCTGTATCGTCTTTGGCGGCATGGGAAATATGTGGGGAGTTATCTTCGGAGGAGTGATTTTGGCCTACCTGCCAGAGCGAATCCGCTTCATCACCGATGCACGCCAGCTCGTTTATGGCATTGTGCTCGTTATTATCATGAACGTGCGACCGGATGGACTCTTACCACGCAAGAAGCGAGAGAAGATCAAGGCAAAGACGGGAGCAAAGAATGTCTAATACTTCTGAACTAGTTCTCGAACTCGACAATGTTGTGATGCAATTTGGTGGCGTTCGCGCACTTGATACCGTTAATCTTTCAGTTAAAAAAGGCGAGATCTGCGCACTTATCGGTCCAAACGGTGCTGGCAAGACGACAGTCTTTAACGTAATCACTGGGGTTTACGCAGTAACAGAAGGCGAGATCCGCTTTAACGGCCTAAACCTTGCGGGCAAGAAGCGCAACAAAATTACTCAGATGGGTATTGCCCGTACCTTTCAGAACGTACGCCTCTTTGGTGACATGACTGCGCTGGAGAATGTTATTACAGCAACCGATGTTCACAAAAAGTCCGGATTGGTGGGAGCGCTCTTTGGCTCACCCAAGTCGCGCAAAGAAGAGAGAGAGTCAGCGGCCAAGGCCCATGAGCTCTTAGCCTTTTTAGGAATTGATCACCGTGCAGATCAGCTTGCTCGCAATCTGCCTTATGGTGATCAGCGGAGACTTGAGATTGCACGTGCCCTTGGAACAAATCCTCAACTCCTACTTCTTGATGAACCCGCTGCGGGATTCAACCCAGCAGAGAAAGTGGCACTCGCCGCTGATATCAAGCGTATTCGTGATGCTGGATACACCGTTCTCCTTATTGAACACGACATGTCCCTCATCATGGGAATTTCAGATCGCGTGATTGTGCTTGATTTCGGCAAGAAGATTGCTGATGATCTGCCAAGCGTTGTTCAAAATGATCCAAAAGTTATTGAAGCCTATTTAGGAGTGCCCACCGATGCGTCTTGAAATTAAAGATCTTCACGTCTTTTACGGGAAAATTGAAGCGATTAAGGGCATTAGCGTTGTCGTCAACCAAGGCGAGATAGTCACCCTTATCGGAGCTAATGGCGCCGGCAAGACGACGACCCTTAAGACGATTTCAGGTCTTCGCCCAGTTTCATCTGGAGCGGTTCTCTTTGATGGGCAGGATATTTCCGGCATGTCAGCTCATGAACGTGTTGAGATTGGCATCTCACAGGTTCCTGAAGGTCGTGGCATCTTCCCTGGTATGAGCGTTCTTGAGAACCTTGAAATCGGTAAATACTTCCGCAAGGATCGCAAGTCAGAGATGCAGGAAGACCTAGAGAAGGTTTATTCCCTGTTCCCTCGCTTAAAAGAGAGAACATCTCAGTCAGGCGGAACTCTCTCTGGCGGAGAGCAACAGATGTTAGCTATTGGTCGCGCACTGATGGCCCGTCCAAAGGTTTTGCTTCTTGATGAACCATCCATGGGACTTGCTCCCATGATGATTCAAAATATCTTCAATATCATTACGGAGATCAACAAGAGTCTTGGAACCACAATTCTTCTTGTTGAGCAGAATGCGCAACAAGCCCTACAACGTGCCGACCGTGCCTATGTTCTTGAGACAGGTAAGGTTGTTAAAGAGGCGAAGGCTTCAGATCTACTCAACGATCCAGCTGTTCGCGAGGCTTACCTAGGAACAGGCGCCCACTAGCTGGCGATTATTTACGTTCTGCCAAGATGAGGCAGGTGATGCGCGAAGTACATGTGCGCTCACCTGCCTCATTTGTTATAACAATCTCATAGACGCAGAGAGTCTTACCGAGAGAAATGGCAGTCGCAACCCCCGTCACAAATCCTTCGGTAGCTGACTTGTGGTGAGTAGCGTTGATATCGACGCCGACAATCTTGCGATCAGGGCCGGCATGAAGACTTGTTCCCACTGATCCAAGGCTCTCTGCCAAGACCACATTGGCACCGCCATGAAGGAGTCCGAAGGGTTGGGTATTACCTTCAACCGGCATGCGAGCGACGAGGCGCTGAGGAGAAGCCTCAAGAAATTCAATGCCCATCTTCTTATCTAGGGCGCCACTGCCACGCTGACGAATAATTTCAAGATAGTCGGTCATAGCGATAAGTCTAACTAGACTCCACCTCGTGACTGTAGAGAAACGCTTACTTCTGGTCGATGGCCACTCGCTGGCTTATCGTGCCTTCTACGCCCTCCCAGTCGAAAACTTCTCAACGGCTTCTGGCCAGGCGACAAATGCGGTCTACGGCTTTACCTCCATGCTGATCAATCTGATCAAAGAGGAGAAGCCGACACATATCGCGACGGCATTCGATGTATCGCGCAAGACCTTCCGCGCTGAGAAGTTCCCTGAGTACAAGGCAAATCGCAGCGCAACACCGGATGAGTTTAAATCTCAGATGGGTTATATCTTCGAGGCGGTTTCAGCTCTTGGTGTCAGACACTTCGCGATGGAGGGCTTTGAGGCCGATGACATCATTGCAACCATCTCCACCCATGCTGCCGAACAAGGTTATGAAGTTCTGATCTGCACCGGAGATCGTGATTCATTCCAGTTAGTCACAGATCGAATTACCGTCTTATATCCAAAGAAGGGCATGACTGATCTCGCACGTATGACGCCGGCAGCAGTTGAAGAGAAGTACGGACTAACACCTGAGCAATATCCAGACTTTGCCGCGCTCCGTGGAGATCCCAGCGACAACTTGCCATCTGTTCCTGGCGTCGGTGAGAAGACAGCGACAAAATGGATTCAAGAGTATGGCTCACTCGCCGCACTCTTAGAGCGCGCAGAT